>Ga0058701_10002766_pt1 | contig 13518 bp, 8 predicted proteins | sample AgamicOrMae_FD_97039 | JGI IMG/M metagenome (GOLD analysis project Ga0058701, IMG submission 97039) | Agave microbial communities from Guanajuato, Mexico - Or.Ma.e | ecosystem: Host-associated > Plants > Phyllosphere > Phylloplane/Leaf | place: Guanajuato, Mexico | collected 2012-06-04 | reverse complement strand
GGTTAGGTTAAGTCAAGTTAGGTTAGGTAAGGTTATTATTGCGGTTAAGACCTTTGGCGTTAGCGACTTTTCTCGTTCGGCGGTTACGGATTGGCGCTTGCGGCGTTGGCGCTTGTGGTTTTGGGCGCTATCGAATGCCCACCCTCTGCGTTAATCTGTGAAGTAGAGCCCCTGCGTACGAAAGCTTAGGCAATGGCAATGCATCCACGTTGCGTTGGTTGCCTATGCGCCGCTCTGCAGGGGCACAAGCTACTTTATGGACGTATGGATAACTTGTTTTTGTGTGGTTTGTTTTAGGCCAGGCCGAGACGATGCTGGGGTCGACCTCGCCGGCGTCGGCGGCCGGCGCCATCGTGTGCGCCATTTCGTGGCTGTTCCGAGCGATCGCGGAGATGCGGGCCCGCGGGGGAAAGCGCTTCTCCGTGCGGGTGTCCGCCGTCGAGGCCCGCAGCGGCCGAACCAAGTTGACCGACCTGCTGGCGGACTATGCGAATGGTGAGTCTCAACCACCTTAAGCGATTGTTGTCCTGCATGGACTTTTCCCTGTTGAACGGCCCAGTTAATTTATCAAATTTTTGGGAGTGAACATGAACATTCGGTTTAACCTATGACAGCCCAAAGTATTTGGAGTGAAATTTAGCTTAAGAGAAATTGGAAGGATTTTTTCAACTACAAAACTCAATTTTAAGCTTTGGAAAATGCCTAAATAATTAAATTTCAGGTTTCCAGAGGGGTGATATTTTTTAAACTGTGACAATACTGAACTGAAAAGATCCTCTAAAATTAATGGTTCTGTTTCCTAACGACATCGCTGGGCGGTAGTGGGTTAAGGATGTTTGAAACGAACCATTTTGATCGAGTTAGGTGTGAAATAGGCTCTACAAATTTGGGGAAGTAAGTAGTGATACTCTTAAGAATATGTGATCTATTGACTCTAATTAATCCGTATGTTGTTTTCGGAACGAAAAAGTCTGTCTTGATACTTTTGGAATGGTCTGATTTTATGGCATTCGTGCCAAAGAGACGTTAAAATTTATCGTAATAAATTATTTCAGATCTTTCTGACTTAATTAGAATCCGATCTTTCGTCGCTCATATGCGGGTATTTCTTTTCGACACATTTTTCAGACCAAACAGAGAATGTTCACTTTGTACTTATCATGTCCGATGTTGCCGGGCTGTTTTCTTTTTCCGGGTTGAAATTCTTAGCTGCTTCTCGAAACCTGTAATTCAGTCGGACATCAAAATTCTTGCGAAGTACCTGCACCGACGTGCCGCGAATCCGATCTTTGTTTATAACTATTCAAATTCGCAAAACAAACGTACCGCCAGTATAATGAAGACGTTTGAGTTCATACCGTATTTCAAGCGGGTACCTGACAGTACCGCTCTATCTTTAAAGAGCATAGACAATTCGGGTCACGTTTTGTTTCTCGTTGAAGGAGAACTGCTCAAAGAGCAAAAAGAGAGCCAGCCTTAGAACTTGGCTCTCTTTAATTGGTTTTGCCCTTGCAGCTTAAACTTGTACAGAAGACGTGCTGCCTAAAATCAGAGGGCCTTGACACCAAGTTAAAGGGGTCTTCCTCCGCCTTTGAAAAACTGTTGCACCGCTAGAGAGCCCGCTCTCCTTTTTTCTTTACTCCATGGTTTCGCAAAGTTATCTTGAGTTCCCGTCATCGAGGTGGTTGGGAGCTTATAAGCCTTTGCATAAAGAGATGCCATTAAACGGAATTCAATTTGAATTGTGTTTTTGTACTGTAATTGTGTTTTGTAATAGCCTTTTTTTTCGCTTGCTCTCTATTACGAAGGGGCTGTGGTATCATTTTTCCACGGATCGAGCTTGCAGCTTTTTTATCTTCTTTTTTTTCCGTGCCGATACAGACTTTTTGTGCTCATTTTTGTAGGTTTCACTCTTTAGGCTGCTCCGTAAATTTTAACCGTGCAGGTCTGTTACAAATACCCGCGATTTATGAACGTAATTTTTCTGAAAACCACCCGAAGAAATCGTCCACTCCAACGTGATATATCTAAGGGCACGAGATAAAGCGTTTGATATCAATGGTGTCAGACGAGCGGAAACTTCTACACGCGAAAAAAATTAGCTGGAAAAATTGCTTTTTGAGTGAAAATTTACCCCTAATTAATGCATTGTGAGCCGCTATTAGCAAAGTAGTGACTCCATTTTCACTATTTAGCAGTGAATTCTCACTCATAAAGCAATTTTCATCGCCAATTTTTTAAGTGTGTATTAACCCATAACAGCCCAAAGTATTTAGGATGAAATTTAGCTTAAGAGAAATTAAAAGGGGTTTTCCGATTAAAATACGCAATTTTAAGCTTTAGGAAAAGCCTAAATAATTAAATTTCAGGTTTCCAGAGGGGTGAAATTTTTTAAATTGCAACAGTACTGGTCTGAAAAAATCCTCTAAAGTATAGAGTTCTCTTACCGAACGGCATCGCTGGGCGGTACTGGGTTAATCGGATTGTTTGCCGCGAGTACCGGAAGTGTATTCAATTCCATTCGAGTGCGTGGCATTGTTAACCTCGTTTACAGATTCGGAGCAATCTCCCGGAGTATACCTGCGAGATGATCCCTTGCTGGATACGCAGCTCCAAAACCACTGCGAGCTTCGAGTGCCAACAGCAGAAAAGGCAGCCTTTTACCTCGATTGCGCGTTGCTCGCTCGGGGCCAGCCTCCAGACGACGCGCAAGACGATTCGCATCTCTTCTTTACTCTGCACGTTTACCAGTACAGCGTCGCCGGGAAAGGGGGCGGTGAGTACCCACTACTTGTTTCCTATCCTCATCCGCTCTACTCTCTGGAATCGCTTGAAACGAAAATGGACGTGGTCTTGTGTTGTAGTTGCTGGAGGGCGGAGCAGGTTACACCTGATAGATCTAGGGGGCGGTGGATGCCCCGGGCCGGAGCGGCCAAGGAACCCGGCCGGCTTGCCGCTGTCGGCGTTGGGTCATGTTTTGCTGGCGATCTTCAATGGCCAAAAACATATTCCTCACAGGTGAGTTTCCTTGACGGAGAATCAAATTAGTTTCCGTGATAGCGGCGGGAATTTCTTGTAACCAATATTATGAGGCTGATAATTGGATTGGTGACCTGGCGGAAACGGTTGAATTAGCAACTTGAAAGGCCTCAGAATAGCTGCTTGCCGCCCCGAGGTATTGGGCTCCTGCAAGTCGTGTGATAGGCAACCTCATATACACGCGTGTATGGCATGTTGCCTATGCGCGTTCTTAGCTGACATGAGGTTTTCAAAGATATCTATGAATGAATGACGTGTCGATCAGTCAAATGTTATAATTTCATCTTGTATCGGACATATTTCGAGATTTTATACAAGCAGTTGTATTTTATTGTACGCATTTAGGATAAATGTTCGCGTTTCTACCGTTGTGGTGACCGTATTGTAGTTTTTGAGTCATTCCCTCCGCCGTTTTCCCGTTATCCCAACACGTTGCATCATTTAAAAGGCAACTTTTGTCGAATGTCCTCCAGAGAACACAAGGTGACGCAACTCCTGAAAGAGTGCCTGTCGCCAATCACGTGCCACGCCGCCATGGTGGTGCACGTCTCCCCCGCGACGCAAAACTACGCCGAAACTCTGGCGACGGTGCAACTTGCCTCCAGGGTACACAGGATGCGCCGGCGGAGGCACAAGGTGAGCGTACCTACATGCAATCGATGACAACTACGTAAGTGGACGCAAGGCGCTTAGGTTTTGCCTTCTCTCCGCAGTTTCCGGGGCAGAACTGCGCCACGTCGACGAACAACGAGGAAGGGCGGCTGCAGTCCATGTCGGGCTCCAGCGACCTGGAGCCTTCGTCGTCGGAGCAGTCCGCGGACACGGTCATCTATGTGGGCCCCGCCGACGAGGCCGCGACCGATGGCGAGCACCCTCCCGTTTACCTCCCCTCGCTGGCCGACGGGGACCAACGCGGAGCCATGGGACGTGCCCTCCGGGGCTCCTCGGCAGAACACCGGCCCGGAGGTAAATTTATAAACCTTAATTTTAGATCCTCCCGAGCCACGAAGCAAACTGTACTTTGAAACTTGACAATTGGAATGTGTCCGCTTAGATCTAGTGACTGCAGATGTAAAAACTGTGGTTTAGCTGTTAACTGATTAGTATTTCAAAGTTATTCTCAGAGTTGTTTTTTTTTTCAATTATCGCTTTTTGATAGGCCCCAGCGCATAAGCTAAAGGGGCGTTACGCTGACACTAGCTAAGTATTGAGTTAAGCTGGGCATAGAGTTTTTTTTGTGTTGTGTTTTTTTTAAATTTTACTATGTTATTTTTGAAAGAGAAAACGCAAGAACGATTTGGTTGAAATGTTTTCGAAGGGTTTAGCAAAATAGGTTTACCGGTACTTCTTGTCAGAGACAAATTTGAGGTCGTATTTTTGCCTAGACTACACTAATTACTCTGGAGTTTTAGTCGTTAACTATTTGACGTTGGCCGACAAGTTACCAGAGAGTTAAATTGGGTCAAGTTGACTTATTAGCCTTTAAGCAACTAACCTGAAGTGGGCCTACTGTAACGATGTCAGTTTAGACGGTTCAAAAAACCATCCGAAACAGCTATGTAATGATAACTTCATCTTGGGAGGTGGATTACGTTTCTGCTTAATCTTTGTGACTGTTAGTGAAACTTACTGCTCCTGGAGAGAAAAGGCCTTATGTTAAACGATGATTCTTCATTGGAGTTCGACAAGATAGGCGTTTTCATCTTAAACTTGCGAATGATATTTCGCGGTTTTAATAAAAGCATTTTTATTTTTTCCAGCTGGTAAACCTGGTAATGGTCCGGCGAAAGATAGCAAATTAAAGGTAAAGTCAACGGCGCAGCAGTCCAGTCCGAAGGGCTCCCCTTCTCGAACTCCGTCCAAGAGCACTTCGAATTCGGCGCAGCCCTGCACCGGGAGCGAAGAGCGCTGGATCGACGGCCCGCGAGTTTCGAAATCGAAAGTGGTGGAGGCGCGTAGTTTAATCCATGGGAAGCGGGGGGAAACGTGGGTGGACGGGCCGCTGCACGCGTCCTTCCTGGGCAACGGGAACGGCTCTGCGTCGGGCACCTACGGCTTCATGGACTCGCACAAAAAGTCCATGATCAGGAAGTGGGTGGAGAATCAGTCTGCTCAGATGAAGGATACTCCGGGTGATAACTTCCCCGCGGACGCGTGCCCCAGCGACGACGATCATCACGGCAGTCAGCCGGTGGACTCAGCTGCGGCGCCGGCGCCGGTCAACCGGCGGTGCAACGGCCGCTCCTCCAGACCGCACCGCCATGACGGCGATTCCAGGAATCGGTGGCACTCGCCGGCAGCGCAAGGTGAGTCATCTTTATTTGAATAACTTAGCACCTAAATCTTTCTTTCTTGATTTTTTTAAAACTACGTATTCACATCGTTATAGCAGCGCGAAGCTTATGATATGATCCCTCAGGGAGTTAAAATTCCAAATCAGTGTTACCAGATCATAGGGATATCCTCTGTTTCTAAAAGTTTTGATGTTTTAGGCAGCTAAACCTAAGAAAATCTTGATTCAGGGAGCTCTGTGACATTATCCTTCGCTACATTGTGTGGATTATTGTAGACACTAAGACGAGACCGCAGAAGTATCGATTTCAGCACATTTTTCTGGGTTGACCAGCACTGGCGCAGGCCTAACTTTACCGACTTATCCGCTCCGCTGATCGATCTATGACACCTCAGTGTTGAATTCCCGCGGGTTCTTGATCCCGGCCACATATCAAGAAAACGTGAACTGAAGATGACTAACATGTATGTGTTGAGGCTACTGTGCTCCAGTTTGAATTGAAGATGGATTCTGTGAAGTAATAAAATGATATTAATAAAGGACTAGCGAGTGAACCAGCGGCAGCCTCTCGTTAGACCTGTTTTACCCTCTTGTTTTTATTATCTTCCCGCCTTTTTTCCGCCATGCACCGTGTCAGTCTGCTCCGGAATTATCTCGCGCTCCCTTCTGAGTGATTGCTCGCCTAAGCCCGTGCCGTGCAACTCCCTTTACCATGTAAATTTCGACTCACCGGACCGCTCGCTATTTCCATAGAATAAAAATATTGTTTCCGTTTTCTTTGCAGCAGATCCTGCTAAGACGACTCTGGATGTTCGGATAGAAGGGGCTCCGGTCGCTCCCAACGCTGCGCCTGTCCCCGCTGCTCCTCCCACGCCGAGTACGCCGGCCGGCCACACCGGAGAGGATCCTGAACTGGGATCCTTATCAGGATCGAGTATCCTCACCGATCCTGATGAGGGAGAGTACATCGAAGCGGACGATATCCTGGCTGTGACCAACGTCGGCGACGATGTCGAGATCATCGAGGTTATCGAACCAACGGAGCCGGTGCCTATGCAGGACTCCTGTCTGCAGGTAAGGACCATCAGTTTTTGAATAAATCTTTAGGGACCTCAGTGTCCGTCTGTCAGATTTACCGATGGTGATTTTTATTCAAAATAGCGTTTCCCGCAATTAAAAGCGCCTTGTTTTCTTGCTTAACCCGTAACAGCCCTAAGTATTTGGAGTGAAATTTAGCTTAAGAGAAATTGGGAGGATTATTTTCCATTAAAATACGCAATTTTAAGCTTTGGAAAATGCCTAAATTATTAAATTGAAGGTTTTCAGAAAGGTGATATACTTTGAATTGTGACTATACTCAACTGAAAATATCTTCTAAAATATTTTTTTCCTGTTTCCGAACGGCATCGCTGGGCGGTAGTGGGTTATTTTTTTATTGTTTTACAACTACTGTCAGAGTATCCCGGGTTTGAAATATACCTGTCATTTTCCGAAGCCGTCGCAAATGAGTTCACGAGTACAGTCGAGCTCAAAAGTTGTGACCCCCTCACGGAATGTTGTTGTATGCAGTCTCATGGTGTCGCCTGTACCGTACATTTTTTCTGAGCTGGTGCAAATGGGTCAGTCAGTTTCGCATGGCACATTCTTGGTAGCGGTCTGACGCATTGGTATGTGAAATTTTCGTCTGCTATTTTTTAATATCCTCGGCAGTTTTCTGGGAGCAAACGCGGTCCGAGTTGTATCTCCAGCCCCATATTTTTGGGTATATCTTTTTCAGTTCGTATTTTATGGTGTTTTAATTATGTTTCTAAGTTGCTCTGTTAATACGTATCATGCAACGCGCTGCTAACGTTCCTTTAATCAATAAAAATCTTCCACTTGTCGAGCGTGCAACATTGTAATTGCCTGTATTAAAGCTTAAATGTTTTGTCGATTCCCAAGCTCTTAAAAAAAAAAGAAATACAAAGCAAAGTACCGAGAAAAGTTTGCTTATTTGAATGAAAATCCAATGGGCTTTTTTCGAGGCTTTTTTTGGGTCGTCAGCAGATTTTAATGTTGAATAAATATTTGTAAGTGACTGTGTTTTTAACTAACATACCACCTCAGCTTTGCATAAATTCCGTTCCAAAATATTATGATACGAGGATTAATGAGATACGACCTTGTAGGTTATTTTCTGTCGTGTGAGCTACTCTCGCTCGGCTCGGCCGTCGCCACACCGCTACTCCCGAGCAATGAACAGCATCAGCTTCGTTGGCTCAACTAGAGTGGACCTTGTGCCTCGCTCCGCTATCATTTCGCGTGCCTTGGCAATATAAAATAGATTATTAGAGGTAGAAATCACTACTTCTCTAATTCACCATGTCGCACGATTCCTTCCCCCTAAAAATTGAAAGTTATATTCGTAGCTGGGATGTTCTTCTAACAGAAAGGTTATGATGGGGCCATTAGCCGAGGAAAACGTTTTAAAGTTTGCGTGTTGTACGTGCCGCCGCGTCGGAATGGTTCCGCGGGGCGCGGTGAGCCTTCGGCCCCGCCGAGGCTCTGCTTCGGCTCCGAGAACGCCGAAATTGTGGTGTTGGATTGCATAGGCAGATTTTATTTTTCCTCGCCTCCGGGAACCTTCCGGGGGAAAAGAGGAGACGAGGTCGGAGAGGCCGATGGCTGGGCAGGGCAGGGATGATGGACTCGCGCTAGATTGAGCTGATTTTGGGTGTGCCATCCCGATGTGCTTGTGAATATCAAACGAGCCCAGCGATATTTTTATTCGGCTGCCGAGTTGCTTTCCAGTTACTTCTCCTTTTTGCAACGTTTATTTTGAAATTCCATAGTAAAATATGGATTTTTATTTAGAAGTATTTGAAAATCGGTTGTTAGATTTTGTAGTTTTAAGGAACTTCTTTTGTTCAAACGTTATTTGTGATGGAACAAATCAGTTTTATTTAATTTCGTTTAAATGTTGATGACACGTCTCTGCCAAAACGATATTTTCTATTTTCTATTTTTGTCCGATTTGAAAGATTGGGCACATCGGAGCTAAAAAAAAGTTACTGTTGCTTAAGATAGTATATTTAATTAACTATTTTTTTTCCATCCAAATTTATTCGTTGTTCTTTTCCCTTTGTGTCTAGTTTTGTAAATAATTTTGAGGTCCTATAAAACAGACACACAGCCGTTTTGCTAACATATCGTTCTAATAACGTTGTAAGTTAAGCTAAATGTGACCTTTTCTCAAACTCGATTTTCCGCAGCATGTAAGTACTGCTCTTGAACGTGGAAATATAAGTGTAAAAAAATTAAATATCTTTCAGTTAGAAAATTGATTTTTTGACTGTTTTAAGATTTTTAATGTGACACTTGCTCTCAAAATTGCTGATGCGGCACACGAAAGTGATCCCATCCATTTCTGAAGCATCCTAAATTTATGATGATTATTACAGTCATGGCATTGTTGAACGTTTAATTATTTTGTGGGTGAATTGGTGAAATTTGAATGCAAGTTTTATCTCCCCCATCCTTGTTTATTTTTCATAAACTTTCCCCTTGTGTTTCTGCAGCGCGCCCCGCCGGGGCTCCTCGAACCGGGAAGGGGGGGAAGGGGGGGAACGGTTGCTGATGATTTGTAATGAATTGCTTTTAAACCAAATGAAGTTTGTTAGCCGGGCGAGAATTTCATATCATTTGCGGGGCCCAGAGATGCAGCTTGCAAAGGTTAGCCCGAGTTTCCATCTCGAAACTCTCAAGCTAATAAAGCTCGCAATGCTCTGAGCAGGCCGCCGTGTGTTGCGCCGCAAGCGAATCCACAAGTCCTTGCTTATTTGAGATTGTAATGAAACATCTCTGGTACAGTACGTAGCGCTCCGTTGGCAGTAGTGGCTGCTTCATATGCGGCCGTCGTAGCCTGATTTTCAGCTCTCAACTGGTTTGCTTCTGAAGGCTTTCAATGGCTGAAACAACCCTCCCGGCGCCGAGGTCGTGTGGGCTGCCTACCCACCTGTCAGAGAGAGGTTATTTCCGGTTTTCCCCGACTGTTTTCTTTGTTACGTTTTTCGCGCCTTTACGCTGCTCTGATTTTCTCTCGCTTTTCTTGCCCCTCTTTCCTTTGCTTTTAAGTTCTCGTTTCTCATTTGTCGTCGGGTAAATAGGGTGTCAACAAGCTAGAAAATGTTTGAATTTCCCGAGCCAGAAAATATTTTGGGGTTAAAACGACATCCAGAAGTATTCGTATATTTAATTTATTTTTACTTAAATTCTCTTTTTATAAATGCATGAACGTCGTCCTTCAATAGGCAAACTTGCGGCAAGTCTGTAAAAGATCTAAAAATCTGTCTGTATGAGAATGTGGCGTGTTTATTTCTTTTATCTACACATACTTAGCGGTAGCATTAGACATCACATTTTGCCTCAGAATCGTTTCCTAATCTATCCCAAAATGACCGTATGTTGCCGGGCGAGGAACAAAACACATCCATTTTTAAGCCGCAAAACTATCCATCCAAGTTACCCCGACAAAATCAAGTATTAAAACCAAGTCACTCAAAGTAAACTCATAACCCCAGATTATGGAACAACGCCATCCCCATTCTCAAATTTCCACAGGAAAAGAGAACATAAATCCCTAATTATGTTTGAAGATGCTCCTTGTCCTTGTGTATGTATGACTGAATGTTTTGTGCGAAGTTGTCCCTACCGACTACTTAACTTATCTCCCTTTTATTCGTACCCGCATAAGAATGTTGAGCTGGAGGCGATTGAAAGGGCGGCCGGCGAGTGGTCCGGTTGACAGACAGGGGTTTTCAGCTCGTGGCGACGTCTCCGCCCCAACCGCCGCCCCGCCGCCGCCCCGTTGTCTTTTGTAGGGGCGCAGCGACGTGGTCCGCAGATGCGGAGGGTGACTTGCATCGGCAGCTGATTCCGCGCACCGCGCCAGCAGCTCCGTCCCTTTCTGACGAACGTTCGCCTTTCTTCTTCTTTTTTTTTCTCTTTCACCTCGACGTCTTCCTCACATTCGTGGCCTTGAGTCAACTTGTTCGCACCCAGCGAATGCACTAGTATTTTTCCTCCTCGAATAAAGATGTCTTTAACCCATAACAGCCCAAAGTCTTTGGAGTGAAATTTAGCTTAAGAGAAATTCGAATTATTTTTCCCAATAAATTAAGCAGTTTTAAGCTTTGGAAAATGCCTAAATTATTCAATTTCAGGTTTCCAGAGGGGTGATAATTTTTAAATTTGGACAATAATAAACTAAAAAGATCTCTAAAATATTTTTTTTTCTGTTTCCGAACGGCATCGATGGGCGCTTGTGGGTTAACCAACTTAATCGATCTCCCCACACAGATTTGTATTTGAAAAGTAGCAGAAATGTTTGTTTCTTTTGCGAAATGTTATGACTGCGTTTTTTTCTCCGTATTTAGGGTTACAGTAACAGCTAGATCTTAAGCGACCATCGTTAAGAGTCAAGTGTTTTAAGTTTTGGGCTGTTAAGTTTGGGTAATTTTATTGAATAACTCAAGATACAGCGTCCTCTATAAACCTTGGTTTTCGATTCAATTTTCAAAACAGAACAATCTTCCCAAAAATAGTTCTGCTACCTTTCTGGTCTTTAGTTACCCTTCCGGATCTTTTTACCAAGTTCAAGAAACTCCTTAGCTTTATTGTAAAAGTTACATCACTTGTCTACTTAATGAATCATGTCATTTCAGAATAAAGCGTGCTTGAAACTGGACAGGCATAAAATCAAGAAGGCCTTGAGAGAATTTTTTTCTTTGCGGGTTTATATTCTTTCCGCGCTGCGACTTTGTTGACAATTAATATTTTCTATATTCATGATTCCTTGAAAGGCATTATCTAGCTGCTGTCTCCGGCCAATAAGCCTCCTTATCTGCCTTTTTTTTGCAAAAGGTAAAGAAAAGGTTTCCTCTCGACAAAGGCTTTTTCCTCGCTCCTTTTAAGACGCCGCCTGTCATTATTTCTCTCGCCATTTTAAGGATCGTTAGTTTGAGCACCGTTTCTGTAATCTGTAGCGTGCTTTGGAAGTTAACTTGGCTTGTTAGCTACCCTGAATATTTTGCCTTTTTTTTCCAGGTGACGGAGGAAGATATTGCCTTATCACTGGGAATCTTAGAAAATCCTTTGCCGGAAGTGGACCAGCGCTGCCTCACTGGGTCGTGTCGCTTCCGGTTTCCGCTCGGAGGTCCCCATGATCATCCTCTGCGCGTCCTTAGCCAAGAGAATCTTACTGTCGTCTCGACTTTTGCTGGTGAGTGTACCCTGTAATTGGATTCGTCTTTACTGACTTGTTCCTGATTCCGTCGCTGCTTCCCCAGGTAGTTTAATGTTCTCGTGACCTGAGTTTTGTTTTAGGATGCGCTCAATGTGGAATCTCGCTGATTGGTTTCCTTTTCAAACAAGGTTTTATTCTTCTCCGTTCTGTTTCTTTTAATGGAAGGCATAAACCGCTGAAGCGCTCATGTTGTAATCAGTGTGTATCTTATTCGCACCAATGCAACTTGAATTGGATGTGCGAAAGAAATAGAAGAGAAATTATTTTGCAAGGTTTTGCATCGACTTTTTTGAAGTTTAAGGTCGCTTTTCATCGGATACTCTTTTTGATTAACCGATTTGTGCCCAGAGGAAGTTTGAAAAAAATGAATTTAAGGGAATAATCAAAACGTTTTGGATCAAAACTTTGCAAAATGGTGTTTTTAAAATGATAATTTCTTTTTATTTACGCTAATTTAGAGTTACCTTGTTACTTCAAAAAAAAGGGATTTTTGGGAGAATTTTGCATAAAAGTTGATATTTTTGATGGGTCGGTAACAGCCCAGTAGGCAAAAATCGGTTAAAGGCTCGGGAATCATTTAGTTCCCTATTGACGCATCCTTGAAATCTTCCATGATAATTTTCGCGTATTTTTTTTTCCTTTACGTGTTTCTATTTGCTGATTCAAGAGGTAATTACGAGGCAGTCTTTTTGGGGGTTTATAGAAGTTTGTCGCGAGATTTGCTCGTCAGTGGATTTTGACGTCTTGCCTCCTTTGTTTTCAGACTCTTGTTCATTGTCCTCTGACCCTGACGTGCCTCCGTCATCGCTGGCATCGCTTGGTCGGGGACCTCTGGTCGGACCTGGTGCACCGGGGCGGCCGCGCTTCGCGCACACCGCGTCCTTCCACGCCGTCGCCCCCAGGTCACCCACTCGCCCTTGCAGCCTATCGAACACGTGCAGGCGCGGTTCGACCGGCAACAGCTCTGGGAACAGCACCGGTTCCGGACAGTTGGCATTACTGCACGACCTCTACCGTTCCAAGATGGCGGCTGCGGCAGGCTCCAGAAGAACGAATTCAGTGAGTTGCCGCCAAAGTTGAATACAACCCTATTCGACCGTAGTACCCTAAATCACTGTTCAGAGATCAGTGATAATTTCGCCTTTAATGTTTTATTTGTTGTTGAGCAATCCTTTTCAAAACTGAATTTAATTCAAGTCCAAGAAAGGACTTTACGTCTACGTAGCGGTGCGGCCCCCTCTTAGTTTTAATCTTAATTCAGAAATAACTCATTTAAGTTTATTATAATGTTAGATTGCGATCGTAAAGTACGTAGTTTTCTTTTCGCTTGATTCCGTAATTTAAGATTGCATATCGCCTTATTGGAGTTTGTTGGGTAGGAAAAGCTTGTCCTGCGGAACGAAACGTTTTCGAAAGACAATGGTGGACGTGCGCAGGACAGGCTTCGACACACGATACGATGCCGCACATCGGAAAATGTTAAGGCGCCCCCTCCAAGAGGCTTTACGAGGGAACAGTACTGAGCAAAAGTTGCACAGATGAGCCGCTAGAGCTGTTAGTGCCCATAAATCCGTAGGAAGGGGAGAGGGGGCGTCGCAGGGAAGGACTCGAGCAGTTGCTGTGCCGGGGATCTGTTTCGGAAATGTGTTGATGGATTATTGTCGGAGATTTGGTGATGTGGACAGTGGCTGGGTTGATGGGAGGGTCTATGGACTAATGACCGAGATAAAGACAGCTTCATAAGACAAAGCTTTTAGTTTATTTTGCTTTTGGAAGCGAGTTGGCTGTGCTGTGGATCGTATGGATACGTTTACCACCTCTTGTGTTCCACTTGGCGTCACGGGCTTCAGATATCATCCTATAGTATCTGCGATAATAGAATCTCATTTTCCTTATTTAAATG
>Ga0058701_10002765_pt1 | contig 13520 bp, 11 predicted proteins | sample AgamicOrMae_FD_97039 | JGI IMG/M metagenome (GOLD analysis project Ga0058701, IMG submission 97039) | Agave microbial communities from Guanajuato, Mexico - Or.Ma.e | ecosystem: Host-associated > Plants > Phyllosphere > Phylloplane/Leaf | place: Guanajuato, Mexico | collected 2012-06-04 | reverse complement strand
TTAACCTACAGGTGAGGAAATGGCCCGGAGATCCACAAAACAACGCCTTGCTTGCGGCTACATGCCTCTTTTCGGTTCAGCCAAAGGAGGATCGACAATATGCAATTAATTATCATGATTGTAGCTGAATTTTTTTTTAAAAAAAGAATAATAATAATAATAAAAGAACTGTTTTGAAAGCATTTATTTTACAAACACATTTCGGAAAACAAAATTAGTGAAAACCAGATGAGCCTTTTTTTTTCATCAGGGAGGGGAAGTCTATGTTCTTACTATGGGTTGAATGGGTTTCCATATTTCTTGTATAACTTCTCCCACATACTCATTCGAGTTTTTAATATATCTTTTTCCAACTTCAGAACATCACCGATAATCATCGTCGTTTGCTCTTTGTCCGTCGCAGGATTCCATATCAGGGGTATTAATTCTGATACTGATGGGGTAGGGTTCCTGTAAAACCAATAGGAACACTGCTCATTCGTCACGATTTGGACCTCATTAATGTTGTCTGACACCGATACGCATCCCATGATTTAAGCGTTGAGGGATGCAGGACAATCCGGTGACTCCTGATCACAGTTTAAGTAAACCCCAAAGAATTGAATGACACATACCCATATTTCACGAAATTGGCAATCAAAGTAGTCCATCTTTTCTGTGTCATGACTTCCCGTGAAGAGGGGGGTAGATCCGGTAAGGCATACCCTTTCGGCTTGAACATGTAAAATAGGTCGTCTCCATGGCCAGCGCCTGTTACAAAAGTTGTCGTGAAACTCTTCGAAGACTTCTCGAACCATATTTTAATTTTTACGTAATCTGACCTGGCAGCTATATGTTGTTGAGCAGTTTGTGGAGATTCCATCTACCATCAAAGGTGAAGTAATAGTTGTACAGAGGGAAGCTATCGTTGAAATGCCGTGCGTGCAATTTTTGAGTAAAGATTGTGTTTTTATTGATGAATAAATCTCCATGAAGCTGGAAAAGAAAAAATTAATAAAAAATGAAAGAATATTTTGCAAATTGTTGTGGCTATACTTACGTAAACAAAATTCATTATGGAACTATCAAAGTGTTTGCCATCAAAGTAAGCATCTCTAATAAGTTGGGCGACTTCAGGACATCCATTTTTCGCTATCACGGCCTCTCTTAACGCCGCTGGAAGGATTTTGCACACATTTCGCTCCGTTTCTCTCATCATTTCGGGTGTGAACGGCTTCCCTAATGCTGGAAAACTTTCGTCAGTACTGATTCCTTTGACTAAGTGAGCCTGGTTTTGCGCAGACGAGATCTTACCCATGTATGCTAGATCGCCTTCTAGGTCATTGGCGCCGATCATCATCGGCACTCTCGTAAACCTTCCCTCTGCAAGCATCCTTTGAGGATCTTCAGTTAAGAAGGCTTCCCTTGTTTCTGAGCGTTCGATGACTGGTGAGAAAAGCATCGGAACAAACAACGGATTCTCGTCACCCTAATTATCATTAAGAACAAAAAAATGTTTTAAGTTATATCGCTATCTCTAAAGTATGTAGATGCTTGTACGTATAGACCGACTCTTTGAGCCGGTATAGTCATCAAGTTTTCTCGACTATGTCAGTGAAACCCGCTGCTTTGCACCTCTACTTGAGTGGTCTGCCAACTCGACGGCTACTTCTGCGCTATCACGTGTTACCGCTCACGATGTTTGTACCTCTTTGTCTCGCACGTCCTTCGTGCGGTCAGTGATTGTCTTCGCGTCAGCCTGCCGTAGGAACTTAACTCTTCTTGCTGGATCATCCACCTCTTCTTCCGAAGCTCCCAGGAGCCAAGCCAGCTTTCCTGATTGCCGCTGCTGGAAATGCGCATTGTTCAGTGGGCCGATTGTCAAGATAGTTCCAGAAGACCCAATCCCTTTATGGAATAAACCTACACACATATGATACATGCTGTCATCTTGTAAAATTTATCGGATACTGGTACCCTTCCCGTATGGAACGAGGTTAATTACAATTCGTAATCACCTTTCGAAAGTGGGGAAAATAAATGTAGATGGACGCTCACTCCGCCGGCAGACTCGCCAAAAATGCTGACCTTTCGCGGGTCACCACCGAATTGCTGTATGTTTCTCTGCACCCATCTTAATGCAGCGACCTGGTCTTTCAGACCCCAGTTCCCAGAAGAGTCGGATGTGTTTGTAGCAAGGAAACCTGCGTCGATAAAGTTCAGTATTTCGAGTACATTGATCATGAATCTGTGACTCTATTTTTTTACCTATCGCTCCAAGGCGGTACTGTATGTAAACCACCACAATGTCATGCTGCATGAGATACTGAGGTCCATACAGTTCGTCCGTGTCGTCTCCACTGGTGAATCCACCGCCGTGGATCCAAACTAGGACAGGTTTAAAACCATCTTGGGTTGACTGCAGAAGAGTAAACCTTATTTAAAGGTAGCTCTGTCAAAGCGATAGTGTTTGTTGGCGCGAAATGCGTGGCACAAGTTTGAAGAAGAGGAAGAAGCTTTTGCTTTGGGTAGGCTACTCAGCGAAGGTGTACATACACTGAGTGTCAGGCAGTCTTCGCTGGTATAGGGTGACGATGTCTGTAGATTCAGGAATGAGTTATTAAGTCATTTTTAGGCGGACTAGGCGATCGGCTGCTTTTCAGTCACTCACTTACTTTTCCTGGCTGGAAACATATTTTACCGAAGCTTGTTGCATTTCGCACATCAGTCCAATTCGCTGGTGGCTGTGGCGCCTGTTTGACGTACAATCCTTGTTTAGGATATTTCCGTTCGTTGTATTGGTTAGGCTGATTCTATGCTATCCATTATAGGTCTCTTTAATATTCTGACCTGCCTAGGATTTAACTGCCTCGACACCATGTCTTAAACAAGTACATGTCGTAGTGATGAAACATTTTGCAAACTGTTGAGACTTTTCCCCTGAGGGTATATAAGACTTTACTCCGTAAACAGTGAACACTCACTTTGATGAAAATCAATATTGAATTTCATCATTACTTTTAGTTTGAATATATAACTCTCTGAGATGTATGCATTTATCATGCGTTTCGTTGATGTCTTAAACAACTTACTCTGAATCGTAAGTCTCCCACTGGAGATGCTGCGTAAGGAATCCCTTTAAATGATCTATATTTCGTTCCTTTAAACGTGACTTTCTCTCCCCGGACTGGGCCAGAACTTGTTTGCACTACATCAGCTAAAAAAATCGAATTCAACTCATGAAGTAAACTACAAGTGCCAAGCTCTGGGAATAGGGTACACAGCCTCTATCAATTCAGACACAAGTAAAAAAGGTCTATGCCTCAGATGAAAAAGAACACTTACTGTACTGGCTTGCTTTTTCTGATATCAAAACGACGGCGATGCCGACTAATATCAGTAAACATTTCATGTTTCGATGGGACGATGTTAGCTGAAAGTAAGCAATTGCTTAGAATATCGAGTTTATTTTCAGAATGCATAAGGTTCTTACTTACTCCGAGCTCGATGAACTGGAACAATCAAATGGGGATTACCTGATGAAGCAATTTTCTCATTTATCTTTACAGCCATCAACAACTGCATACAGTTGAGTACTTTTTTTGTGAGAGCGGTGCTTGAAGAACTGATTAAGGGTTTATCTTTGATTCTGGCTGTTTCGCCGCTTTCCACGGTCACTGCGAACAGATATTGACTTCGAGGCAGTCTTGTTACACGATCCAGTGGCAGGTATTAAAGGATATCACCTTACAATTCGTAGACGCTAACAAAGCGACGGATTTGATGATTCTTAGTTTGATACATAGCTGAGACTGCCGGTTGTGCGTCGCGCTAAAAAAATTCGCAACGAGTATTACGCAACACGAGTTCTTTTGTTGTGATGACCATCCCCCACCTTACCTATCATGACTTCTCACATTTGAGTCTTCATTTCTCCGGCTTCTGTCATGACTTTCCGGTTTGGAAATTCCCAAAAAGATTGGTGTTTTTATCTGGGATTAAATGAGGGCTTGAACTAGATATTTTTATATTCGTTTACTGTCTTATTTTCGTTGTGCAAGAACGTTGAATCCCGAAAGTGTTCTTTGCAAACAGATTGAAGAGCAGCTCATTACCCCTGATAGTGGGTTCTACAGGTCCGATTGCTGGTCATAGTGGACGAATTCCGAGCTCCGAACGCATTGGGTGGATTGCAGTTACTGCAATTAGAACTTGATAACTATTCGTGTTTACAAGCAGCGATAAGACCGCATGGAATGAGTGCCGCGTATTACGAAAGATTGCGCACTAAAAAATTTCGTAAATCTGGAAAACGGTCTTACCCTCAACCAGAGGCACAACGATTCATTAAAAATGTCAATAGCGTTTAGTATGGAAATAAAGGAAATCAAACAAAAATAATCGAAAGTGACACTGTGTCCAAAATTATATCTACTGCGGCACTGGTGTGGTATTGGCCTTTTCTAGGAAACTCAACGAATGCGAGTTCAGCAGCGTGAAGTGGAACAGAATATTGGGTAGGCAACTCTCCTTGCACCCCCGTAGCGCAGGCTGCCTAACACGGACTGTCTCAGCTCGCGTGACTCATTCACTAAAAGGAGGGCGGTAAATAAAAAATAAAAGGCTGTGGCTATTCACACGCCATTGCAAATATAGGGAGACTTGAGACTTAAACCAACCTTATGCATTTTATAAACGCTTGAACTTACTTTTTGAAAGAAAAAAAAAGATGTAGATCAACGATGACTTCACCGGCTTTCGCGCAACCAATTGTGATTTGTTCAGGATCCCTACTTGAATTGATGATATTGCACATGATATTGCGCAAGTCTATATCAAGGCTGATACCACTGTTTATATTGACTTCACAAACGAGTACTCGTAGACCTTTTTTGCCCCTTTTTACCAGTGCAATGATATCTAACATTTTGCATTCAAACATGTACCATACAATAAATACAACATAATGATTATGGTGTCACTTAATACGCCCCTTATGTTCGACCAGTGATACTACTATCTATCAATCGATCCTGTAAATAAAGGTCGAGCTGTCGGTTTCCACTATTTCTTTATTTTTTATTTTATCGGTTAGTTAATCATTTGTTTTTTTTTCTGTGCAGGTTAAGAACCTTGTTGAAGACTCCGAAGAATGAAAAGAGAACGGGTAAGTCACAAGTTTACTAAATTAATTTTTGGGACTGTATATATATTCCTAATCGCTAATTAATCAATTATCGCTAATTAATCAGTTATCACTAATTAATCAATTATCGCTAAGTAATTATCGTTAAAGATATCATATATTTACCTTGTGTTAATATCATCGTAAAATTGAAAATATGACCTCACTTATAAGACAAACCTATGTTCCTTTAAATCAAAGCTTGTTTGGTACACTTTTAAAAATCAGTAATCTTTATTGTGCTTCATCGTTCTTAAAGACATCCCATAGTTACGGACTCCTGTCTATGCGAGACCGGCGTATTTGCGAGTGCTTTAGCGTTGAGCGGATAGGCAACACTCCTTCCTTCCCCGTAACGCGAGTTGCCTGACACAGAATATCGCAGCTTACCTGACTCATTCGGTACTTTTGTCGTCAAAACAGAAGGCAGATTGTATTTAAAAAGGTACTTCAAATTGTTTAATGATCAAGTAGGTACACGCTGACCTCACAGGTGCACCTAATGATCAGTATTTTCTTTGGATCGCTGAAAAAATCACCGAGGTTATCCGCCATTCACCTAAAGGTAGCTACTCAATATTTTATAGCCAAGGTGCTTAGATCATGACGTATTCATGCAAAGAGACAACACATTAAAAGCTTGTAGGACCAAGTTTTTTTTAAAAAAAGGTTAGTGCAATTATTAACGAGAAACTGTGACGTCTCTTCCTGTGAGATTTACTTTAGATAGCTCATGAGCTGAGCAATGCAAAAACTGATTTTATCACTAGATTATCTTCACTGGCTAAAATGTTAACCGCGGTTGATCTTAACGCAGTGGCGAAATCGGACAACGCTGCTCTGATCGCAACTTGATCAGCGCGTTAGATGAGCGGGGCTGACGCGTATTGTGATAGCGACAGACAACCATGTCGTTCAAGGTCCCCTGTTTGTTATCGTCTTCAAGATAACCAAAACCCTCGCAGGTATTTTTATAGACTGCTTTCCCACTCGTGTCCGGAAGAGTAGCCTAAGCTCTTCTGACTTGGCATTGATTGTCAATATTGTCGTCTCATGCAGCTGACATGAGGGGAATAGGAATAAGTCAAGCACGACCAGATATTTCTGTTAAGACTAGAGTACCCCCCAAAAAAGATGTACGAGCACTTTCTAAAGCTTGAATGGATATATTAGAAAAGGGCATAGACGTAATTGAAATTTTGAGTAAGTCCCCCCCCCAAAAAAAATGAATGAAAGAAAAAAGGGGTAACAAATTTTTTGACGGTGGTTCAAGAGAAATTCTTGAACAAAATGTCTTTAATCAGTTTATTAAGGCGTCTCAATTTGGAGGTACGTTCTTTATTCGGTGGTGTTCAAAAGGATCTTCCTTGTTCGAAACAATAGTAAATAGTACGGTATTATTTGCTGAAGCCATGTGTAGAGCTTCCGTCGCTCACATAAAATTTAATATTGTCGATGTTTCAAGTTGACAGTGTTACTAAAAACGCAGATTTCAGAATAGTTTAAGTACAACAAAGTTCGCCTGTGACGCGGAAAAAAATGCTTTGGGGATGGCTGCAACAAATAAGATGGGCTTTGTCTTGAATGACTTCAGACAATTAAGAGACTCTCGACCACCGTCGCACATAAGATAATAAATTTAATACTGAGTTATCGGACTTGCATTCATTACCAATTTGAGTTTCAAAGATGGTATGAGGTTGAGCCCAAAATAATTTATTTCGTACGTAATTTAATATTTTTATTTAGAAAATTTAATACCTATTGCATTATAGGAACGCAAGTAAAACTGCTATTGAAGAATTACAATTTTGCGAAGAATGTTTCCGTGGAACTGACAAACAGGTTGCATTACAAGGAGAATTTTGATGCATACATGATCCAGTGCGAAGTGCTAACCGAACAGTGACAATTTAGTGTAGTTTTTGTATAATTGGTCCCACATATCCATACGAGACTTTATCAATTCTTTTTCCAAGTGTAGGCCATTGTCGATCACCATAATGTTAGATTCTGTGGCCGTCGCTTGCTCCCATTTTACTGGCACTAGGTCCGATAGAGATGGTGTAGGATTTCTAAAATCAAGAATAAATGTAGCGTAACAAACGCGATTACAGTAGAAAAACCATCGACGATTCTTCGGAAACGACAATTTTCCGGCGAGAAATTCTCTCTTAAACGGATATCAGCGCTGCGGCATGTTTGTGACTTGAGAATCTTTTCAGTTTTACGTACCCATATTTTACGAAATTAGTTATGAAGCTTATCATCCTTTTCCTCGTAATGACTTCGGGTGACGATTCCGGTAAACTTCGTTGAGAATAATGCGTGAAAATGTAGGCTAATTCTTCTCCATGGGCAGCACCTAAGCAGACAGGATTATCTTTAACCCAAATGACATTGGTTTAAAGTGTTAAGGGCATATTTTATATTTTTACCTTGTATGCCGGTCGGTACGAACATCTGTTTAAAAATATTCCATGCCCCATCAAAGGTGAAATAGAAACTGTATAATGGTGCATCTTTAGAGGCGTGTTTAGCGTGCTCTCGTTGCGCGAGACGAATTTCGGGCACAAATAATATGTCACCGAAGAGCTAGAAGAAGACCACGATTCATCAAGTTCATAGCGGGGTAATCATCGCGATGTAAACTTACGTGCAAGAACGATTGGAGAGAACTGTCGAATGGTTTTCCATCATAGTACACCTCACGAACTTGGTTAGCGATTTTTGAACAATCGTCTCTGGCAGAGATTCCCTTCTTTAACTCCCCCGAAAGAATGCGGCAAAAATCTTTTTCCACTTCCTCGATACTGTGACCGATATCTTCTGGTATCTTATCCTTGCCGATTCCTGTAAGTTTACATTTTCTGCTATCAGTTAATTTTACTTGCAAACGCAGTGCTGATTCTCATTTAATTTCAATCTCCCTGTGAAAATCGGATTAAATGTTCGCTCCAACAGTAATTTTCACTGCTAAATATCGTTTGCGTGTGCTCAACTCACCAATAAACAACACACTTCCTTCTAGATCTGTCATTCCTATCATTAACGGGACTTTTGTAAATTTTCCTTGTGCAAGCAACGTTGTAGGGTGTTCCGTTAGAAAGGCGCCTTTTGTACCAGGTGGTTCTAAAACTGGTGAAAAAGGTAATGGGTTGATGAAAGGGTTCTTAGCATCCTGAAAAAAGGCATTTTGATTTTACGCAGTTTGTTGGCAGATCGACTCACAAATAGCCCGAAATATTTAACGGGAACTCACTTCTCCTTGTACGGCTTCAAACATGATGTGAGACATTTTCTTCGAGTCAACTTCTCTTAAAAAGTTAACTCTTTTGGCAGGATCTTCGATAACACTTTGTGGAGCCCCCAGAAGCCGAGCCAGATTCTTATTATACTTTTGTTGATCTGAGAACACTGCCCAGTGGTTCATCGCAGATCCAGACACTGCTATTGCTTTATGAAACAAGCCTACCAATAAAAATATTGGTTATTTCAAAATAGGAAGTTTGCATTTGGGAAGAAGTCCTAAGGACACTCAAACATATCGACTGAAACTTTTGTGGTGCCGTGTTTCATTCTTAAGCGTCTTCTCAAGAAAGTTTGTGCAGTTATAACATGAAGTGACGGGGTGGAAAGGTTTTAGTTTCCAGGGATGTTTCTCCTTGTAAATGGGTTCTTTCATATTAAGTGTTTCTTAACATCGTTTAAAAAAAAGAACTCCTGCTAGGAACGTATGATCCTGTCTGGCATTTACCCTTTGACAGAGGCGAAAACAGATGAAGATGAGCGCTCGCTCCACCGGCTGATTGTCCCCAAATCGTGACTTGTCGAGGATCACCTCCGAAGTAAGCGATATTCTCCTGTACCCATCTCAAAGCAGCAACTTGATCTTTCATGCCGTAGTTTCCTGTTGCGTCTGGCGTCCCAGTTGACAGGAAACCTGCACAGGACATGGGTCCTTATAGACGAATTCTACCGGACTTGTGACAAAGGTCCTGAAGATCACTATTACCAAGAGGTCCTACTCTGTAGTTGATGGTTACAACAACGATGTCCTGTTCAATGAGATACTGAGGACCACCCATCATTAGTTCAGTTCCGTCTCCTCCAAAGAACGCTCCTCCGTGAATCCAGACGAGAACGGGTCGCAGATCTTTTTCGCTGAGCTGGAAAAGAAGAGCAGCAGTTCTGGAATAGACTTCAATGTTCTTCTTCATTAAACCCGAGACTCACAGACGGAGTGAAGACGTTCAGTGTGAGGCAGTCCTCACTGGAAGACGAGGCGCTCAACATTATTCGTATAACGTGTGGTATGGCCGTGATCAAAAATGGAATCGCTTTCAGAAGATCGTGGGCTGCTAAATTTGCCATCTGAAAATGTAAACACAATATTGTATGAAAGATTTGTGTGCATGAAAGTCAACAGGTAAGTAGGAACTTGAATTTAGTGTGTATTAGATGACTGCAATACATTACGACATTTGTCGGAATGCTGTTTCTCGTACCAGGTTAGGTTGGTGACATATGTTACCGTAGGACCTGGTATCTCGGATGTCGTTCCATTTCTTGGGCGGCTGAGGATCCTGCATCCATACATTCAGATTTTTGATTCATTTTGTTCAGTATACAAACGTTGTCCATTAAAAGTTCAACTGACGCAGTATCTTACTTCTTTTAATGTACCTTGAATTTAAGCTCTCCAACAGGAGGTGCTGCGTATGGTATTCCTTTGAATGCCTTGTAACTGAATCCCCCAAAAGTCAGTTCTTCTCCTCTTACAAGACCATTATTAGTTTGGACAACTCTGGCTAAACACGCGAAAAATATCTTACGAATGCCTGGCTGAAATCTTCGAACTTCAGTGATAAGGGACGCACATATTTCGAGGTATGAAGCGAGGCAAATTATCGATAGGTGCTGTTACGCGAATCCTTCCCCTCTGGTTATCCTTTTTCCCTTCACCGAATGAATGCCTACGTCAACTGCCCTCCTTTCATGAGCCTGACATATTTTATGGACAGTCCCGTAGTATTTATGAAGGGTCCAGGTTTCTACACCACCGATTTGTATCCTCGTTGGAATTTGAAATATTCATGAAGGAGGTATAACTATCAGCTAAACTTACTATATGGGGTTTTTCCCAATATGCTCCATCCTATAGCTATTCCAGCGACGATTACCGAGAATTGTAACAAGAGTTTGAAGGAGAAGTATCCTGCAAAAATAAAGGCGATATTACGTATAATCAAACTATACGGTGAACTACCGCTGTTATTCTCCATGATCAAACTTACGTCCTCATAGACCTATTACTGTTGCGCGATATTTTTATAGCATTTTTAACCTTACTAAAAAAACTAGCATTCGTCGAAACAACCTCAGTGTAAGGAACCAATACTATTGTGATTACCTTTTATTTTACCATTCGATGAATTTCCCTTTGATTCGTTCCTCCTCATTGTAGCTGAACCTGAAAATCGTTACAGATTATTTCATATCACTTCTCCTCTGTTGAATGAATTTTGTCCATTCAAAATTCACGATTCGAGGGAGGGCATTGATGAGACATTCCCATTTCCGTGATCTCTAATATACCTGTCGCTGAATCAGTCTTTTGAAGCTGTGTTTGGGTTATACTGGAAACTTTGTGTGTAAATATGCGTGCATTCAGAAGTTTGAGTTCCTGTTAATGGACTACCACTCTGGCTGAAATTTTACCGATTAGTCTCAACGTTCAAGAGGATCGTTATCAATCGCGATTAATTGTTTTTAGGAATGCGCTAAAAACATCTTTTCACCACTTTTGACTTATTAGGATAGTTAGATTATCTGTGGACCTGGCAAGTGAGGGGACTAATTATGAGGCGAGCTATCCAATAATGCTTTGAGTTTAGGAGACTTATACAACTAGACAACGTGGGAGGCGGCAGTTCACGCCTGTGGGGAATGCTTGAGCCGAACTTACATTGCTCTTCCTCTGTGTCGGGGCAGGCCGCGAGTCGATCATATTTGAAAGTCATCGGTCCGCACAAAATCAAAGTCTCAAAGAATGAGGCTAACAAAGAAGGATCCTTAAAATATTAACTAAAAATGACAAAATTTGCGGGGAAGTGCTGAATAAAGACAGAAACCGTAACTTTAAGTTACAAAAAAGCGATGAAGTGTCTTATTGGCAACCCTGCAGTCGGGATTGATGGCACATGCTTTCTTGAAAATCAACAGATTCCGAGAATTACTGTAAAAAAAAAACTTTATTGTAAAAAAAACTAAGTGCTAGCAGGTTCCTTGATAAGGATCGTTGTCATCGGAGCATGACTCATAATACCAAATTAGTCGACGGCTCGATTTGTGCTGGTTGCCGCTTGATTGGTACCTTCTCAGTCTTAAAACATGTTGGGAGCTAGAAGAACAACGATGACCCGGTATACTTTTTGTACAACTGGTCCCACAAGTCCATCCGAGGTTTTAAAATATCGTTTTCCATCATTTTAAGATCATTCCCGATAACCAGCACGTTGAGTTCTTTTGCATTTGCTGGCTTCCATTTAAGAGGGAGTACATCTGTCACGGCCGGTGTGGGATTTCTGAAATGATAAGCAAACAAGGTGATTCTCTCTGAAAAATATTTTATAATTTACATAGGTATTTTTAAGCACTGATGCCATGAGTGGATAGTTATTTTATATTTGTACTTAAACAATGTTTTCCTCATGAGTTATTGATGAGTGATTGTGTCCTTTGAGTTTATTACGTACCCGAATTTGACAAAATTAGTAATCAAACTAATCATTCTATTCCTTGTAATAACTTCCCGAGATGATGGCGGCAAGTTTGATAGAGCTATTAGGGTAGGTGCGAAAATATAGGCTAATTCGTCTCCGTGTGCGGCACCTGAGCAGATATTGACACATGAATTTCTTAGAACACCTTGAAACCCTCAGCACTTTGTTAGGTTTTACCTGGTATGGAGCCCGGAACAAACATCTTCTTCAGCATATTCCATTCTCCGTCAAACGTGAAAAGGTAGTTATATACTGGTGTATCCTTGGTTGCGTGTTTTGCGTGCTCTTTTTGGGCAAGACGAATTTTCGACTGTATTTCAATATCACCGACGAGCTGTAAACGAATACAGTTTTTTTTTCACGGTCTTTAAATCATCGTTTCAGCCCAGTCCCATCAACTTACATGCAAGAATTTCATGATAGAGCTGTCGAAGGATTTCCCATCGAAATACACGTCACGAATTATTTGGCTAATTTTAGAACAGTCATCCTTCTCAGCGATTCCTCTCTTCAACGTATCTGTGGCTATCAAACAGATGTCTTCCTCCACCGCCTTTATCTCTTCGTTGACATCGTCAACGGTTTTATTCTTGCCAATCCCTGGAACGCGTTTATATATCAATTTAGGTTACTTCCTTGTAACATATCAAACGAGGAATACATTTATCTTACAAGTATTCGCACTTACCCATGTAAATGATTGCTCCCTCCAGATCTGTTGATCCTATCATTATCGAAACTTTCGTGAATTTTCCCTGTTTTATGAGCGTTTTCGGGTCTTCTGTTAAGAAGGCGCCCGTAGAACCAGGTGGCTCCACAACTGGCACGAAAGGAACTGGATTTATAAATGGATTTTTAGCATCCTAGGGGAAAAGATGTAATGATTTACAAAGGATTAAGAAAAAAATAGTTAAAACTTAAAATGAATAGGCTTACCCCTCTATCCACTACATCAAACATGATATCGGTCATTTTTGCTGCATCAGCTGCTCGTAGAAACTGTACTCTCTTGGCGGGATCTTCGATAACGTTTTCTGGAGCTCCCAAAAGGCTCGCGAGGTTTTTGTTAAATCTGTTTTGGTTTGGGAACACTGCCCAGTGGTTTATTGCAGATCCAGAAGCTGGAATTGCTCTGTGGAACAAGCCTGTAAATGTGACAGCAGAAATAGGAGGATGTGTGTTATTTCCTTTGGTAGGAACGTTGTGCAATTCACAAACCTGAATATATAGATCTTTACATATTTGGGTTAAATCATCGCGAAACAAAATAACTGGGTTTTCAATAGTAATCTTGGATTTTTTTTCAGAAATAGGCAGTTTTGTATACCATCGTATGTCCCGTGAAAGCGTTTTTTTGAAGGAATAATACTACAGAGCTACATAGTATCTCATGCATTCACCTACCCTTTGACAACGGTGAAAACAGGTGGAGATGAACACTAGCTCCACCGGCTGATTCACCGTAAATAGTAACCTGCTTCGGATCACCTCCGAAGTTGGCGATATTCTCCTGCACCCACCTCAAAGCGGCAACTTGATCTTTCATACCGTAGTTCCCGGTAGCGTCTGAG
>Ga0058701_10002764_pt1 | contig 13520 bp, 7 predicted proteins | sample AgamicOrMae_FD_97039 | JGI IMG/M metagenome (GOLD analysis project Ga0058701, IMG submission 97039) | Agave microbial communities from Guanajuato, Mexico - Or.Ma.e | ecosystem: Host-associated > Plants > Phyllosphere > Phylloplane/Leaf | place: Guanajuato, Mexico | collected 2012-06-04 | reverse complement strand
TTTAAGATTTCCTTTGTTTACAAGATTGCGCTTTGCTAGGGCTTTTGGTTCCTTGGCTTCTCGGCAGCAGTTTACATGCATCCGATTGTATGCTTTTGTGGTGGTGGTTCAAGCAAGCAGTGATGCTGATGACCTGGCATCTTTCCTTAACAATGAGCCTGAATTCATCAATGAATTGGTCTCATTGCTAAGCCTTGAGGATGCAGTTCCAGAGAAAATCCGAAATTTGAGTCTGCGATCATTAGTTGCTCTTTGTCAAGATAGGTCTCGCCAGCCTGGAGTACTTACGGCCGTGACATCTGGTGGACATCGTGGAATTCTTTCCAGCCTCATGCAGAAGGCCATTGATTCTGTTATTAACAGTTCTTCAAAATGGTCTGTTGTTTTCGCTGAGTCTCTCTTGTCACTTGTTACTGTATTAGTCTCGTCATCGTCAGGTTGTTCTGCTATGCGTGAAGCTGGATTTATACCCACCCTTCTGCCGCTTCTTAAGGATACAGACCCTCAACACCTGCATTTAGTTGCGACTGCTGTGCATGTTCTGGAAGCTTTCATGGACTACAGTAATCCAGCTGCTGCATTGTTCAGGGACCTCGGAGGTTTAGATGATACTATTTATCGCCTTAAGGTAGAGGTGTCTGTAATTGAAACTGGTTCAAAGCAACCATGTGGTGTTGTTGATGGCAGCAGATTGGTCTCTGACTTCACTGCAAGTACATCATCTGTCCTAGATGACTCACAACCTGTTTACTCAGAAGCATTGCTTACTTCACATAGACGTTTGCTGATGAAAGCTTTGCTACGTGCTATATCACTTGGAACCTATGCCCCTGGAACTACTGCTCGTATTTATGGTTCTGAGGAAAGCTTATTGCCAGAATGCTTGCGCATCATATTCCGAAGGGCCAAAGATTTTGGTGGTGGTGTATTTTCGCTTGCTGCCACTGTTATGAGCGATCTGATCCATAAGGATCCTACATGCTTTTCTGTCCTTGATGCAGCTGGCCTGCCCGCTGCCTTCATGGATGCAATAATAGATGGTGTTGTGTGCTCTGCAGAAGCCATAACATGTATACCTCAGTGTCTCGATGCATTATGTCTGAACAATAATGGTCTTCAGGCAGTCAAAGATCGCAATGCTTTGAGTTGTTTGGTGAAAATATTCACTTCAAGAGCATATTTACGTGTGCTTGGTGGGGATACTGCGGGGTCCTTGTCAAGTGGGCTAGATGAACTCATGCGCCACGCGTCCACGTTGCGTGGGCCTGCAGTTGATGTGCTGATTGAGATACTGAATACACTTTTAAAACTTGGGTCTGCAGTTGAAGCGCCATCATCATCTGCTGATTCTTTACCCTGTCAAAATCCTGTTCCTATGGAGACTGATTCAGAAAGTAGGAGCTTCTCTTCTCCGGATGGGAGGGAATTGCCAAAGATAGAAACTGCTGATCCAAACGAACTCTCTTCTGACTCTTCTTCTGTAAATGTTGAGTCTTACCTTCCAGACTATGTTACCAATGCTGCTCGACTACTTGAGACTGTTCTTCAGAATTCAGATGCATGCCGCCTATTCATCGAGAAGCAAGGAATTGAAGCTCTTCTGAAGATGTTATCTTTGCCCTTACTCCCTCTTTCAGCTTCAGTTGGCCAGTCTATTTCAATTGCTTTTAAAAACTTTTCAGCGCAACATGCGGCTTCACTGGCAAGGGCTGTGTGTTCGTTCTTGAGGGAGCATTTAAGCACAACCATTGAACTGTTAGATTCAATTGGAGGGACTCGTCTCACTGATCTGGAATGTGTAGAGCAGACAAAGGTCTTAAGATGTCTTTCAAGTTTAGAGAGCATCTTATCCCTTTCAAACTCCTTGTTAAAAGGGACTACAACAGTTGTGTCAGAGTTGGGGACAGGTGATGCTGATGTTTTGAAAGATATTGGTAGGGTATATAGGGAAGTCCTCTGGCAGATCTCTTTGCCTTCTGATTCCAAGGTGGAAGAGAACCAGAATGTCGACATGGAAACTGAAAATGCTGATGTGGCTTCCTCTAATGCTACTGGAAGAGAAAGTGATGATGACACGGGCATTCCAGTTGTTAGATATATGAATCCTGTTTCCATCAGAAGTGGTTCTCAGTCACAGTGGGTTGGGGAGCATGATTTCCTTTCAGTAATCCGCTCTGGTGGGGGACTTAGTCGTCGTCATCGACACGGATTGACACGCATAAGAGGGGGGAGGACTGGTCGTCATCTTGATGCTTTTAACATTGATACAGAACTGTCCATGAATGTGCCAGAGGCTTCCACCTCTCTTGAGCAGAAGAAGAAAAGCCCAGATATTCTTGCATCTGATATTCTTTCTAAGCTTTCGGCTACTATTCGCTCGTTTTATACAGCCCTTATAAAGGCTTTCAGTTCACCAAATCGTCGCAGAGCTGATTCAGGGCCGTTGAGTTCGGTTGCCAAGAACATCGGAACTGCTCTGGCTAAACTTTTTGTTGAGGCTCTTAGTTTCTCTGGGCATTCTACCTGTCTGGGTGTTGATGTGTCACTGTCAGTGAAATGTCGGTATCTTGGAAAAGTTGTGCAGGATATGGCAGCACTTGTATTTGATAGCAGGCGGCGTATATGCTACACAGCATTGGTGAACCATTTCTATGTAAGTGGTGCCTTGAAGGAACTCTTGACCACTTTTGAAGCCACAAGTCAATTATTATGGTCACCACCACACACTATCCCAATGTCAGGTACTGACTTGGGGCAGGCGGGCAATGGAAGCAAATTTGAACACAGTTCTTGGCTGCTTGATACTTTGCAGAGTTATTGCCGTCTGCTTGAGTACTTTGTGAATTCTTCTTTACTTTTATCTCCGACTTCTCCGAACCAGGCTCAGCTGCTTGTTCAGCCAGTTGCAATTGGCTTGTCAATTGGCTTGTTTCCTGTTCCAAGAGATCCAGAAGTCTTTGTCCGTATGCTGCAATCTCAAGTTCTTGATGTGGTACTTCCTGTGTGGAACCACCCCATGTTTCCTCACTGTAGTCCTGCTTTTATTGCTTCTGTTCTTTCCCTTGTGACTCACATATATTCTGGAGTTGGAGATGTGAAACGTAACCGTAGTGGTGTGGTTGGAAGCTCAAACCAACGGGTGGCTCCTCCCCTTGATGAAGCTGCTGTTGCCACCATTGTTGAGATGGGTTTCTCAAGGGCAAGAGCAGAGGAGGCCCTGAGACGAGTGGAGAGTAATAGTGTGGAGATGGCCATGGATTGGTTGTGCACTCATGCTGAAGACCCCGTGCAGGAAGATGATGAACTGGCGCGGGCTCTTGCATTATCACTGGGAGGTTCAAATGAGACATCTAAGACTGACATCACAGATAAATCAGCGGATGTCCTGGGTGAAGAGGGACAAATCAAGGTCCCACCTGTTGATGATATCCTTGGAGCTTCAATGAAGTTGTTTCAGAGTGGAGATTCCTTGGCCTTTCCCTTGACTGATTTGCTTGTGACACTGTGCAATCGCAACAAAGGCGAAGACCGTCCCAAAGTCACAACGTATCTTGTCCAGCGACTGAAGCTTTGTTCCTCTGATTTATCAAGAGATGCTGGTGCTGTGTCATCTATATCTCATATTTTGGCATTGCTTCTTTCGGAAGACACTGGTGCACGTGAAATTGCAGCTCAGAGTGGTATTGTTTCTGTTGCCATTGATATCTTGAAGAATTTCAAAATAAGCGACCAACTTGGCCATGAGATGTTCAGAAAAAGCATCAGTTCTTTACTTCTTGTTTTGGATAATCTGTTGCAATCCAGACCCAGAACGTCCTCTGAAAATTCGGCTGTAGTGTCAGCAGGCCCACAAGATGATTCATCTAGAGAACAGGCATCTATTCTGGCTTCAGAACCTGGTGCTGACAAAAAGCTAACCTCAGATACCTGTGAAATGGAGTTAGTCCTTGCATTTGAGAAAATATTTGGAAAGCCTACAGGATATCTTTCTATGGAAGAGAGTGGCATTGTACTTGAAATTGCTTGCGATATGCTAAAACAGCATGTTCATGGAATTATCATGCAGGCAGTGTTGCAGCTATGTGCTCGGTTGACAAAAATACATGCTTTTGCCTTGCAATATCTTGAAAGTGGAGGCATGAGTGCTCTGTTTAACCTTCCAAGAAAATGTTTCTTTCCAGGGTATGACGCTCTGGCATCAGCAATTATTAGGCATTTACTGGAGGATCCCCAAACTCTACAAACTGCAATGGAACTTGAGATTCGACAGACTCTCAATGGAAGCCGTCATGCTGGACGTATCCCCACCCGCATGTTTTTGACATCAATGGCACCTGTTATCTCACGGGATCCTGTGATATTTGCAAAAGCTGCTGCATCACTGTGTCAGTTGGAGTCATCTGGAGGAAGGACTGTCATAGTTTTGTCCAAAGAAAAAGACAAGGAAAAGGACAAGTCTAGATTAACTGGTGCAGAGGTTGCATTTTCTTGTGGTGATTCCATTAGAGTGCCTGAAATGAAGGTCCAGGATGGGCCAGGGAAGGGTTCCAAAGGCTACAGAAAGATCCCTGCTAATCTATCTCAAGTCCTAGATCACCTTCTTGAAATAATTCTGCAGTTCCCATCTTTGAACCTCCAAGAAGATTCTTCGAGCTTCTCAGTTGACATGGAAGTCGATGTGCCTGCCACAAACATGAAAGGTAAATCAAAAGTTGATGAGGCAGATAAAAAAGCCGAATCAGATAGCCTACCTGAAAGATCAGCAGCACTTGCTAAAGTGACTTTTGTTCTGAAACTGTTGAGCGATATTCTTCTGATGTATGTCCATGCAGTTGGTGTTGTATTAAAACGGGATTCAGAACTTTGTCAGTTGCGGGGTTCTTCTCAGCTTGATACTTCTTGTTCTGGACCAGCGGGTGTGGTACATCATGTTTTAAATAAGCTTCTTCTGGTATCTACAGATAATTCTGTTGGAGCTAGTGAACTGAGAGAGAAATTGTCTGAAAAGGCTTCGTGGTTTCTGGTTGTCTTGTGTGGACGTTCAAGTGAAGGGCGTAGACGAGTCATTGGTGAGCTCACGAAGGCCTTGTCGTTGTATGTTAACTTCAAGAACAACACTGGTAAATTCAGTTTGCTACCAGATAAAAAGGTTCTAGCAATTGTGGATTTAGTCTATTCTGTGCTGTCAAAGAATTCTTCCTCCAACGGCTTGTCTGTATCTGGCTATTCCCCTGACATTGCACGAAGCATGATAGATGGAGGAATTGTGCCATGTTTGACAAGCATTCTGCAGGAGATTGATTTGGACCATCCAGATGCTCCTAAAATTGTAAATATTGTGCTCAAGGCTTTGGAAAGCTTGTCCTGTGCTGCTAATGCAAGTGAACAGACCTTTAAGTCTGATCCCATGAACAAAAAGAAGTCTTCTGGTTCACAAGGGAGATCTGGTGATCCGACTGCATCCACCAGTCATACCACCGAGCTTAATGACAATAGGTCCTGTGGGCAGGAAATCAGCACTGAAGGGGTGAATGAACAAAACCACCCTCAAGAAGGTTGTCATACTGAAAGCAATCAAGGCATTAGTGTGGTCAGGTCATCTGAGCCAGATGTGAGGCTTGAGGGAGAAGGGCCTTTGATGCCGAACCCACCTGTGCAGCATGCAATAGAGTTCACACGTGATGGGATGGAAGATGGTGATCTAGTGCATAATCCAGACCAAATTGGTATGGATTTCCATGTTGAGAATCGTGCTGATGAGGATCTTGGAGATGAGGATGATGATATGGGTGCTGAAGGTGAGGAGGAGGATGATGATGAGGATGATGGTGACGATGAAGACGAGGATATTGGCGGAGATGGAACTGCTCTGATGTCACTTGCGGATACTGATGTGGATGACCATGAAGATGCTGGATTGGGAGACGAGTACAATGATGACATGATGGATGAAGAAGAGGATGATTATGATGAGAACCGTGTCATAGAGGTAAGATGGAGGGAGGCCTTAGATGGCTTTGATCATCTGCAGGTGGCTCAGTCCGCAAGTAGTTTTATTGATGCTGCTTCTGAGCCATTTGAAGGTGTTAATGTTGATGACCTCTTTAGTCTTAGGAGAACCTTGGGCTTTGAGAGGCGGAGGCAAACAAGCAGGCCTTTTGATCGTACTAATACAGATGGAGGTATTCAACATCCTCTACTGTTGAGACCATCTCAATCTGGAAATGCTTCATTGTGGTCATCAGGCGGCAATGCGTCCCGGGAGTCAGAATCTTTAACAGGTGGAGGCATTGATATATCACATTTTTATATGTTTGATGCCCCTACTCTCCCTTACGACTTTGGGTCTGTTAGCTTATTTGGTGACCGTTCTGGTGGAACAGTGCCTCCACCATTGACTGATTACTCAATTGGTATGGACTCGCTGCATATAGCTGGGCGTAGAGGGACAGATGATGGTCGATGGGCTGACGACGGTCAGCCTCAAGCTAGCAATCAAGCTTCTTCTATAGCACTGGCGGTTGAGGAAGTGTTTGTTTCCCTTTTGCACCGTGCTGCTTCTGCCAACACCCCACTTGAAAGACAGTCTCAGAATGCAAGGCAGCAGGAACAGCAGTCAGATGCTTTGCAAAATTGCAAGAGTCATCTGGAAACAGAGGGAACTCACTCAAATGGACATAATACCGAAGGGCAGCTAGGACATGGGCGTGAAGCTGAAGTTCTTCAGGGGAATGCGCCAGATGCAGTTGTTTCTGTTCAAGATCACTTCAATGCTCCAGAGTCGGCAGTTCATTTCGCCCATGAAGATGAACCTTTATCAAGCAACGCAGAACCATATGACATGGAGAATGGAAATGGAAATGATCCTTCTGTTGAGCAAATGAGCACGGCCCAAGGGCCATTGCCATCTTCTTCAGACCTTGAAAACAACCAGCAGCCTGAAGGGGACATTAGAGTGCTAGCTAATATAGAGGATGACCTAATGAATGCTCGTGGAGGCAGCGAATTACGGCCATGTGATGATCTTGTAACTAATACTGGAGTGGGGATGGCTGGTCATGTTGATGATGAGCCTTCTCCAGTGTGTGCCAGCACTGATGTTGAGATGAATGGTCCAAATGTTGAGCCTGCTCAACCTGATCAGCTAATGCCCACATCTGAGAGTAACGAGCCTTTACCTGATCAGAATGTTTCTGTAAATCACAACTCCATGGATTCTGACCCTAGTGGAGCTAATGATGAACCCCCTGGTACTAGTGCAATTGATCCAACCTTCTTGGAGGCACTACCTGAGGATTTAAGAGCTGAAGTACTAGCTTCTCAGCAATCCCAATCTTCTCAACCTCCTACCTATACACCACCATCAGTAGAAGACATTGATCCTGAGTTTCTGGCTGCTCTGCCCCCTGATATTCAAGCCGAAGTCCTGGCCCAGCAGCGAGCTCAAAGGCTGGCTCAGCAGAGCGAGGGGCAACCAGTTGATATGGATAATGCTTCTATAATTGCTACACTTCCTGCTGATTTGCGTGAGGAGGTTTGCATCTGAGTTGCCTCTTGTAATATCATTCAATAGTCTTATGCGACTGTTTATAAATCTGACCTTTTGCTTGTGATTTAGGTACTTTTGACATCTTCTGAAGCAGTTTTGTCAGCTTTGCCTTCTCCGCTGCTTGCTGAAGCCCAAATGCTTAGGGATAGAGCAATGAGTCACTATCAGGCTCGCAGCCTATTTGGAAGCAGCCACAGATTGACTAATCGAAGAAATGGTTTGGGCTTTGATAGGCAGTCGGTTATGGACCGGGGTGTTGGAGCAACCATTGGCCGGAGGACAGGTTCTTCCCTTTCGGAGGTCTTGAAGGTGAAAGAAGTTGAAGGTGAACCGCTTCTAGATGCAAATGCACTGAAGGCATTAGTCAGACTTTTGCGCTTGGCACAGGTTTGGCTTCTTTACTTATTTGCTCTAAGTATCATAGCATGTATCTACCTGCTGGTCCGAAATCTGAATCCTCCCTGCAACTGGGATGGCTAATTGAGCTGGAGTAAATATTTTACTCAAAAACTTTTGCACTCTTTCTTGAAGATATCTGATCCTGATTTAGCAGTATGACATGCAGTATATTTGCTTGTGATATCCAAGCATGTGCATAATTGACTTAAATGTATGAGAGGGAGGTTTTGTACCTATTTTAACGTTATTTTTCTTATTGTTTGTTTGTTGTAGCCCCTTAGTAAAGGCCTTCTGCAGAGGCTTTTGCTGAACTTGTGTGCTCATAGTGTCACTAGAGCAAATGTGGTCCATCTTTTGTTGGGCATGATCAAGCCTGAGGCTGAAGGCGTTGCTGGAAATCTTTCGGTGGTCAACCCTCAGAGACTTTATGGCTGCCCACCAAATATTGTCTGTGGTCAATCCCAGTTGTTAGATGGTATGCAGCTTATACTACAGGACTTTTCTGCAATGCGTGCTGGTTGCATTTTCTGATGGCATTATTTTACAGGTCTTCCACCTTTGGTTTTACGCCGTGTTCTTGAGGTTTTGACTCATTTGGCTACAAATCATTCTGCTGTTGCGAATACGTTGTTCTATTTTGAACCGTCACTTCTACCTGAGTGCTCTCAAAACTTCTCGGATACAAAGAATGGTAAGGGCAAGGAGAAAGTTGAGGAAGGTGGAATGGGTTCAAATTCTCATGGAGCTCCGCAGGAAGGAAGCATTCCTTTGATATTGCTGCTGAAGCTTCTAAAGTGTCCTCTTTTCCGGCGCAGCATTGCTCATGTTGAGCAGGTATAATATCTCATTCTGTCAATTCTCGTCCATTTGCAAGTTCAATCTGGGTTCTAATCTTTGTATGGATGTCTCTGAGCAGGTTATGGGTCTGCTTCAAGTAGTTGTCTACACTGCAGCTTCAAGATTAGAGAGCCTTTCCCTCCCTGAGAAGGTCTCAGATGAGGGCCAGAATTTGAGTGTTAAAGCCTCTGATGAAGCACCAAGAGAAGATGCTTCAGAAGCAGAGGCTAAGCAAAAAAGTTCAGTTGAGAAGGGAGAATCACCTACATCTGACAGTCCAAGCGGCCATAATATTTATGATGTTTTTGTGCAGCTTCCAAAATCTGACTTACGGAATCTCTGCCGCCTTCTTGGTTATGAAGGGTATGGACGTGCTACATTTTGTTCAGATTCTATAGTGTTGGACTCCTTCTTGTTATGTGCTGAAGGTTTGATCGAGTGTCGATGGTCATGATTGTTCTTAGCCTTTATTTTTCCTTCACTTTTGCTGCTTGTTCATGAGGTTTCATCCTGGAGCCCTCTCTGTTGACTGCACTGACCTTTCTGCATTTCTAATCAACAGGCTATCAGATAAAGTATATGTGCTTGCTGGGGACGTGCTAAAAAAATTGGCCACTGTGGCCACTTCTCACCGTAAATTTTTCACTCTAGAGCTTTCAGATCTCGCTCAAGATTTGAGCAGTGCAGCCGTGACCGAGCTAGTCACCCTGAAGAATACATGCATGATGGGCCTTAATGCTGGTTCTATGGCTGGTGCTGCCATGCTTCGTGTACTGCAAGCACTTAGTTTGCTCATTTCGCACAATTTTGACGATAGTAGCGGCCAAGAGAGCAATGAGGAGCAAGGGGAACAAGCGGTTATGCTGAAGTTGAATTCCGCACTTGAGCCATTGTGGCACGAACTGAGTGAATGCATAAGTGCGGCTGAGTTAGAATTGGGACAGACGCCCTTATCGCCAATCATGGCCACCGTGAATGCTGGAGATAATGTTGCAGGATCCTCTCCTTCTTCTCCTCCTCTCCCTCCCGGGACACAAAGACTGTTACCCTTTATTGAGGCTTTCTTTGTTCTGTGTGAGAAGCTGCAATCAAGCAATTCATTGCTGCAGCAGGATCAAGCCAACATTACTGCACGGGAAGTTAAAGAATCTGCTAGTAGTAGTTCTTCAGTGCTGCCTAAGTGTGGTGGAGATTCTCAGAGAAGATTTGATAGTGCAATCATATTTTCGAGGTTCGCCGAAAAACATCGACGTCTTTTGAATGCATTTATTAGGCAGAATCCAGGATTGCTTGAGAAGTCACTCTCTATGATGCTAAAGGCTCCCCGCCTCATCGACTTTGATAATAAAAGGGCGTATTTCCGCTCTAGAATCCGACAACAACACGAACAACACCTTGCGGGGCCTCTGAGGATTAGTGTTCGTCGGGCATATGTCCTTGAAGACTCATACAATCAACTGCGTATGAGGTCTAGCCAGGACCTGAAGGGGCGGTTAAATGTGCAATTTCAAGGTGAAGAGGGTATTGATGCTGGTGGCCTCACAAGAGAGTGGTATCAACTTTTGTCAAGGGTTATCTTTGATAAAGGAGCTCTGCTATTCACCAATGTTGGGAGCAATGCAACTTTCCAGCCAAACCCGAATTCTGTCTACCAGACCGAACATCTGTCATACTTCAAGTTTGTTGGTCGTGTGGTAATACTTTGCGAAATCTCTTCATATCCCTATTTTACATATGTTTTTTTACAGTGCCATTTCAATTGTTGCGACTGATCCGAGGGGCATAAATGTGTTTTGCATTGGTTTGTTTGTATTTTTTTTAATTTATGCTTGTTTTAAAATACATCTATGAGTACTATTATGTGCCTTATGCTGGCTTCATCATGATTGGTGATGTCTCTGCTTATGTGCAGGTTGCCAAAGCCCTATTTGATGGGCAACTTTTGGATGTGTACTTCACTCGTTCTTTTTACAAGCATATTCTGGGAGTGAAGGTGACCTACCATGATATTGAGGCTGTTGACCCTGATTATTATAAAAACTTGAAATGGATGCTAGAGGTTAGTACTTCTGTAATTTGAGAAAGATTAAAAGAGTGTGTGTAATTTGATCTGTTTTTTGCTTCCAAATCAAGATCTGTTGCATTGTATGGCTGATGAAATTCTTTGTTTTACTGTATATTGTCGGGTTTACAGAATGATGTTAGTGATATTCTTGACCTAACTTTTAGCATGGATGCGGATGAGGAAAAGCACATTCTGTATGGGAAAACGGAGGTGATTCCTAATTCTCGCTTCATTATTTATAATGGGCATGAGTATTGGCCTTGTAGATCTTACGCTATGATGGTTGAGCCTTTTATGGATATATGTGAGTCCAGCTCAATGTGCTTGCATTGACTTTAACTTGCATTGTTATTTTGTTGTCTGGAAAAGGTCACTGATTACGAGCTCAAGCCTGGAGGGAGAAATATAAGGGTTACAGAGGAAACAAAGCATGAGTACGTAGACCTTGTTGCTGATCATATTTTGACGAATGCTATCCGCCCCCAGATCAATTCCTTTCTTGAAGGTTTCAATGAGTTGGTTCCTCGAGAGCTGATTTCTATTTTCAATGACAAGGAGCTTGAGCTCCTTATAAGTGGGCTTCCAGAAATTGACTGTGAGTGAGCTGATTTATCTTCTCTGTTGTTTTTCTGTCTACCATTTTCTTTGCTTGAGTAGTTGAGCTTCTTAATGGTTTCCTAAGATGTTTTACCATTTTCTTTCCAGTGGTTGATTTGAAGGCCAACACCGAGTATACTGGCTACACAGCCGCATCTAACGTTATTCAGTGGTTTTGGGAGGTTGTTACTAGTTTCACGAAAGAAGATATGGCTAGATTTCTGCAATTTGTCACTGGAACTTCTAAGGTATGAATCAATATTGCAATGACGATCACCAGTAAAGGAAGCTACAATTTTGACGACTTTAGATTTGTATTATGCTTACCCTTCTCTTCTAGCAAGTTGGGATTGACCTTTCCGCTCGAAGGAAGACACACTTTTAGGTAATGGCATCATATTAGCAGGTCTCTGGTTCAGATCTTCGGTCCCATCAGCTCTCCTGACTGCTGCACTGAAGTGTTAAGTCCCCCAGTATCTTGGTGTGAATGGGCATTATTGCATGAAGGATGTTACTGGGATATCCACATTTTGAGTTTTTGAGTAGGAAAGTTATATAACATAAAATTGGATAAATGGGAGGGTCAACTGCGGAGTGAAGTTTATTACTTGTAGCCTATGACGGTTTAATTTAAGAGTACAAATAGAGCGGAGGTTTTGGTCGGTCCCGACTGGACTAATTGATACAACATTTTTGTCCCACTTCGGAGTGCATTCTATTACTTGTAGCTTATGGCGGTTTAATTGAAGAGTACAAATGGCGAGCAATTGCTAGTCGGTCACGACTGGACTAATTGATACAACGTTTTTGTCCCATTTCTCAAGTTGTTGACTGAAAAGTGACTTTTTTTGTGGCTGCAGGTACCGTTGGAAGGTTTCAAAGCATTACAAGGTATCTCAGGTCCCCAAAGATTTCAGATTCACAAGGCATATGGAACTCCAGAGCGGCTGCCTTCGGCTCATACATGGTAAGAATTTACACAATTTTATGGCAGTTAGGGTGCAGCATATAATATCATAGACTTAACGTTGATTCTACTTGACAGTTTCAACCAATTGGACCTGCCTGAGTATCCCTCCAAGGAGCAGCTCAGGGAGCGCCTGCTGCTTGCTATTCATGAGGCTAGTGAAGGATTTGGCTTTGGTTGAGTCTACTCCCTATGCTGTTCACTCGTGAAGAAAATTCCATGACTTCCCGTCAAATTATTTTGTACATGTGAGTCTCTATCACAGTTTTGTTTTCATTTATTTATTCAGCGCTTGCAGCAAGTTCACTTTGGTCACATATTATCACTGTTAAGCTGTTTAGAATCCAGAATTCATGTCAAGTACCTTGTCAGGTACTCTATACTAAAACACGAGTAATGACATTGGACCCTTGATTAGACTAGAAACATCAAAAATGCAAAAAAAATTTGAAAAATGATCAAGTCTGACATGTGCACACAGACTTTTGTTTTAGACGCCTGTAATCGAGTTTGATTTTAAACATCTAAGGCATTTGTGTCGGTTGAATTTCTATTGATGAATTTTGACGTAGGAACCATAGAGAGGATGTTCCCAGCATTTTGTTTGTTCTATGGCTTGTTACCTTGACCTGGCGGATCCGCCATTAGCACTAGTCATTTTTGGTATGTACGACATCCATGCAAACCGAGCAGCAAGCGGTTGAGTATACGAAGGACTTTCTGAATGACCGTACTTGGTTTCATGCAGATTTAGAATGCAAGTCTGCAAGTTAGATGATCAGCATAGTGGCTTCTTCACTTTGATTGGACAGTGAGCAGATCATTGGTTTTTCTGAAGCTGTGGATTGATTTTTCAGCTGGTTGCCCTTCTCAAGTACTTTTTAAGGGCATGAATAGATAGATTCTCTATGTAACTCTCTCTGGCTTCTGTTTTGGCATTGCTGTTCATATTCTCTAATGGTTTGTCCATAGTAGGCAGAGGGTCCCTCTTTCCTTTTTTTGGATCTTTTTATTTTTATTTTTATCATCGAGGATTGTAATATTTAAGGAATAATATTTGCAGCTTATATAGCATGTTGGGTTCATTTTTCTTGCAAACTAGCCAA
>Ga0058701_10002763_pt1 | contig 13523 bp, 3 predicted proteins | sample AgamicOrMae_FD_97039 | JGI IMG/M metagenome (GOLD analysis project Ga0058701, IMG submission 97039) | Agave microbial communities from Guanajuato, Mexico - Or.Ma.e | ecosystem: Host-associated > Plants > Phyllosphere > Phylloplane/Leaf | place: Guanajuato, Mexico | collected 2012-06-04 | reverse complement strand
TTTCAAGTACTGCTCGCAACGCCACGGTTTGTTTACAACACTTCTGGTCCTTACTATTCTCTCCAATCTTCTTAAATTGGGCCCAAGCTCTCAGCCTGCCTTTGTGGATGGCAGAATTTTTGGTTGATTCATTCAGATCAGCCTGTAATCATCCACGAATGAACAGGGAATAAATGTTGGAACACAAGACTACCGGTACCCTAGCCTTATGGTTGGAATGGATTTTGAATCTTAAGCCCCTGCCGAGGTGCACGTAGGTACTAGTTAGCCCTCTATCCTCATTTACAAAAAATGTTGACAACTTCAAGGTTAACGTAGGTTAGATTATGCAGGGTACTTGCATGCTGTAACCTTAACTTACCAACGAACAGCTCCGGAGAAGGCGCGGAAATACGTCCGGTAAATTCTAATCTAAATATCTGAACGGTTTCAGAACCTTTAACAGTTATCGCACAGGTTTATAATGTTCCTCATACATTTGCGTTTTTTTTTCTTTCTTTTTTTTTTTGATAAGCCATTAGTTAATGCAGGTTCGAGCGAATTCCAGATACGATGGGAGATTGAGAAACGAAAAAATATCATTTCTTTTCCTATGAGTTAACTCACTTTAAAGGTCATGCAGCGTCTGTCCCACTTAAATTTTAAAACAAAAAAAAACAGTTCAGTTGAAGTGATTTTCAAAAGGCAACATTCTTTGCAAACACATGAGAGCACTCATGGTACCAAGAGGGGCAAGCAGATGAAAAGGAACGTTTAAGCATGAAACACTGTACACTTTTATTAAAAAGGAAATATCTGAAAGAATAATGCACACGGTGAGGTGCACAAGACACCTCAATCCTCAAACAATATTAACACAAACAACAGATGATGAGGTACACAAAATATGGACACATTGCAACATCTCACGTTGTGCAACGTTTAGTCTGATAGGTAAGGAAATGTACACTGGATAACATTGAAGGGACTAGTTAGACTAACTTTTATATTACACTTAAATAGGAAATTTGCACTCATCAGTTTCAATATAAATGCTTTCTTTACAATGTACTTACAATAGAACAATTGTTTGAGAAACATTTACAATACGGCACAAAAACATCTTACTACAATTACTATACAATTTTTGTCCCTTCATCCTCTTTTAGAAAGAAAAAAAAATCACAAAACTATCTCATTTCCTTAGCGAAATACGGATAACTAAATGACAAATACTAAGTAATCGATGGGTTGTGGATGAACACGGTTCCGATTTTCTCCGCCTTATTAAGAGAGGCCGATGATGGAAAATCACCGAACAAAAAAAACGACTCTCCCGCCTTGCACGAAGCTGACTAGACGCACACAACGCACACGGATCCACCTCAACTTTCAAACACGAATACATACACACAGCAATGCTACGCTATGAGGAATAAAAGCAAATGGTAATTACGAAACGGCAAATAATCACAGATGACTCAAATGACAATAAATAACTTTGATTCGCGTTTACCGGCACGTACTGTACAACATGGGTATTCGACAGGCTGCGAACACTCAAGTGCAGCACAGCCTGCCAGAAATACTGGCAGTGAGCGTACTTCAAACAAAAATGTGCCTTCGTTTAAGTCGACGCAACTGAGTGGGGAGAGTAGCGATCTCTCGTAATAAAAAATAGAGCCCCTACAGTCACAGGGAGAAAAACTAAACACCCATCTCGTTTTATACAAAAACAATGAGCTATCCCTTTCAACTAATCTTTATTGCACAGTTATACTCGCATCATTTATAATTAAAATTGTACTTATTTCTGCTGTAAAATGTGCAGGTCTTTACATTAAAATACAAAACCAGTTCGAAGAAATTCTCTTGCACGAGCACAAAGAACGAGTGTTTTTCAACTGGATTTTGTAAACGAAAAAGAAAATAAAACGCTTTTCTTTCGTAACACGGTTAAGTCACAAAAAAAAAAAGAATTACGTCACTACGTAACTATTTGCGCTCTGAGCATTATCACTTAATCCCTCGCCATCTTACACTTATTTTGGCACTGAAAACACTAGTGGCTGCTAAGATTGCTCACCAGCCACCAATCACTGCACGCTCAAATAAAGCTATAGACCAAGAAAGAGTACACTTTAAGTAGCAGCAGCAAAGAATCATTTTGTAGCTCAGAGTAATACTGCAAAGGGTATACCCGCACTTTCGGTCAACCCATGAGCCTCTTTGTCTCGAATCATCGATAATATTGTCGCTTTTTTTCAATTTCTACATTACCGCCATTTTTAGAACAAGTTCAGCATCCAGAAATTAAGACGAATAAGATGTCTCTCCGAGATACCTGCACTAGATTTGACATCCGATACCCACAAATGAGCCTCGAAACGAAACAAGTGATGTACGAAAAATTGGTGCTCAGAATGGAACAGAAGAAAGCGCAGGTCTGAGATATGATCAAGTGCTATGAAAGTGTGTGATCTGCATGCAATAACAATAAGCACTGTTCTCTGTCAGGATATTATCACTGAGATCCTTAACAGAGGGCCTATTAGGATAAGATTTGACTACAACAAAACGGTGCTACACAATTCATCCTAACAAACTAACACACAGATCGCAACACAGTTCGACCTTCGAATTACATTGGTGCACCAACGCCAAAAGAAGCGGATTGTACTACAAAGAAAACGCATAAAGAAGCGTATTCAAAGCATATTCATTCTACTAACTTTGGTTCTTTGTCCCCTCCCGCTTTCCGCAATAGCCCTCAAATTTTCACTCAACATTCATTCTATACTTCAATACGCTCGAGTATTCATTCCAACGAAAACGCTTTCTTCATTACGTTAAGGGGAAATATGAGGTTCAATAGAAAGCGTGCATCTTTGGTACTGAAGAAAACGGCTCTGGAAAGTCCTGACAAGACAGCCAAAAGCTAATAGTGTAGGTAGTAACTATTCCACTTAAGAAGCGACGATCAAGTCGCTACATTGAAATTCGCGCCCATCATACCCACCCAAATCTTTCTAGGAGAATAACTTAAGCGATTTTTCCTACATTCAACACAAGATCTGGAATGATTGAAACAAAAATGTTAAGAAATTTCAGCTTCATCCCTGTTCTTGTTTAACATTCTCACTTGATCAGAATCAAATTACTAAAACGGATTACTAGAGCGAAGGGTAACTAGTAAAACCTTTATGATCCTCTTAACGCTAATGGCTACATACGATATTTTCTTTAAAAAATTAAACAAATTTCTTTCGTTACGCTTATATGCGTCGATAAAAAAAGTTTCTTGGGCAACGCTCGCGCGAGCAGTAAGAATTACTTTTCCTAGTCCATTAGCTAATCAATCTAAGGTTCCAAGAAATTTCAGCTCTTCTCTCAGCAACGCCGTTGGATATTTGAAATCCTCAACAAAAATATCAAATTAGCACTTGCTTACTACTTTCAATGATATGTTTACAAAACAATGAGACAATGTGTTTCAATCATCAAAGTGGTATATCTCATTAAGTTTCGGTTCGGTAATATAACATATTTTACGGTAAAACACATTTGAAGCGTCAGTTACGAGTTTATATACAAAACAGCAGCAGACTACAGTACAGCCATTCAAAGTTTTAATTTTAGCCCAAATCGTGCGTCAGTTGTTCCGAGAGCGAAAGAGCGACTCCAAGGGCAGGCTTCCCGCCGACTCTGCGGCCGACAAATAAGCTATCGTGTCTCACACAGACCATCAAGGAATAAGTACAGGGGAAGATGAAATACACACATCTTGGATAAATAACTAACATCAACAACTTTTGTCGTCGACGTTTCGGAATACTCAAATTTATTGAGTCCATTTACACCTTCGAAAAATCTACGAAAACGAAAAGAAAAAAATTACTTCTTCTTAAGAGCAACTCCTTTGATGGGCTTGCTCCCTTTGCTTTTTTTCGGGTTTCTGTCCACCTTGGTAACTGTCTTAGTTGTCGGCGTTTGCGCTGCCAAGACCGCCACCACCGTGGCTGTGTCCGCGGTTGCGGGGACGCTCGTGGCGGGGGACCCCGGCTGGCCGGGCAGGCGCGCTCGGAGCGAAGTTCGGCGGACCGTCGCCGCGACGGCCGTCGGCGGCGTCGGCGTCGCGGCCCTCGGCCCTGCCACGGGCCCAGCCAAGGCCACTGGCGGCGGGCCGGCTGGCGTCGCCGCCTCCCTCCACGGCCCTTCCTCAGACGCCCTCTTCTTGGCGTCCCTGGGGAACACTTCGGTGCGGTTCATGGCCGTCCTCTTGGGCCTGGCGCGCTTCTCGTCAACAGCCTCCTCCTCGTCCGGCTCCGCCAGCCCCGCCGGCCCCGCCGGCCCCGCCGGCCCCACCGGCCCCGCCGATCGGGAGGGCACACTCCTCTTCACTTTCTTGTCAGTCTTTTTTTCCGTGTCCCTCTTGGTCGCGTCGACGCCCAAGTCGTTGACGTCCTTCCGCTTGAGGGCGCCTCTCCTCGTCGTCATGCTGGTCGTGGTGGTGGGCTTGGCGACGACCGCCGCCGCCACGGCCGCGGCGACGCTGCTCACCCGCGCCAAGGCCAGCGGGTCCGTCCCGTTAGAGGCCGGCGAGTCGCAGTGCCCGTCCAAGTCAAGCAGGCTCTCATCCTTGTCGTCCACCAGGGGCTCGTGCCAGAAGTCGTCGTCTACATCGGAGGTGGGCACCGCGCGCAGGGGCTCGCTCTCCCACTCGTCCCTGACGGGCTTCGCGTCGCGGCGGCGGCCGTATGTGGTGACGCGGCCCGGGTGCATGAAGAGCATGCTGGCGTCGGGCGACGACGCGTCGTCCCTGCTGGAGGTGATGGACGAGGCCAGGACGGGCAGCGGCGAGGCAGCCGTCACCTCGGAGGCGAGGGCGACGCCGGCCGTGATGGCGTCGATCGCCACCTCGCCGTTCTGCTTGCGTTCCTCTTTCGCGCCCTCGCAGCCGAAGTCGCTCTTCTGCGAAGAGAAACTCCGGTGCAGAGGGAACTTCTTCTTCTTGTCGGGAGGCTCCGGGCTGGCGCTGCCGCCGGCGCTGGCGCCGTCGCCTGACGCGTCCTGGCTGTTGGACGGCGACAGGTTCGAGTCGAGGAAGAGGTCGGTGTCGGGGAACAGCTCCCTGGTGCTGGGCCGGTCCACGCCCAGGTCCTCGCACTCTTCCGACAGGCTCTTGGACAGCGAGCACGGGTACATGTTGAGGGGGGGCCTCCTCTTGCTGGCCGCGGCCCCGAGCCCCGGCCCGGCCGTCGTGGCCGCCGGCGAAGCCGCCGAGGCCGCAACTGAGGTCGCCTTAAGCACGGAGACGACGCCAGCGCCTGCTTGCCCCAGAGGCTCGCTGCTGCTTCTGCTGGGGCTGGAATGTTTGTCACTCACTTTGACTGGCTCGCTGACCCGATCGACCCTGGGCTCGGGCTCGCCGTACCTCCAGCACGTCATGGGCCCACCCGGCGAGTGCTCCGGAGAGGTGTCGTCGTCGATACCTGCGAAGCGCAACTCCCATTATTCGAAATCATGTTCTCACGACATCCAACCAGTTTTACTGTGCTGGCTGGCCCCTCCTTAAAGCAATCTAATCTCCGTCCACACGAATGTTTACAATCACATTTGCGATATCATGATTGTCACAAACTTCAGATTTTGCAAATCCCCGACTTTTCCCTGATTTTCCATGACCGACTTCCCTTTTTTTCGTGACCGATTTTTTTTCTAACATCTTAGGCGGATTGATAGTGTACAAGTACGTTTCCCTCGTGGCGCTTCAGTTTTCCCAAACTTTGCAGAATTTCCCTGACTTTTTCCAGACTCCTTGGCCTTGCGGCAACATGGATATCAGCAGATCTCAAGGGCAGTATATTTAGGTATAGAGATAATGCAAACTCTCAGGGATACCCCAACACACCAAATGCATTTTCGACGACAAAGGCAGCTAAAATTTCTACCGTTAATCACGCATGAAGGCATGTTTTATTACGGGGCATTAACTGTTTTTAACGTTTAGTTTGTAAGTAAAAGAGTTTTCAACACCTTGAAAAAAAGCACTTGTTCATAAGACGCCATGTTTTCTTTCAGACTAATTTTTTTTTTTTTCAAAAACGGACGATCAAAACAAGTCCGGAATCGATCCGTAAGTTATGTTCTCAGCCTCTTAAAACTGCCATCATTTTCCCTCATTCGAATAACTTGGAGGATAAGCACCGATTGACGGAGAATCCTTGAAGATGCCATCGGTTTCGAAATAACTGAGACTGAACCGAAGTAATTAATTTTTCGTTAAAGTGGTAAGTGACAAGAACCAAAAACTCCAACAAGGATGACTTACCTGTTGAGGGCATGTGGCTGGCGTTTGAGCTTGAAGGACTGTCCTCGCAGCTGTCGTTGACTTTCAGGGCACTTGCGTTTCTCGGAGGGCTGGGTGCAACACTGGGCGCGACGGTGAATGCGACGCTGGACGCAACGCTGGACGCAATGCTAGGCGCAACGCTAGACGCTACGCTAGGCGCAACACTAGGCGCAACGCTCGGCGCAACACTCGGTGCAACGCTCGGCGCAACACTCGGTGCAACGCTTGGCGCAACGCTTACCGCAACGCTGGGCGCAACGCTGGACGCAACGCTTGCCGCGAGGGTGGGCGCTACGCTTGACGCAACGCTTGACGCAACGCTTGCAGCGAGGGTGGGCGCGACGCTGGACGCGACCCTGGGCTGGCCGCGGGGGAACGCGGGCTGCCCTGGCAATGACGGCGACGCCGTCGGTGGCGCCGTCGGTGTTGAGGCTTTCTCCTCCTTCGGTTTTGCGACGCATGCCTGCACTAGGTCTTCCTTCTTCGCCTCAACTTTGATCTCGACTTGCTTCTCAGGGCCCGGGGAAGAGGTTGGTTGCTGCGGGGGCTGGGGCTGCTGAGATTGCGCCAGCGCTTGAAGCTGCAATCGTTTCTGTTGCAACAGCTGCTGCTTTTGTTGCAATTGCAGCTGCACCTGGCGGTTCTCCTGAGTGTATTGCAAGGTCTGCTGGTGAATTTGGAGCTGCTGTTTCTGGAGCGCCTCTTGCGAGTTGCGTAGACTGAGGAGTTGTTGCTGGCGCTGGCTGATCTGGACAGCGAAAACGGGCTGATGCGCAGATGCCTGCTGGCTTTGCGCAGCTGGCTGAATGACCTGGGCTTGAACAGCAGGCTGAGCGATCAGCTGCGACTGAGGTCGGCCTTTGGTATTCTGCGGCTCCTCTTCGACGCTTCGCGAGGGCGGCGCGGCTTGTAACAGCTGGAGGACTTGTGGCTGAACTTGCTCGACCTGCTGGACCGGCTGGGAAGCTTGTCGCATCAGCACGATTTCCTGCTGAGCCACTGGTTCAGTCTGCGTCACAGAGGTCGCTGCGATCGTCACGGCGGGCTGAGCCACCTTCAGCACGCGGTGTTGCGGCGAGTTCACCTGAACAAGTTGGTTCGTGCTCTCCTGACCATCATCTCTCACTTTGGCGATCTGGAGCAAGATCGGCGGTTCCTGTTCGGTTTTCACGCTCTTCATCACACAACGAAAAACGTGGCCGGGTTTAGCTGCTGTGGACTGATCTTGCGACAACAGCTGCTGCAGTTGGGAGGGCTGCTCGCTTGCTTTGGGCAACGCGCGCTGCTTGGCGGACCGCTGCTGCTGCAACAGCTGCAGGCCGAGGAGGGTGGGGGGGCGCGCGTTGGCCGTGGTCTCGCCGTCACCGGTCAGGGGGCTCTCCGAGGAGGTGGACGTCGCCACGGTGACGGTCGCCGTGGCTGCGGGCGCCGCGGGCGCGGTGCTGGTGCTAGCTGGGAGAGCCGGTAGGCGTATGTGCGCTGTGGGGGTGCCGGCGGTCGAGTTGGCACTGCTCACTGTGGTGAGGATCTGGTGGAAGGACGGCACGATGGCCATGACCGGCTGCGAGCCGTTGCCGCTTCTCGTCGGCGCCGCGACGTTCGCCGCGACGTTCAGCAGGATGGTCTCAGGCCGGCCCCCGTTGCTCGCGGAGACCTCCCCCGACGAGGAGTTCGCCGCCTGCGCCTGGACAGCTCCCTCCAGCGCGGTGACAGCCGACAGCTGTTTGGCGGGTATCTGGCGGACGACCACGGGCACTTGGACGTTGCCTCCCAGCCCGACGCCGACGAGAGGCGCTCCGTTGGGACCCACGGGGTGCACGTGGAGCATCTGGGTGCCGGTGGACACCACCACAGGCAGCGACGACGCCGACGACACAGGCACCATGTAGACGGGCATCACGTTCGGGTAGGGCTTCGTCTCCACCTCCGCCTTGGTTTCGCTGCTGCCCGTCTTGGCTGAAGAGTCCGACGGCTGGCTGGCAGAGCTGGCTTTGGCGACCAGACTCGGCGTGGCGATGCACATGCTCGTGCTCTGCGAGGACGCCGGGGTGAGGGTGAGGGTCGGCGACGCCGTGCTGGAGGGCGCGCTCACCGCCGGCTGTGTCGCCGCGGAGAAGATGGAGGCGCGCGGGGGCGCTTCATCCTCCGTGAGGCTCGGATCGCCCAGGTCGCCACTCGGCTGGGACGCCATGCCGCTCGAGTCTTCGCTGCCCAGCGTGTGCGTGTCGTCCGTGCTGGGGCTCATGTCCGACGCGGAAGACGTCTTGGACTTGCCCGACGACTTCTTTCTCTTGGAGTTGGGGCTGGGGTGCGTCTGGTGGTTGTTCCGCCTGCGCGGAGCCGGTTTGTTGTTCAGATCCGGCGAGCAGCGGAGTTGCTCGTCGTACTGGCGCAGGATGGAGAGGATCCTGGCCGTCGTCTGCTCGTCCTCCTGAGTCTTCTGGGATTTGGCGATAGGGGAAGTCTTGACGGATGCCTGGACGGCGCTCGTCTTGACGCTTTTCGGTTTGCTTTTCGAGCTCTTCGACGGGGTCCCCGGCACCGACGAGCTCGGCGTCGTCGACGGACTCGACGAGCTCTGCGAGGTGACGCTCGCGGGCGAAGCGACGGCCACCGTCTGCGTGAAGGACGTGGACACGACGATGGGCGACAACTTGTGGAGGGCCGGCGCAACGTTCGAGCCGCCTTGAGAGGTGAGAGTGACGCCCATCGTCGAGGGCGGCGCGCTCGTGCTCGGCGAGCTCACCACCACCGCATTCACTGACGGGGAGGGACTCGCTTCTTGCAGCTCCAGCTGTTTCTCCATGGGTGGCGTGCACAGAGTCGACGCGGTTCTGGCCGCCGGCGGCGGGCTGGGATCTTCTGGATTGAGTCGCCTCTCCTTGAGCTGCGACGTGGTCGTCACCTGCTTGAGGACCGACTCGAATTCCCGCAGTTGCTGTTCTAAGGTGGTCGACGAGACGAGCGCTGGGGGCGTTTCTTGTCTCAGCGGGCGGCTCCCCGGGGACGTCGCGGCGGCTGAGCCCCCTGAAGTCAGAGGCACGGTCTCCGTCGTCCGAGGTGAGGACTGGTTCAGGATACCCAACAACGGCGCTGGGAACCTTTCTTGCCCCGCCGGTTTCACTGTGCTCAGTTTTAAAGTTGGAGCTTGAACATTGATCGGTGTCCTCCGTCCTCGTCTGTTAAACGCCACGGACATGGACGCTCGGTGAGTTCGATCCTCGTCTGCGGGAAGGTTAGGAGACGAGGCGTTTTGCGACGAGGACACCGTTGATGTGCTCAGGTTCGTCGTCAGGGTCCCCGTGCTGGTTTGAATCGGTTTCCGCCTCACTAGGTAGAGATTTTGAGCAGGGAGCGTGCGCGCCGGGGGCGAGGCCACGACGCCCGACGAGGGCGTCGACGGCTGAGCGCTAGTTATCACTGCATCACGGGCCGACGCCGATGCCGCCGCCGCTACCGCCGTCGTCTGAGTGTTGACGGATTTGGTCGCGAGGCTTTCGCTCTGAGCGCCACTTCCGAAAGTCACGGGGGTCCCTGCGGGAAGCGTGCTGCTGTTAACGATGACGGCACTCGCGTTGCTCGCCAACACCAGGTTGCCAGAGGGTTTGACCGGCGCCGTCAACTGTTTCATCAACATAGACGGCCGCTGTTTCTCCGGGAGCTGGCTGCCCGATCTCATAGGCAGCTTCACCTCTTCCTGGACCACGTTATCCGACGAAATCGCCTGCAGAATCAGGCCTTCGCCCGGCACCTTGATGAGACGCGCGCTGTTGCCCCCAGCCAGCGCCTGCTTCAAGGCGTTCCCGCTGCGCGCTGAGGCAGCGCCCGTTGCGCCAGCGCCAGATGTCGTGGCGACTGCGCCGGTGACGACGGTTGCGGTGGAGACGGTCGCGGCGGCCGGGGCAGGGGCTGCGGTAGGAGCCGCGGCAGGGGCCAGGGCCGGCGGGGCGGTCGGCCGACTCTCGCCCGAGGCTGCCGATGGGGCAGGGGTCTGCGCTCCTTGCTGAGGAGGGAAGCCTGGCAGCTGCTTGGCGAACGCCTGATGAAACTGCGGCAAGGAAGTCTGCGTCGACATTTGCTTTCTATGACGCTTATCAGTCTTTTTGTTGTCTGGCTTCGGAGGAGCTCCAGGCCAGTTGTGACTAGAGGACACGACGACAGCGTTCGCCTCGAGTGGCTCATTGCCCTGCGTCGAGCTCACCTGCATACTCGACGCGGAATCCGTCCGCAACCTCAACAGACCCGCATGATTCTCCGTGACTAGATTTAGATTAGAAATCAATATTGGCGTGGTTGGGCTGGGCGTGGAGGTCGGCGTCGGCGTGGCCGGCTGCGCTGCCGCGGGGCCGCCGCTCGACGGCTTGCTGCCAGCCTGCTTGCCCCCGTTCACGTGATCCGAACACTGCCCGTCGTCTTGGGACTCCGTTTTGTTAGTGCCTTCGGAGCTCTGGCCCGGCGCGGGTATCTGTCCGATCTGCACCACCTGGACAGTCGTTTGTTGGGCGGTGGGCACGATCAAGTCGAGCGAGTCCAGGCCAGGGACACTGTTCGCCAGAGCCTTCTTGAGGCCTCCCGACCGCTTCGAGCCGCTCATGTACTGCTCTACGACCGGGTCCCGCGGATTCAGCACGATTTTCGGATTCAGGTTCAGGGTGGATAAGAGGGGCGCGAACCTGCTAGCTGCGCTGTCTGCCTGCTCTCGGTCGGCGCCGCGGTCGGCGTCGCGGTCAGCGTCGCGGTCGCTCTCCCGCTGCCGCGGCGCCGAGTCCCCGTCCTCGTTGCTCGACAAATCCAGATGCTTTTTCTTGGGTGTACGGAAATTCCGGAGCGTCTTAACGACACTGGCACTATCCGGGCTCTTGCTGGGGCTCAGCAGATCCCGCATCACATCTTCATTCAGGTCGTCGTAGCCCTTCTCGATCTTGACAATGGGTAAAGGCGGTCTGCCGATGAGCGGTCTGCTGGGAGGTCTGCCAACCGATCTGCCGGCGGGCCGGGCGACGACTCTAGGCTCCGCCCTCAAGGCGGGCTTCGGTCCGGGCCTTCCCAGCCGCGTAGGAGGTCTCCCCAAGGGCCTACCGCTGGGCCTGCCGATAGCCTTGCTGGTGGCGAGTTCCACGGGGCAGCCGCGGCCGCCGTGCCGCATGCCGGGCTTGGTTTTGTTGAGCGGGGGCCGGCCGAGGGGCCGGCCGATCTTCACCTCTTTGGCCTGGAAAAGGAAGCCCATCTTAGGTTCGCGGCGCGCGTCGCGTCGGGCGTCCCGGCGGGCGTCCAGGAACTTGTTGCGCCCTCTCCGCGACTTGTACTTCTTGGGGCGGCCGATGGCGGGCTTGGCGACCACGTCCGACGCCGTCTCGTCCGACGAGTCCGTGAGGGGCCTGGCCTTCTTTAGCCGCCTGCGCCGATGATCCGCGTAGTCGGAGCTGTCGCTGCCGAACGTCTCGTCCGACCCGTTCTCCCTGTCCGACTCCCCGGACGTGCTCGTGGCCGTGCCCTTCGGCTCGTAGCCCTTCTCGATGCCGTTGTCCGGGTCCTCCTCCTCGGGCCAGTCTTTGAACAAATCGTAATCTACGTTGAGGTACTTGAGCTCCGGTTCGGAGTTGCGCGCGCCCGTCTCCACCTTCTTCAGGTATCTCTTGCACTCCTCCTCCAGCTTGGCCCACCCCACATTCCACGAGAGGTCTTGAAACCGGGGGGTAAACAGAACTACTGCAAGATCACTAGACAAACTTTCACCGAGTCCGAGGTTAAGGGCGTCCAAACTGCTCTGCGAGGCCGCCTGGGAGGCCTGCTGGAGCTCGTGCTGGGGAGCCTGCCGAGGCTCCGTCGGGGGCGGCGGCTTGGGGGCGGGCTGAGCGTCGTCGCCCGCCTGCCCGGCCGACGGCGCTGGCTGCCCGGTGTCGAGGCTGTCGGGCAGCTCGGCCACGGAGCCGAGCAGCTCGAGGGTGGCGCTGGTTGGGTTGAGCGAGAAGGCCGTGAGTACGCATTCCCGGCGCGCTCTCACGTTGTCCTCCAAGAGGTTGGCCAGCTCGATGAAGCCCTCGGCGAGGCGCAGCTCCGCCTGGTGAGCGTCCGCGAGCTCCCGGTGCGAGCGATGACACTCCATCCGGTTCATCTCGTCGGTTAGAGTGCGGATGAACAGCTCCACACAAACGAGCCGCTGCGTCTCCCCCAGCTGAAAACACACAACAAAAAATCTCAACGCACAACGTCTTCTCCGCTTACTCGCACCGACATCAGAACACATTAGAGCACTTAAGAGGAGGCTAAACGAGAGATATTCTTTGTATCTTTCCTGTGAAAACAAAGATACTCTGAATTTTCGCGTGATTAGACAACTTAGACGCAAGTTATCGTTACCACAGAAAACACTATGGTTCCTGGACATGAGAAGTCCTCGGCTACGTTTTCTGACACGTAACTTGTCCGACACACATCGACTAGATTTCCTTACGTGACAGCCGGCTGTCTGGCGATTTTTCAAAAAGCAATTCAATCCTTTTTCAAGGGTTTTTCCTCTTTGTAACTTTTTTTTTTTAAATCAACCGATTTCACAACTGACTTCTGAAGCGCGACATAATTTTCTGATAAATGATAGAAAATAATCAATTTATCGAGGGTATTTCAGCCAAATTAAGGTCTTTTCAAGGGTTTTCAAAGGGCAATCCTCATTTAAAGCTTTATCCAGGTTTCCAAGACTTAAAGGTTTGCTGGACAACCTGGTGACAGCAGGGAGATTTGGTTAGGTTAACTCAGGATTACCATATTTCCCCGTGAGAAATGCGCATACAGTGCTCTCCCGCTAATCCGGCACAAGCGGGAGAAGAGGCTGTCGGATTAGAGGATTTGTCCGGATTACCGAGTAGATTCTGTGTTTTGGTCGGAGAGTAGTCTAACATATGAATAATAGGCCCCCCTTTTACTTTGATTTTATTTATTCAAAAATAAACGATCAAAGTACGACAAACAAGAAATTAAATCAAACACGTTTTAGGCTAATCAAATGAAAAAAAGGTACAGTTCGGTCATTTTTCTACAAAAAACGGAAGAACAGTACCGGTTCTTGGTGAGCCCGAGTATCGCCTGAGCCGCTTGTGGTACCAGTGTTGCCTATCTTAACGCGGGATCCAGAGTCCGGAGTACCGCGCTGTCCGGACTAACGCATGTCCGGATTAGCAGGAGAGCACTGTAT
>Ga0058701_10002762_pt1 | contig 13526 bp, 6 predicted proteins | sample AgamicOrMae_FD_97039 | JGI IMG/M metagenome (GOLD analysis project Ga0058701, IMG submission 97039) | Agave microbial communities from Guanajuato, Mexico - Or.Ma.e | ecosystem: Host-associated > Plants > Phyllosphere > Phylloplane/Leaf | place: Guanajuato, Mexico | collected 2012-06-04 | reverse complement strand
CAATATGCGCAAATAAAATTTCATATTTTTAAAAGTTAATTAGGAATTTCTCTATTTGCGTTTTTTACGATTTATTTTAACGATGAGTTATAATGATAAAACAAACTCATGGCCGTGTAATTCAACGGTCTATAGAGATAAATCAGGGACTTTTAATCAACGATTTCTTTAGCTCAGTCACCTGAAAACAGAGATGAAAATAATCACATTTGTTCTGAAAGAAAGGAGATCGGGGAGAGATGACATGAAGGTTGATTTAGAGCAATGTTCGATTATTGACTCGGTTTACTTCCTTCACAGATTTTTGCCCTGGAACGTTTACGAAAAATTCTTTGTATAAAAATACCAGACGCAAAGACGCAAGGGCCGTAGGTACACAAATTAGAGGATTTTTTCGGTGAGAAAAACCGTTTTTGGTTAGTTTAGAAGAGTTCAGCTGGATGAACCAGGTTAATATAAGGCAAGGGAAACAGAAAAATGTAAGAAAATTGACTTTTCTATGAGTAGAGCTTTTCTTGAGAAGCAACTTTTCAAGGAGACGCTCTTTTTGGGGAGATGGGATTTTCTAGGAAAAGGACGTTACTTGGGGAGCGATCTAATGACTGTTACAAGAGGAGGAGTTTTTTTTTAGGAAATAGATATTTCTTAGTAGAGAAGTGTTTTCTGCTGGAGAAGTTTTCTCAGGGCAAGGCGTGTCTTCACGTAAAATATGATAATCTCCCCAATTAACTTTTCTTAAAAACAAGAAAAAAACTATAGATAAAGAGAGAGAAGTGACATATTTTTAACGACGGGGTAATGCGTCAAGTTGAAGTGCGAAAAAGGTGTTCATGACTACAACAATGGAAACTATCAGTGAGCTGATTCTCGGCAAGTAAGACTGAAATACTAACAAATATCTAAAAAAGGGCAAGTTTTATTTATTTTTTTAGCGAAGCAGGTTTTGATAATTTCCTACTTTATATTAACAAAAATCAGGCGGAGAATTTTCTTAGTGAATGGGTATTCCCTAATCTTACCGCACCAATTGTTTATTGAAGGTAAGGAAGTCCAATATTTGGCAAGCCTATTTATAGGCAATCCTGGCTACTCGGAAGAATTGCGGTTGCCTATCCTCGCATTGACAGGGGTTCTGGTGACTTGAGCTGCCCGATAGAAATTTGATTTTAGGACGTTCGATTATAGTTGTCGATAGTGTGGTCTTTCCAGGTGATTTGTCTGGTTTTGGCAGGCGTCGATACCAGATTTGCTTGGTTGGGTCAGGCACACATTCGAAATCGGAGCAGGAGCCATTTAAAAACTTGCACGTTCACCATTGCTATCTACCGATATTTTTCTGTCACGAAACTCGGGGGGCTTTGTCCGTTTCGATGTCCGATATTTCAGAACAAATCAGCTCAATTATTCTGCCATTTTTGTCTGCGGGAAGAAGGGGAAGAATATTGGACTGAGGGAATCTTGCAAAAGGCAGGGGTACTGAGGTTAGCTCGGATTCGCAAGATATAGCGCACATAAGTAATGTCAGTAAATAGTACTACAATTGCGCTTCAAGAAAAAAAAATTTGTTATGAACGGAGTTTCGTAAGCTCGTCATGAGTACATGGACGACAAAAAGGTCCCTCCAAAGAAAAAACGATCAAGTGGAAGGGCGTGTTTCAAAAATCGATCAAGTAAAAGAGTGCATTTGAAAAATCGATCAACTGCAATTTATGAGAATAGAAGTTGATCGCTTTTTCAAACGAACAAGTTCATTTGGTCAATTTTTGAAACATGCATTTTTAATTGATCGATTGGTAATCGGAGAGATCGAAAAATAAAAAGAAGAAAAGTCATAGGAAATGTTCATGAGAATTTGTTATGGATGTTTTTTTTTGTAATGATAGGGATTTTAAGTTGTCTTTTTGTCTAATTGACTTTAAAGAGCAAATAAATGTCAACACTATTTCCTGAATCGGGTCAAAGAATATTAACATCGGTACAGTACACGTGTAAGTTGATAGATGGTCCTAATTTGTCGACGATAGAGGCCCCTTTATCTTGCTGTAGAGAACAACTTGAAGACAAAAGTGGGGAATGAAAACGAAACCAGAAAAAGGGGTCGGCTGACATCTTGGCTATCCATTGAAAACAACATCGAGAGATCAACGCGATTCGAGGTCTTACTTAGGAGGGGGAGGGATGTGTACGTCTGGCGGAAAGCCAGACAAAGGAAAAGCCACTTCACACGTTGCAAGCGACATAACAATGTACAACCGGCTCAAAAAGAGGACTTCTTGTGAGAACCTTCTCAAACTTTCCGAATCCCGAAACGCGAATGCGATTTCCGAGAACGTAAACCTTGGAAAAGATAAAAGATGATTATTTCGATCGATACTTGAAACTCGATAGCTGATACCTTTAAAATTAACGTTCGTGAGGCGTTACATAACTCGCACATTCAATGAATAGCTCATTGTCAGCAGAGCGAAAACCATTGACGATTTTCCGAAAGCTTGATAAGAGATAACTCGAACTTTTAGTAACTTCAATTGTAGATTACTTGATCCTTCGATATGGTAGGGTGACTTGATTGACTGATCCCTCATTATAGCTCAATTTTTCAAAATAATCCAGGACTCGTGGCAAAACTCTTTCATTGATCGATCTTACGATGGCTCTATCTCTTTACAAGTCGATTTTGAGACAAATCATCACTATAAATTCAAGTCAACTTTTAATCTAAAACGAAAGATCGTGCCTTGGTAATTTTCGATTAAACTATCAGTAATGTTAAAAAAATCAGACAAAAATAAATGGGACGGAGGAAAGTGTCCGACACGGAAAGTGTTCGACAGGGAAACTGGTCGACCATTTCGGCATTTCGGGTGCCGTTAGGTAGGGTTTTGTCGGACAACATTCGTGTCGATCACTTTCCGGGTCGGTCACTGTCCAAAATTAAATGTCAAGTAATATTATTATTAAAACGCAGTTTGTGACTCAAACCGGCCAAGTTCAACTTTGGGTGTCAGAGAGTTAATGAAATGAAATCTTGTGTTTCAGATGAAAAGTGATCGCGAAATGCTGAAAACGCCGAATGCGGCTTCTGAGCGCAGCTGAAAAAAAAACGCTGAAAAGCCTGAAAGCCTCAACACACACCATGGACCTTTCACCTCGGACAACTTGAACCGGGGAACTCCCACCTCGTAGCTCCTCCACTTGGAATAACAGAAACAGTGAGTTGCTCTATCAATTATCTTTATAAAAAATGCTACAGTTCTCACCTATCCATAGAATCTTTTCTAGATTAATTATAGAGGGCAGCAAACATTTGTTGGATTATTACACATACCTAACGATGACTTCCGTCACTGTAAAAAGAGAATCTTAAATTCAGATGCAACAAAAGTTAAATCACTGGTCTGAATATTCACTGAATTTCAGTTATATCGATCTTAAAGTAAGCACTTTATAGAAATAAGGAACCATGTATAAAATTCAGTGAATAATAGGACTAAAATTCGTATCAGATCAATGTTTTGACTTTTGTTGCATCTGAATTTAAGATTACATTTTTACAGTTTTCAATCAAAACTATACCTCTAAGGTGAATCAGTGGTTAGGATTTGATGATGACTTCAGAAGATTCCTACTGATCTACTTTAAGAGTGTAACGTATTCTAACTAACGAAATACTCAATTTAAGACGTCGATAACCAAAGGAAAACGTGTGGCCTACTTAGTAGGTCATACTTTGTCGTGTCGTGTTTACAGGAAAGTAGATATCATTAAAGACTATGAAGAGCATATTGTTAGGATAGAAGCTTTCAAGCATATTTGCGCCGGAAAAGGGCGCGGGGAGGATACAACTTGACAATTTAGGTAAAACTCTAAAAAGTTGATTCGATTAGGCAAGCTCGCAGTCTTGACTCTCGTAGCTCCTTCCCCCTTTCTTGCCACATCGACATTTCTGCTGCGATTAACTTAATAAATATGTAATTTATTCATAACTGGTTGTGTGCACACACGATAGGATAAAAGAAACCATTTTTAAGAGCCGAAATCTTTTGATCGGAACATTAAATTGGCGGTGGGATAACAAAATATCGGATCAGCGGTTGTTCGTCAATTCGGGAAACAACTTATTGGGCTTGTGGCGAGGTTCACTCTCAATTTTGAACATTGTCACTTCTGTGACTTTTGAACTTTCATCACCAAGCCTTAAGCTGCTTACTTCTTGGCGGTTGTTAGTGATACCCAGGAGTAAGCGGTATAAGGCTTGGATTTATCCGAGCAGAGTGGTTGGGAAGCGAGGTATGGCATATAATCTGGCTACATTCATTTCGGTATAAGACGATTTTTATTTAATTTTAGGATTTTTTGAAAACGGAATAAATTTAAGAGCAAGTTATCATTTGAGAGGAGGTAATAAAAGGGACAACAATTATATTGCGACGGACGGACACTACGTGGACGCAGGTTCAGGAGGAGCTAATTGCAATGTTCATAACCTGGATTTATGAGATTGAAGTTCCAAGTCCCCGTGAATCTAGGTTATTATTATTTCAACATCTGTTTAGTTGCTTCGTACATTGTTTTTTTTTCTGTTTCTTTTTTCTTTTCTGGCCCAGTCTCTAGTCTAATTACCAATGATATAAATAGTTAATGTAGAGCGGAAACGCCAGGAAAGGGTCTGGAACGGGGGATTGCTCGCCTTTGGAGGATCAATATTCGCTCCGGGATCGCCTCAAACAACGGTCTATTTTTTTAAGGACTCACTTGAAAGTTGTATAAAAAGCGTCTTTTCAGGTAGAGATGAGGTTCTATTACCGATAAGTTAACGCCTAGGCGGCAGGTGATCTGAGTGATAGACAAGCAAAAGACAGGTACCAAACATTTCGCCACCGAGTACAGTGACTGTAACTGTAACTTTTTCTGAGATACGGGATAAAATTTTGGCAACAAAATCCTTGTATCAGAAAAAAGACTCGAGACCCGATGGACTCCGGACCAAAAAATATGAACGTTCAAACCTAACGTAAACTAGCCTAACCTAACTTCGCCTAACCTAGCCTAACTTAACCTAACCAAGCCTAACCTAACCCAACTCCTCAGGCAGGAGCGATATGGTGGGCACTATATTTCGGGTACATTTTTCGCCTCTACCAGCTTCACAAGATGCCTTAAAAAAGTGAAACAAGCTACTAAAACTCAGTTCATGCTGAGTAGATAATTTGTAAGTCGATTTCGTCGCCAAGTTGTGCCTTTTACACACTGAAAAATATAGTTCTTTCGTGAGAAACTCTCCCTCGGGTCGCGGAAGGTAGTCTCGACAAAAAGTATCGGATCCGTGCAATCAGGCGTTTGTATCGAGAGGTCAGATAGTTTTGCTTGTGACTGTACCCAATTGACGGGCTCGAAAGCATTTCAGCAAGAGCTATTTTAGAGAAGAATAGAAAGAAAAGTCATTCCCCCCCCCAACGTTTCATCTGCGCTTTGGGGTACCCTCAGGCATGGTGTGAATGGTCACTGAACCTGTTTTCCACCAGCAAGCCCACTTTCTACTCGGCCCATTTTCCACCGTTGTATACTCACTTTTCCCATCAGACGTGGCAATGGCCATAATCTTCCATTTGTTATACAGTATATAACAAAACTGTATGCTTGTGCACAAAAGTTGAAACGAGAAAACGATGAGAATTCATCATTCTATCATAACAAATAAACCATTAAAGAATCATCGAAAAAATGTTACTGATTTTTTCTTCTATTTCAATTATGAGACCAATTCTAGAAAAAAAAAACTTTAAGAAGGATTTATTGGGGTACTTGACCAAGTTTCATCGAGATAGCCATCAAAAAGACTTCAAAAAAATGCAAAGAAAAGTCAAATAAGCCGCAAGCCCATGCGATCAGTCGATCGCCCAGAAATCAAATTCAAAAATGCTTACGTTAAAGAACCTGTAAATTTTGCCAAATTGTATTAATTATATGACGTGAAAAGCAACTTTGAGCTCGATTTGCTGACGATCGGATGAATGTACAAAGATGCGGTTGTGAAATTTTTTCGTCGATTTTTAGATCTTTCTGATAGCTATCTCGACAAAAATTGTTCAAATACCCTTTCAACTCTATAAGTTTTGAATTCACTATAAATAGTCTACTGTTCAGATTAAGGCGTTTCTACGAATCAAATAGACTAGCCATGTAAAATGTGACGCGACTCTTTATATCTACTGTACAAGAAGTAAAGTCTTGGGTCGTGTGTCCTAAATTTTAAGACATTTAGAAGACGACAAAGACGGTTCGATGAGAGTGCGAAGGGAGATATAGGGGGGGGGATTCAAGGCGTTTGGAGGGTCTTACTATCGGATAAGACAAAACGACTTGCCGAAGAAAAAGGGGGGGAGTCACGGGGGGGTCAAGGGGGGGGGGAGAGTGCTCAGAGTGCGGGTCACGCGAGGGGGTAGCGGAAATAGCGAATGCTGGAAGGTCAAGGGTACGATGGGGGGATGGGAAGGGGGGGGGGGCGCTCGTACGACAGGAGGTTATTGGGTACGAGCTACGTGTTGGGGTCCGACTGTAAATTATTAGGCGGCCGAGTTGGGTTCAATTTCGTTCAACGCTGTAGAAAAGCTCGTTGTCGTGTTCCACTGGGCAAATTTTCATCAGAGCATCATCACTTGTGCCCGTTTCCCCTGCCACAAAAAAATGAGTTTTTTTTCTTTAAACAATGCTACTGGTAACCTACCAGTAACTTTTGCGTTGAAAATAACGTTTGTTTGCGAAATAGAACTAAATTTCTCATGTTCTCCCGAAAAAATTTTCCTATCGAAGAAATGAGAACATATTTTCAAAAAACATCTCTTTAGGGAGAGAAAAAAACTATAAATTTTTGCGTTGAAAATTGTGAAATCTTTCTGTAACATATAACTTTTTTCTCGCTTGTAATTGGAATAAGCATCCTGTTTTCCAAAGAATTACTCCTTTGGTGTCTTGATTTTGAAAGGTAGTGTTCTGTATAAGGCGCCACGTCTGAGTTTTAAGGTTTGCTTGTCTCTGGAACTTTAATACTGCATAAAATATTTTTTCACTTTTTTGGACGATTTCCTTAATTTGATGCACTTGGGTACGTTTGCATTTGTAGGGAAGTAAAATGAAAGTACAACTATAAAAATTTGTGATATCCAAATACTGAGGTAGGTGCGCTGAAATCGGAAAACCTGAGTAAAGAGCACCCTTCTCTCAAGCAGAGGGCCAAAAAAATCTTACGTTAGACCAAAGTTAACTTGTGATTAGTTACAACATAAGACAACAGCCCAACTGGTGATTGTGTAATATCTTTGTTATGGAGGATCTGTAAAACCGCAACCCTTATTACTGGGGATTTAACCCTAGCCCTTCGTCGACCGGGTGAGTAGTTGCACGAACAAGCTTTGTAAGGATACCTTGACTTAAAAACACCTTCATAAAACATTTTTAGATGATGGCAATTCTATCTTTGATATCATCAATGCGGTCTTTGTATTCTTATCGCAGTTCGCAATTGTGTATTAAAAGATTATCAATTGTTTTCAATACTCCCTGAATAAACATCCTTTTATAGTACTAGCTTTGTACCTCTAGTAAATTAGTATGGCGTTAATGGCTCTTGTAAAGCTTTAGATAAGACGGTAATAAAACTGTGCAGTATTAACTTCTATAATATAAACTGATTGCGGTGAATGTACTCTTTTTTGAAATGTACAGTGAGCCACAGAAGTCGTGACCCTCGCTTCCATAAGAAATACATGGAAGCAGAGGTCATGACATTTGTGGCCGACGACTGTACTGACTTAAGCGCTGGCGTAAGTTTACGCAGATCAAACGCTTTATGACGAGGGGGAGGGGACAGGCTGCTGGCATAGACTACAATGTTGTCAGGTTTTGCGATTTCGTACATTTTAACAGCGGTTAACTCGTTCACCTTGAAAGAGAATCTACCATTTCTTACATAATTTTCAACGCTCTAGAGCTGTGTAACTTCAAATTGAGATTAGTAGTTAGGTTATCTTCACCGGATAACAAGTAAACCGTGTTTTAAAATATATTTTCGATAATGCAGTTGTGGGTTTTCAAGTAATTAAATACTAACTATGGTTTCAAGGTGATTGAGTAGTTGACATTCAGCCCCGCCTCCCTATAAAATATCTCAGGTAGACAAATGCTTTTCAATTTAGATAAAACGAAAGGGCACTCTTTCGTTATAAAGGAAGTAATTTCTCCATTAGGGGCCGAAAGACAAAGTAGAATATTTTTCTAAGATCGTATCTAAGAAGCGGGCGACATTTCTTCTATTATCATAGACAAGAGCTCTATCTAAGCTATGCTTCACTGTCTGGCCGAAAAAATGTCTCATTTTCACGCGACTGTGTTCCACCTCCTTCCTACCTCCAACCTCCCACTTCCACCTCCTGCCAAGGCCGTCGCCGCGGCTGCCATGCCGACAAACCAGCCCCACTTCAATAAGCGTCTCTATTGACTTGTTCTTGACAAAAAAAAATCCGCTTCGCCCAACTGAACCCGCACCTCTCCCTGTCCCAAACCTACTTTGAGGGCATTTTAACGCGTTTTTGTGCTGTCCTAAGACGGTCCTTTGCGTGTTTTAAGCAGGAAAGGTTGGTTGTAAGACGGGCTCTCCTTACGTCCATACCGGTTGGATGTTCCCGACCATTCAAGCATTTTTTTTTCAACACCTTTTGCTAGATTTTTAGATTTATCGACTTCAGGATGTTTGATCGCTTCTGACTAGTCAAGTTCAGTTAAAACTTTAAAATATTTTAGAGTTATGGGCGTAAGGAGAGCCCGTCTTATGACCAACATGCCCTGCTTAAAACATGCTAAGAACCGTCAATGTAATAAACTTCGAAAAGCAATCAAAGCCATCCCCATACATAAATCGTCCCAATTTAAGTCCGACCGGAGGTCAAGATTCTTTCTATTTAATAAAGATGCAAGAGTTGCTGATTTCACTCATCTTCGCGCCAAAACGCAATGTTTTTGAGGTTTTTGTGCAATATTTTTGTTAAACTGTCGATAGGGAATGGAGTTTTTTCTTTGTTACTTTTAGCTTATTCTACTACAAAGATTTTTTTACAGCAAGTTCTGGGTTACTTTCCCACAAAACGCTGAAAACTGATATTTTTTTTGGTTAACGTCCATATGAGACCGTGTAAAATTCGTTTTTCTCCAAAAAAATAAAAAAAAAAACACCGGTAATCAGGTCCAAAATTTTAACCTGTTGTTCAGGATCATGTCAGCATTAAGTTTCGAGAGTTTTCATAAGACTGGAACCTGTGATGGTTAAAGCGATCAGACATCCTTAAAACTGGTCAATCCTGATTATGTTGATCTAACAGTAAGATACACTGAGTTAAGTGGAGTGACTTTGTGCCAGTGCTTGATTTCAGTGCCGCTTCGCTCGGCCTGACCCCTAGCCTGATGTTACTTTCTTCTTGAGTAACTACTACCGAGAAGTTAATCTGAATTACCCACAACATATCACATATTCGGCAGTACATCGCCATCCTGATCATGTAATAAAATATCGAACCACGGTGAACACACGAGAAAAAAATGAAATCCTTAAAAATATATTTTTAACTCTTAGCAAGAACTGGTGAAAGGTTACTGGTTATCTAGTGACCTAGGTGCCACTTGAAATTTCAGTGGAATCCCACTGGAAATTCCGTGAAATTCCACTGGAAACCAGTGAAAATTTACTGGAAACCAGTTAAACTTTACTGAATGACCAGTGTCACGGCACTGAAATTCCCAGTTGCACCGGAGCTTGCTAAGCGTGTACATTGTAAATCCTAACGAAAAGAGCAAGTATTCGAAGTATTTTCTACAAAAAAAAAAAACTGTCGTTTAATTGAATGAGACAAGTACCTGCATTATCGCCCCTACTTTGTTAGCCCGGCAAGGCTAAGCTGTTGCAAAAACATATCACAGCTTGTTCAAACTCGGCATGCCTGCATTTTAGCGATTTCGCCGCAAATCCTTCGCTAAGACTGGCGCCTCAGCACATCAGATTACTGTTACCGCATTCATTTCCATAGTTAATTCAATCAGGGTTCTGCTAGAGTACTACAATACAGTAACAGACCCTTCTTTTTCTAAAGAACAACAAAAGTATTTCACAGTAAACATGAAACACTTGTTTTAGGGAAGCTGGTTTGGATATGAAATTAAAACGAGGGTGTATTTTGATTATTTTTCAAGATAGATTTATGTTCATCCATATAGTTCGAGAGGTCTTGACGAGCGCTTCTCATTGATGTGACTATACATGGGTCTATTTTGAAAAAAAAAAACATAAATATGTACTATCCCCGTTTTATTTTCATACCCGTAATAGAGGAGAACTCGAGAGAATACTCCCTAAAACCGACTTTTGTTTTTACCACGCTCTGTCTGTTGTCTGGCAGGAGTATCGGTACATCTGTTTCCGTTCAATAATGTTATTTGATCATTATTTTGACATATGAGAGTAGTAGAACATTTTATTCGAACGCTAGAATACAGTGGTATAAGTTTCACATTACCACATTTACCTAGCAGGTACTTAGCATCATAATTTTTTATAATACTCAGTTATCACTATTACTCACATTACCTTTTACGATTTTTTTAGATAATTTTACTACAACGATTTTCCTTTCAATAAAAGGTCATATCTACTTTCATGATGACTGCGAGGTTGAAGATCTCATTGATTAAAATCTAGTGCCAAAAATAAACTCCTGTAAGGTATATGACATACCACCTAGATTTTTACGTCATTTTCAGCTTCAACAAAACCCGCCATATTTGTTTTGAGAAAATGAAGTAAATAGTTGAAAAGCGGAGCTGTAAAATTCTAACTTGGAATGAGCTATTCAAAAGTTTTTAAATTAAGTTTTATAAGGTAGTCTATTTATGGTGAGCGGGGAGTGATAGCGGCCTATTTCGCTTTGCAGTCGGCAGTAGGATCTAGCAAAGGTAGTTTTAATTTTCCCGCGTAAAAACTGCATCGTCATTGGATAAGATTCCGCCTCTCTGTGTTAATAATCGGCCCCATTCAACCGCCATTCGCTGGACTTGCACGCACTCAACATCAACGCTCGGCAACTTTGATTTACATTAACCATTTCTACTGCTCATCCTTTCGCCGCCAGGCCGACGGAGCGAGACCAATGGCGTTTAACCTAACGTTTCTACCGTTTCTTCGCGGCCAGAAGGAAACGTAGGTTAACAACGTAGCGTTTGCTGGGTTAGCCCAGGTCAACCTTAGCTACGCGGTTGTTTGTCGTAAATATAATTAAGGATTGAACTTGAGTAGAAGTGAAGAGATAAAAAATTGCAATAACCTTTTCGAAGTGTCTATTTGCACGCCGGACCCACATAAAATGTATTAGGTTAGGTTCCATGCGTTCAAGTCATCTCCCATTTAAAATGCGTTTGGTTCGTTTACGTTCGTTATAGTCTCCCTTTATTTGCAATGACTTGTGAATAGCCACGACCATAATTACAGTGATAGGAGAACTTTGAAAAGAGATTTTTTCCCCTCTCTCCTACCGTAGAGAAGTCCGCCTAAAATTAACAGCGTTTCCGACACGAAAATCAGCGTTAATCACGCACGCGAGGAAGCGACTAACTTATCAAGGAAGTGCCTAAACGGAATGTTTGTCTGGCTACATATCCAATGGCGCGATTCGTCCAAGAAGCACACACAAAGACTGGGCCGGGCTTGGCGCCAAAGGAATCCCTCTTCCGGGAATTGAGCCGAGCCCTTTCAAAAAAACGACACGAAAAACAAAATTACTACAAGCTGGAGAAATGCCAAAACATGAATGACACTCCTTCTATTAGAAAAACGACTTACATGTCAGTAAGTATCAGTTTTAAAAGTCCCGTGAAAAGTAGATCTTCGATGTTTAGCCGGTCGGATTTAGTCACATCGTTTTGGCTACGACTAATCGCTCTTTCGGCAACCAGAAGGAAGAATTTTAAGCAAGGTTATTGAAAGGTTTTGCAAGGTGAGGATAGTTAAGGTCAGATCAACTTTTCGAAAAAGATCATGTCTTGCATGAGAGGTTTGCGGGCGGAACAAAATTGTTCTTGAATCACGACTTGAAAAAAAAAATGTTAAGAAGCAAGGAGAGGGTGAAAAGCCAAAATAGAGCCTGAGTTACTGTTTGTTCTCTATTCGATTTCTCTGAACTCTATGTTTGCAGGCAGTTCCTCTCGTCGTTCGTCAAAAACCAAGTCCGTTAACTTGAAATATTCCAAACTTTCGTCATTCTCATGAAAACGGAAAGCAGATGGATCCTGATCTAATTATTCAAGGCACGCAATTCTTAAAATATTAAGACCAGGCCCTTTTTATATAACCTAGCTCAGTTAAACCTTTTGCACTTGATCAAGCATGCCTGAATTCCCCAAACGTTGTAATGACCTTAGTAGGTCTATCTCACTCAACACGGAAAGATATTGTTTTTAATCTAAGAGGCGGTGCAGGCTTAGTCTCAAATCGCTAGATGAATCGAATTTGAGTTCGTTACTTCTTAAACTCTGAGTCTGCAGTCCTCCAACAAATACTTTTCATTCGAATGAGCTAAACCAATCATTTGAGAATACTCACGATTAAAATGCCCTTTAAATGTATTGATATGTTACATTAAACAGAAAGGAACATCCAAAAAAGATTACATGTAAGTCTGCCTAAAATATCTTATCAATCGCAGTATACGATTTAATACAATTTCCGGCCATTTTTTAAAGATATTTGTTTGTTACAAATCGGGAAAAAAAATGGTAGCTGTGGTGGGGTTCATATTATGTACCGGGTATATTTTGCAAGGTCGCAGGATCTCGAAGAATTCTGACGAAGAGGAAATCGAAGTCATTACACATGAGTGGAATGGTCCCCGCGGCAACGTGCCTGCCAGTGCCCTCCTCCCCCCTCCACCCTTCGAATAAAGGCCCGTTTCGAAAGAAAACACGCAGAGAACCTGACTGACGAAATTGGCTTCAGTTGCCTTGTAACGACTACTTCTCAATAGTCACACGCTTGCCTCCTCCACCAGCTTGAAATCGTATCAACTTACGAAAAGTAACGGTACTGGAAAACGACAAGCCATCGTGCGATATTAATTAGGATACGTTACTTTTGAAAAGTTGACTTTCCCTCCTCTTGTGATTCATCTATCCCGTTCAGCTTGGAAGTTTTATATTAACCCCCTACGAAGACACACACAACACAAAAGAGAAATATGAAAGAAAGTTGCAGGGAGATAAGGCCCCTGACCAACCCTGCTTAGGCAACCGCCTTGACACCCCTGTGTTCTGGTTGCCTAGCACACCACTGAGGCAGTTTAGCGGTACGCTGTTTTTTGTTCAAAACATCTACAGTGAAACCCCTCAAAGACGGAACTCCTCAAAGACGGAAACCCCTCAATGACGGAAAGAAATCTTGCGACGGACGATTTTCCCATGTAAAATAACCCCTCAAAGACGGAACCCCTCAT
>Ga0058701_10002761_pt1 | contig 13526 bp, 7 predicted proteins | sample AgamicOrMae_FD_97039 | JGI IMG/M metagenome (GOLD analysis project Ga0058701, IMG submission 97039) | Agave microbial communities from Guanajuato, Mexico - Or.Ma.e | ecosystem: Host-associated > Plants > Phyllosphere > Phylloplane/Leaf | place: Guanajuato, Mexico | collected 2012-06-04 | reverse complement strand
TTTTGTTAAAGTTTGCGTTATGCGTGTTTTTGGAGATCGAGAACTCGTCCGCAAGAAAGACAGGGCGAATTTTTATGACCTTAGATGATAATATAGGCCCGTCGTAACACACACAAGAATTTTCAAGGGTTTTGAAGCAACTTTTTTTTACCCGTCCCGCGGATCGGGCGGACGCGAGTCTACTACCTTAACTGTGTAGTTAAGAGAACACTTCGGACTAGCAATCTAGTGCCCAAGATAAAGCGGAATCGTAACGCCACCCCAGTCGCGGGAACTATCCGTTTCCATGACCGAGTCAATAAAAATGGCTGTAACCACTGTTCTGGGAGACGATTTTCTGTGAGGTAGAGATATCTCTTTCGGTCATTTAAATGAATATTTTGTAATTAAACTATTTTATTAGCCTTTAACGAAGAAAACACCGGCTCCTGCCGGTCGACGCGGTCTCCGCATGGAAGTTTGTTGCCCGCACAAGGCTTGGTCTCTTGCATCCTCTGCACACTCGCGATCGCTTGCCTGACGATGCCTGGTATCCCAGTGCTGCCATCTGCGCTGAGCTCGTGTCACTGTCCCCGTTTCCGCTCTTGTTTTCTTACTGTAGAACACAATTAAGATAAACTCCCTTCACAGTCAGTGAATTCCCCTTCAAAAAGAAGAAAATTTCCTCTTTTACGCGAGCTTAAGAAAGGTCGGGTGTTGCAGGTAAAGTGTCGCGCAATTACTTAAATCTTGGAATCAGCTAATTTCGTTGCAATTAGAGTTCTTTTCTGCCGGCCGACATAATTGTCTACGACAATCGTCCGCTTTTGAACGTAAAATTAAGCGCTTGGTCGCCGCGAGTGACGCAAGAATTCCGAGAAGTGGCGGAGGACTGCGTTGGGGGCAGCCCTTCGCAGGGCGTTGCAAGGACGAAGGGATAGGGAGCCAGTTTCTACCTGGTTTGCTAATCTGTCCATGGTTAGACCTGATTAGCACAGCAACCGGGGAAGTCTATTTAAAGGGCAATTAAGACGAGCACACTCTCTTAAGCTGCCCTTTCTTAAGGGCAAAATCTTTGCGTGTAACAATCTTATTAGGTGTCTCGGCAAACCTGCAAGAGCTCAATTATACTAAAATAATACCCGTTTCGGATTATCTGTATTTCAGACGAATGAAAAACGGATTTAAAACTTATTCTAGATAGTTTTTGAAGCTAGCCTGACGTTATCAAATAAAAGGACTTGTCGGGAACTTTTCAGTAATCGCTGTAAATTGTAATCTTATCTCGACAAATAATTTAAATACTCGTTTTTCGCTCATTGAACAGGAATATTTGACGACGTTTTCCACTCTTCCTTCTGTCGTAACGATGTTTTACTTATAAATGTATAAACAATTATCTTTGCTTCATGATGGTTGTTCTGAAATTAGTGTTAAATGCACGTACTTCTGTGTCAAATAAAATTGAAGCGTTTATTAAGAAAGCTTTCTCAAAATAAGAGCCATTGCTCAAAAGCTACGTATGTCAAAGTCTCTCTCAAAAAGTGTGTAATCTTAACATGTTCAGTGTTTTTTCTTCTTTTAAATTGAAACTTAATTGATCTTTCATCGGCCTGCTATTTTACTTCGTGTTCTTTAAAATATCATTAAATAATTTTTACATCAGCGGTAGACCTGGAGAAAATATTGTAATTTCTTATTCGTGTTCTTTAACTTCCGTTACCGAAGCCGATATGCAGCCTGGATAGGTTTCATTTCATTACCTCATGCCTCACTCAGGCTAGGGGACGCGGCGTAGAACACAAGACGTGAAAAGTTCCACCTTTCACTTTTAAAGTGTACGTACACCATCTCTATCAGAATATATTATGATCTCTCTACATTATTCGATTACTCAGAAAAAGATAAAGAATCGTCATTGCTTAGATTAGATTTTTTAAAAAACCCTTCCTCCCTTTTCAATCAATACCCGCCTCACCATCTCTCGACCACACAATACTTTTTTCAAAATAAGTTAGCCGCAATCGTAAATGGCTATTTGTTAATGACGTCACAGCCCTCTGTTGGAAATGCCAACAACGTTTTTTACTAAGCCCCTTGATGGATAGATGTGGATTTTGTTTCTGTCCTCTTCCTTTTTATTATATATCACCCCTTTAAATCGATGTCCCGCATTATGGTAGCTAGCAAGCTCATGATTAAATCAGTGACACTTTAGCAAGTGTTATTGTTTACTGTTTGTAGCTGTATTGTTTAACTGAGAAATTTGGGATTTGTCTCAAATTCCTCTCTAAACCTACAAAGCATGACCAAACTCTTGCAAGCACGCAGTTCACTTTTGGTAAATTGAAACTTCGGAAACTCTCCGTGAATAGTTGGGATAATATTACACATCAATTTGAGCTTAACATACTGCGGCAAGTTTTGTACCTTATTGCGTAACTAGCAGAATGACCGGAATATTGTGTCTTGAATCCCTCTGGACATTGGTGGCCCTTTTATATTGGTTCATAATGGATAAATCGAAGATCTAAATTATTTCTAGTCGTATATTCTTACAATAGCTTGTTAAGTTCTTCGAATAACTACCAATAAAAAAAACGCATGTTTTGAAAATCCACTTAATGAAACAGGCACGCTGTCTTTTTTAGTTCTTGATGTTAGCCATTAGTTTCAGCTGTTGGTTGAGTCTTCAAACAAAAGTATCTATTGTTTTAAACGATTCTAAGGCTTTGAATTACATTCAATGATTACTATTTCAAATCAATTTAAGACTACTAATTTTTTAGTTAATAGTTTGTCATCATCAACTTTGGTTTGATAATAAACATTCACTGAGAAAAGTAAGTTAGTAAAGTTTACTAAAAATGAGCAAAAATTACTAAACTGTGCCACAGCCAAACTTCGCTAGTAACGCCAACAGGTTTGCCAGCAAACGTTACCGTTACATAGTAGTGTTTACAGTAAAGTTTATTGGCAAATATGGTAACGTTTATTAGCCGAGTTGGCTGTCTTTTTTTTCGCGATTTTTTAAAACTTATCTAACGAAGTTTTTTCCGTGTTTTTGTATAGTTTTAGAGTATGTATTTTGTTGAAATAGCTTATTTGACGTATATTTTTGTTCTTTCCTATAATTTAGCTATTAGCTAAGCTTCGCTTATTAATCAACGTTGTATTGGATCGAAAGCGTCCTGCATTCATAAAATGGCGGACTTGTGCCATGATGTATGCGGTCATTAACGTACACACCACATCTCATCATAATTCCGTTTTCAAGCAGGAAATTTGGAGAAAAAAATACGCGCTTTTGTTTCAGCTATAATAGGGAAGCGTTTTGGAATGGTTCCAGATCAAAAGTCCCTAATGATTGTATATCTAATCTCATCAAGTTTGTTTACTGCGGAAGGTACGTGTAAAATCCACGTTGTGTAAAATAATGAATGATGCATGAACTTATTAATCATAAGAATATCTCTATTATGAAACCATAATATGGGAGCTATGCGTCGTCGTCTAACCTTATCTCTCCCTCATATTTTTATCTCTACCTCCGTAATATACAACCAACCGTGCCATAATGTATTGTAAAGACAGTCAAACCAGGATGTCAGTAGTATGGGAAATAACAAAAAAGTCTTATATAACACGAAATATAAATTTCAAATATTGTATCAAGCTTATGCTTGGCGCATTTCTTTGAAACTTGTTTTTATATTTCATAAATCTGCGTACAGATCGAGCCTAAAAAGTTATGACCTGTGAAATTTAGTTCCATGTATTTCTCATGGGGAAGCATTGGTAATGACTTTTGTAACCCGCTTCGAGTATATCCATACAATTTCCTGCTAAAAATACTGTGAAATCAACGTTCACAAACTTAAAATATTTCACTTTCGAAATATTCCTAAAAAAAATTAGCTTTTGAATTTATGTAAAAATCATTTTTCATCACGGTTCGAATGCTTTCTTAAACGAAATTTTTGTCCTGGATTTTCCAAATTTAGGTTACTTCAAAGCTGGTATTTTGATGTGTGCTAAAATCCTCAAAATGAGATTGGCTGGGTTTGGAATATGTTCTGGATGTTTGGCACATTTTGTGGTACCTGGAGACCCATGTAAGGGTTACTGGAGGATGTTTCGTTGGACCGTTTTCATGGGAAACAATTTTGTTCCCGTGGGATTACCGTTGTACCAAAGCAGGCTTTGCGCCTTAATCCGTGCGTCTGATATCCCAGCCCTTGAGGCTTTAGGGACGTTTTATTTATCAAGGACATTCGTAGGACGTGACACGTCACTAGTGAAAAGGTTTCAAATTCGCTTACTTCTTGGCGGTGGCAGCCTACTGCGGATAGTAAAAGACATCCGGCTTGGCGACCATTAATTAAGGTTAGGTTGAGTACTCACTGTCATTTTCCACTAGTGGCGAAACAGTTCAAACGAAACGCACTTGTTTTAGAGAGTCCTTTACCTTGTTTTGGCAGTGAAAATGAAACGGGGGTATTTCGTGCTTCGGTATTTTTTCAAGATGTACCTATGTTCAGCCGCACCAGTGGAAAGCTCGCACCGAGACCTTTTGAATTGTATGCCTGAATATAGGTCGATCCATCTTGAAAAATAATCAAATTACGCACTGCTTCCTTATTTTTCAACACTCTAAATCTGAAACAGTGAAAAATCATTATTTCCGCTACAAAATTGCTCCACCGATTCCATTCAGTGGAGCAATTTTGTAGGGGAAACAGTGAATTTTCACTGAATCCCGGTGACTTTCACTGTTTCAGATTTAGAGTGAAGATAGGCCTATGTTCAGCCACATCAATGGAGAGCTCTCGCCGAAACTTTTCGAGTTAAATGGCTGAACACAGGTCTATCTTGAAAAATAATATAATTAAACAATATTTCCTTATTGTTCAAGATAGACCTTTTTTCAGCCACACCGATGGACAGCTATCGCCGAGACGCTTTGAAATATTTGGCCGAAAAGAGGTCTATCTTGAATAATTAAAATACGCACTACTCCTGTTTTATTTTTACACTCAAAACAGGGGGTAAGAAATCCGTTAAACAGGTTTCTAGTTTTTATTGTTAATGTTGACCTCCTGAGTTCGTGAATAGAATCCCTGAAATTTGCACCGTAGCGTCTTTTGCAAGCCCGGGCCACCTTTATAGGGCGCTATCCTTCTCTCTCTCTCCCACGGAGGTCGATTAACCGGTCGCCTCGACGCCACTGCCAAATCTGCGGAATGAAGCGAAAAGCGCCTCAGAGGCGTCTTTTATTTCGAAGCTGTGTGTCTCGAAGCACTCGTTTCTATTCGCACTCATCATCTCTATAGGCACGTTTGCTTGGCTTTTTAACCGCCTTGACGACACCATAGCAGCCCACTTTTTCATCTCACGTTATACTTCTGAAAGGTTATATTTTCCATCTTTTTTGTTAAACATTTACTTCAGCTGAGCGGAGCGATACAGGAGCAAGTCAAAAAGCACCTAACCTAAGTTCTCCTATCATAAGCAACGCGGTTTCATGTACTTTATCTGGTCAGTTCTATTCGCACGCCTATGATAATGCAAGGGTGACTTAAATGCACGAAAACCATGCATGCATTTTAAAAGGGAGGTGACCTGAACGCTCGTAAAACCAACCCAATACATTTTGAATGGGGTAGCGTGTGAATAGTCACCTCAATTTTATTTTAAGGTAAAAAACCGTGTCCGTTTGGTTGACCTATTGGTGCCCCGTAGAATCCCTTGACAGTTAATTCTTTTGATTTGGTGCTTTATATTTTTTTAAAGGGAAGAAAGTTTACCAAAAAGAGTATGTCTTTGTGGCCAATGTATGTAATGTCAATGGCTGTGGCCCCCCCCCTATTGATTAATATATGTTTTGTCGCAATAACAGCTGTGTTTTGTCGCAATAACAGCTGTGTTTTGTCGCAATAACAGCTGTTTCTTTAGATTTAAATTGGAGGATACAGTGGTTTCTGTTATAGAGTTGTTTTACCACCACAGCCATCTTTTAATTTAAATCACTTCACTGTAATCAAATAAAATTTTCCCCTAAAACTTGAAATTTTGACAGTCTTTTTTTTTAGAATCCTGTACAGATTTGAAAACGGAAATGTCAAAATATCACGATATTGAAGCTGGGCGCAGGGCATTGTATCACTCAACCTAACCTTCGTTTTCCTTACCCAACGCACAATTTACGCAATAACATGTAATTAGCATGCGTAACGTAATAGGTCGAACCAGGATGTCACACAAGAGATCAAAAAAAATCGCCCTCCATAATAATGGACACTCAATACTACCAGGCCTTCTAAATCGGGGAGCAAATGGAAATTGAGGGCTTGCTGTGAGATGAGAGGTGTTAGGGAATGATCCGCGACTATCCCCAAAGAGATGGATGGGTCTAAGGGCCATCCGGATAGTTGTACCCCTGTAGCCCTAAATGAGATAGCTTTAGGGGTTCATACTAATGTAGGGCAGGGTCACGTTAAAGCCCTCTGTGGTTCTGCTCAACACAACCCATCAATTAGGAGCCGTCCTCCGTACAGTGCACTGTCCTATTCGGTACTCCACGCGTCACAAAGAGACTGTTTAGCGCCCTGCGAGTCACGATTTCATTCATCTCGTTAACCTAAACTCATGAAATCCCAATTATTTTCCACATAAAAAATACGAGACTTTTGAAATTTGATTTTAGAATGTATATGGAAAAATGGCGGTGAAAACTGAGGCGTTTGGCTTTGAACCGACGTATTTTTATTTCTGATTTCTCTACATCCGTATAACTCTCTTTATTGAAATGTTGAAAAGATTGGAGAAACGGATTTTGGACAATTTTTAATGCTATAGGCGTGACGAAGTTTTGGCAGCAAACGATATATATAGACCTCGAAAACAATGTCGATTTTTATTTTTGCACAAATTATATGACCTCCCTTTATCAATAGTATGGGACACCTCAAATTAGTGGTTGAAACTTGACTGAATGGAAACATGACTTTTTTTTCTTCTTTGATACGACAATTTTGGTAGGCTTGTTTTTTTTTACTATTATTATTTTCTGCTTAACATATACCTGCAGCAATCCTAAAATTTTCTATATTAAGGAAATATGATGTTTCAAACATCGCCTTGAGAAATAAGACGGCAAAAGTATTGCTGGAAACATAAACATCAGCCCAGAAATCTCTTCTATTTCATGTACTTTTATACCTGATATGAAAGTTCCCGTAGCTTTCAAGAGAAGCTCTGCCTTTGACTGTAAGAGATCTTCCTATATGTTACCGGTATTTGTTTGGATGTTATTTTCTCATTGGCATGCGGATTGAGTCAAAGTGAGAGAGAGAATTGCCCTTGGCTGAGTGTGACAAAGAGACCCGTTGTCAAGTGCACGTATGTAGGAGAGGACTTGCATAGACGCTAGTTATGTTTAGGAGCTCGTCTGCCGTCGGTAGGTTCACTAGAAGGCTTGTGACCATCATCGAGTTCATGCACCCTGTGCTATGCTAGTGTGTGCGTGCCGAATGACGAATGAATATATCTTAAGAGCACGGCCTATGACCGCACATATTTCAGCACTAATTGTCATCGCTGTAATCAAAGAGAAGTGGGTCACCGTCGTACAGACATCCAAGCAAACTGGCGATTTGCGATGACTTTTCTCGACAAATTCGAGGGTCTATAAAGAGAATATGGTATTGTCTAAATATATGCTTGGGAAAACTTTATTAGGCGAGCCACTGAAAACGATTCCGTGGAATGTTTGCTAAAGAATCTGTTAAGGGTAGGCTACGTTGAGGTTTGCCTGTGTGTATCATATCAACGTATCAACCACCATTTCTCAGTTGCGAACATTTCAAATAGTATACATCCCTGAATGGTCACGAATCACAAAAAAAGACTAATTATTGTTAAGTTTATTTTTATTAGATATTATTTTGCGTGATTACTTTTCCTTACAAACATGTGAAGTAAAATTCATTGAGTTAGAGAGCGGAGCATATACGGTGAAAAGTGATTCACAGGTAATGCTTCCCAGGATTAATTTGCGTTTCGCGCAAGCAAACTTCGGCGGGTAGACTAGCAAGAATTTGAGCAAAGTTGCTGGCAAACAAGAGCATGTGCTTCGGCTTGTTTGGCCCCGGCAATTAGGAAACCGGCGGCGGAGTTTTTATGCCCTTGAGCCGCCGCAACCCGCCACAGCGGTTCGAGCGGGAAAACGTCGACTGCCACGTGGCGCGGAAATTCAAATCGAGGTAGCGACGATCGCGTAGGAAGCGCGAATACGGAAAAAGCGCCTTTGTTAAAAGTTAACGCGAACGCGATTTACTTAGGGCAGCAATTTTTCATACTGCACCTCAGATAGGTACAAGAATAGATTTCCCGCCCGCTTTTGAAGCCTTTTTATTTTCAAGACAAGAGGGACTAAAAAACGGGGAAGAGGAAGCGAGTGTGCTGTTGTGGAGAAATCCGCTGGGGCTTAAATTAATATGAACCTACCGAGCAACAGTTTGTGAGCGTCCGCACTTTCTGCTAAGAAGTGCCTGATATGGGATGTGCCTTCTAGCAGTTAGGCGGAGTTTAATTGACCAAGCACGGGTTTTAATAATGACTCGAGGGACCTTGGCTAAGGGATTTTTTCGTTTACATATGTTATCTCCCGAAAGTGCGCAGTGCTGGCTTTTTTTAATAGTCTTGTAGGTTTTGAATGAAGTATGAAAATACGTGCTCGCGAGCGCTTCGTTACGGACTCCAAATGTTTGGTTTGGTCTTTTCGTATAGTTGGATTTCGAGTTACGAGTGTTTACATTTGCGTTTAGCAGTTACGAGGGTTTTGAGTTAGTTATAGAGTTGCGGATGTTCAGAGTTATGGAGGAATTATGGGTGTTATATTTTTGAGGGTAATTGTTCCGGGGGTTCAGTCTTGGAGAGGCGTAGAGCTGCAGAGACGAGGGTTGTTGTGGAGGTTAAGACTTACAGGGTTAGAGTCTAGGAGTTTCAGAGTTGCGGAGGTTTTGAGTTATGTTAAAGGTTTTTAGGAGTTGTGTTTTTGTGGATGAGGTGGGTTATCCGGTGCGATTTTTTAGATGAGGCGTTTTTTTTGTTTTGTTTTTTGAGAGGCAGTGGTCTCTTGGGTGAGCCGTTTTTTGAAGTGTGGTGTTTTTTTAGCTGTGGCGGTTTTCAAGATGAAATGGTTTTGAACTGTCCACGATTCAGGTTGTGAAGATCTCGAGCGTCTTCTTGTGTTTTCAAAAGGTATGAGCGTTATTCTGGGTAAAAGACAAGAAGTGACAACTCATGATAACCGGTGTACAAAAGGCCTTGATATCCAGCTGATATCCGGTGAATATCCTTGGTATTCGGCGGTTGGATTTGGTCGAAACATGGCTGCTGTTTTCGGCAATTTTTCAAGGTTTTTACTCTTTGACCACCGTACTGATATCTGGCTAATATTAAGCTAGTATAAAAATATCCAAAAGTAATTTTTAATATTGTGATGAAATATGTCAGATATTTTTTTGAAATTTGGTCAATTTTCTCTTGATATCCGCTTATGATACCTCTGATATCCGGCTGATATCCTTGATGTCCTGATATCCGGTGTAGTTGTAGAGATTTCCAGCAAGGTGTTGCTCTTTAGTAAAAGAATTGTTTCTCATAATGAAAAATTCGGAGCGTCGGGGTTTCGAGTTCCCCCCCCCCCTCTTTTTTAAGAGGTTTTCTGTTTCCAACTTTTTAGATAAGTTTGTTTTGAGTCACACTTTTCATTGTCACGGTACCGAGATAATAAATTACGAATATTTTAACTGAAGGTCTCTAATGCAAACGTGATGAATTCGGATTCCGTGATATCAACCGCCATTCAAGTATGACCCAAATCACCTTTACATTCAAAAAAGTCGGTAGAGGCATTCTCTCCGACAAGATTGAACTTTTTTCCTACAACCGATGCACCTGAAAGTTGTCTGGAGAACCCTTTCAGTTACAGCGACTCCCAAATCAACTTAACTTTCCATGTCCATGATTTCCTGCCAAAAGTTTTTCTCGTAACGGGCTCCCGAAATCACAACGACGGTAACAAGTGGAGCACATTAATATTGCTGTTCGGTCCCAGCCGATTTGTCAAACACTAAAAACTTTTGTGAAAGCCCACAGGTCATCGGATAAAAAATTGAGCTTGGGGAAACGTAATTGGGAGTGCAACTGAAAACTGCTTGGCGTATAACGTTTGCTAAACAATGTGTTATGAGTACTTTCAGGCTTGCATGTGTAATTGTTTCTTATCAATGTATCTACCAAAGTTATTCACGAAGGGATTACCTGACTTGCCGCCTCCGATTATCTTCAAACTTTCAAGACTGTAAGATATTATGGTAAGATACCCATGCCCAAAACCTGCTGCCTAAATGCATTTTTCTACCTCAAAAACAGCGTCAAAAATTGAAGAAATGTGAAAACACGATAAGTTGGCAATATCTTGAAAACGGCCAGAAAAATCGGAAAATCCTAAAAAATTCAGCCGTAGGCGCAACCTTTAGGTGTCCTACAAGAATTAATTATTGGTTTTTAATCATATTGAGAAGAATATTTTTTTTTGTTCCAAATCGGACGCCATTTCTAAGGTGGTAAAATTGAATTTCGGCTGCATGTTTGGGGCTTGGATATCGTTCCATACCGCTATCTTTATCTTGCAACCCTGAAAATTTCAAGCAAATCTGGGTCGGACAGTTGTAGTACTCCCCTCGTCAGTCACAAAAATTTAAAATAGACATGAATGTAAATGAATAGCTTAATATAGCTGAGTTATATTAAAAATTACCTAATTGGTGTTTACATCTTAATTTTCGCTATTATTCTTCAGTCAAAGTCCGTGTTATTTTGAGCGTATTGATCTTGAAGCGACACTTGTCCATGGGCGACTCTCTTCCGCGCAAAGCATCGATGTCAAAATAGATGCCAACATGAATGAAATTAGTTGCGTCGGCGCTAGCTAGTCCTTCCTTGTATCAAGATCGCGTTGGTTGTTGAGCGGTTGGCTTGGCCGCTTCTCTTTTGCGGATTATTTCGCCCCTCTATCATCCTCCGCCACCGCTTTTTCATGTTTTATCCCGCTAATATTTTCTTTGCTTTGTTTCAGGTAAGCTCGAAGACTTGAATCTTTTTGACCCGTTTTTGTAAGTATACCTGTTTCAAACATTTGCACTTACCACCTCTTTTCTCCACTTTAGTTCAATCTTTCAATGCATTATAAGGATTTAAAACGGTTTAGAATGCTAGTATCTAACATCACGGACAAAGGCGTCACACTTTTCTGCATACCTTTATTAGCATCTAGCTAGGCCTTCTAGATATTGTTATGGTATCAATGCAGATATTAATCAAAATAGTCCACTAGCCAACACTTTACAAATGCATTTTATATATGGCTATGATCGACTACAATGGCTTGAAACTACAGTGTCAGAGCTTGGCAACGCTTGTCAATAGAGTAGTTCTTCTTGAGTCTTCGGATAAAACAGATGAATTAAACCTGCTCTCCCTAAAACGCCTCTTATTGACACTCCAAAAACATTTTACTCGAGAGGAGGTATTGAGGGTGAGGAACCATGGGCGCCGCCATCTTGTTTCCGAAGTTTCTGCGTATGCTACAATGCTTGTGATGGTCCCATAAGACGCAAAATGGCTGCCCAATGTCACTTCTCTGGTATATCCAAGCCTCTACCTAGGCTAAGCTTCTAAACAAGGTGATAATAAACACCGTATATCTTAAGGGAAAGATGAGGTTTTCCTGCGAACAAGATTTCCAGACGGAATTACAAACGAACAAAGTTTAGATCTGAATCAGCCGTTGAGTTGCCAACTTTCTTATCCGGTCTGTGAGTTGTCATGTCAGGTTCCTTTATTGGTTACGCGAGATACCAACTTTTCTGTAAATAAGGTACTGCTGGTACCGTGCTACAATTTAATTTTCGAAACTATAAGAACCTGATTTTAGAGTACCTGTCGAAAATTGAGCTTAATATTTGTTGTGCTATACACTATGAAAATATGCCTTTTTTATCGGTCTCGAAGCTGTTCTTTAGATATCTTAAAAAATGAATGCGTTGGAATGAACTAAGAAAGTAACTGGACAGTTTTTCGACGCTGAAAAACTCTGTAATCAGTTGGTCGCAAACCGAAATGTATCCATTAAGGCCCTTTTTAAAGTGTGTTCGAAAATAGATACATACAGACACAAAAGTCATGATCCCGGCTTCCATGTATTTCTTATGAAAGCAAGGTCATGACTTTTCTGGTCCGCTGTTCACGTGGTGTTGGCTCTAAAAGTCAAGGATGAACAGTTTGGTCGATATCGACTTGGTAGTTCGCTTGAAAACTGACAGAACCCATCAGTGAAAATCGTCCTCAAACCACTTCATTTTTTATTATTTTTTTTAAAGATATATTTTGAAATTTCGGTTGAGAAATTTTTCGTAGTGACCAAACGTTCACTTTAAAAGTTAGCGTAAGATAAGGAAGGATGAAGTAAAGAACGTGAAACACAATGTCAAAAATAATTTATTCATTCAAATCTCGTTATAGACCGCGTAGCGTGGGTGTCATAACAAGCGGGCAAATAGGCGGGGCAAACCGGGCTACGGTTCTAAATTCATTTTCTTCAGTCAAAAGGGAAATCTAACATGGCTTTGACGCAGATTAATTAAATGGCCTAGGCAATCTATTGAATCTTTTCCGCCCCCTCTCGCATTTCTCCAATTTTTACTCCCCGAATTCTCCGTTGTGCTGTTGTCACCAAGACTCTCTGTTTTTTTTTTTTTCGCCGGCCGTCAAAGTAATTCGTGTGATTCTCCTTCGGTACATTGGACATCGGAAACGGTAATTATTTCTTATGAGGAGGTTTTGCCTCCTGAGTCGTGTGTCGGAAGCGAAAGAAAATGTAAAAAGAGTATTAGCGCGCGGCACACATGAGAAAAAGAAAATGGTTATACATTTTTTAAAAAAAATCGAAAAACCGTAAGTTTTTCTTTTAAAAAAAATGTATTTTGACTGAAAAAAAATCTTACAATCGATAAACCGTATTTTTTCTTAGAACAAAGAAAGACTTTCTTAATTAAAAAAAAAACAAACAATTTTTTATCAAAAAATCGAAAAAAACGTATTTTTTTCTTGGAACAAAAAAAAATGTTGATGAATTGAAAACCGTATTATTTTTCTTGGATTAAAATAAAATAGTCCATCTTGATTGCTCTAAAACGAAACTTCTCCTTTCGGAGACGGGCTTCATTGGAGTTCAAATTAATTGAACCGACCATCGATTCCACATTTCAAACAAGACGCAAAGAGCAGTGGCCACGCCTTCGCAAAAAAAAATACTCCTTCTTTACCAAAGCAACCGAATAATGTTACTCTGGATATTTTTATCTTACATCGACTCCTGCAGGAACCATTTCCTTAGCGAGGCAACATTAATGTCCCCACAAGTCATGGAAGCAAGGTTGTTGGGCCTCAAAAGTCGTTGATTTGGTACTATCCTTGAA
>Ga0058701_10002760_pt1 | contig 13528 bp, 8 predicted proteins | sample AgamicOrMae_FD_97039 | JGI IMG/M metagenome (GOLD analysis project Ga0058701, IMG submission 97039) | Agave microbial communities from Guanajuato, Mexico - Or.Ma.e | ecosystem: Host-associated > Plants > Phyllosphere > Phylloplane/Leaf | place: Guanajuato, Mexico | collected 2012-06-04 | reverse complement strand
CTGAGAATAATTCATAAACGGTAAGACTTTTATTACATTTTTTTTCTATTTTTGCCCTTGGGGCAACGTCACCAATACTGTCCATACCCGTCGATCAGTTTATTTACGACCTCCCTGTATATTGAGAGAGAGCGAGCGAGCGAGAGAGAGAGAAACGGAAATAAACAAAGCGAAAAAAATACAGAGAAAAATGAGAGGAATGAAAGTAAAGACCACATGATAATTTCAATTTTAAGTAAATTAGGACAAGAAAGGGAACACAAAAAAACACGTTTAATTTTTAAGGTCGACACTTCCAAGAAAAAGGTGCCCGATCCTGTCAATAGTTTCGAAAAATGATTAGTTGTTTTTCTTTGTCACGACAGGACTAATTCAGTTTGCGTTTTGAAAAACTGTTCAATTTGTTTGACCACTTCAAAAAACGTCCACCACAAAATTTTCTGAACAAAGTGATAAGTATATTTTTTATACCCATCAGCTACAGCTTTGATTCAATCTTGTCGTCTACTGTCTTCCTCTCATAGTGTCGAGTTCGTCAAGGTGTTATTGATTTTGTTAAAATTATTAACTTCGGAAGTAGTTAAACCCTCATATACTGTGAACCGATAATACCGGAATTCGGTAAAATGTTTACCTGATTGGGGTGTGAAGGGTTAACGGGTCTAATCATTTCGCTCGTTTTGGGTAAAAAAACTTGTTACGCTGTTTTGGGTATACCTGATTTGGGTAAGCGTGCCCTGTTTTAGGTTTCTTGCACCAAAAGCTATGCAAAACCAGCCGCAAAATGTTTTGTGCGATAACAAACACGAATAAATGTCTTGGCTTAAGGAGAAAGTGTGACCGATGGGCCAGTCGCGGCCCATAGCCTGGTCGCTGCTTGCGCCCTGTCGGCCGCCCCCGGCTGGGTCGGTGGACCGCGCTTGCGGTCGTAAAACTTAATTCCTTTTGCATTATTTTTAACCTTGCACCAGGTGTGGTCGGTGCACCAGGTATCAGCAAAGTGTACTCATAGGCATGATGTCGGTGCTTTGAACAGTTTTTTACTCAAGGTGACCTGGTACGTAAATATATTCCACTTTTCGTTTTTCGAATCGCACGACAGGTGTTAAGCGCTACGGCAGAAAAGGTCGCCGAGGACACCCTTAGAGACTTTTGTTTCAAAATCTAGACTGATGGCTCGGTTTCAGTCGCACCAAGGATTCCCGTTCAACGAAAACTAGGATGTCAGGCACGGTTAGGGTGTAGTACACTTCTACCCTCTGAGCCAAGTAAGTCAGTTTGAAATAAAATATATCCTCACCTTTTTGGTAAATCTTCCTCGAAATAAGCGAAGAATACTCCTTTGAATCAAGCGAGACGATTCTCTGAAAAAAAATAAATGCCACAGAACTTCAAACAATGCTGTGCCAGAGGCTGTGCGTACAATCGTCCAGTAAGTGGAGAGCCGGCGGCTAACCCCGCCGACTGGAAGATGATGCACAGGTTTCCGAACGATGCTTAATTGTAAGTTATGTTCAACAACTACGCATGCGATTACTTGACGTTTGATCTCGCCCCGTCCATTTTAACGAGACGTCATTGCTCCCTGCTCTCTGGTAGATTTTGTTGTAGCGTTATGGAGACATGGTGGTAGCTCAGACTTTGAAATGTGTACCTAACAGTTTTAATCAAAGTATTTCATAAATGGTGTGAATTTTGGTAAGCAGGTGTGTATATCCTGGATGAGAGCTTGTGAAAACAATGCGCTCCTAACTCAGCATCTGTCAACCACGACAAAGCGGAGGATTTCTTTTGAAGTGCACGACAGGTGTGTGGTGTTAGCACCAACACCACAGTTGTCCAGCACATAGGTGCCGTCAAAGCTGTCACACTTAACTAGTTTTTCTGCCGAGATATTCGAGGAAAAAATGCGACGATGATGACTGCATTTCTTTCCAGTTTGAAAGCTATGTGATCATCGGATATGTCAGTGATGGAGAATTTAGAAGGCATTGTTTCGAGAGATTCCAGTGTTTTCCACAACCCGCTCCCGGGAGCACCAGACGACTCATTCACCAAAACGACCTTACAGAGGATAGCTTGGCCGATTATTCGCAGCAGAGCTCAACAGTATGTCTTGCTGGGAGGTTAACAGAGAAATTGTAAATTGGCAATACCTGTCCGGTATATTTTGGTGCTATACGACAGATGTAGTTACTGACGATCATGCTTTCCCGTATCTGCTGGAGTATAATCTTAATGTACCTGCTTCTGTTTTGCTTCCCAGCAAAAAAATGGCTGCAGCAGTTATAGCCGTTCAAGATATTTTGTCGTTTTTTAATTTTCCCGAACCCAGCAAGCGTCTGAAAGAGGCATCATTGCAGGAGATAGATTTATCTTGGCTTTGTTCTGAAAACTGAGACGTGATTATGAAAAATTTCTTTAAATTCTTTTGCGGCGCACTTGTCCATTCTGAATGTAAATATCGTAGCCAAGGCGCCATGTGGAGGTACCTTAACAGAGCGAGTGCGAGCATGTGACTATAAACTAATGGACTCGCAACCATCTCGGGCCCCTCACCTTATCTTGCAAACTCCTCCGAAGCGGTTGCACGCACAGCTTTTCTAAGCACACCTCTGGAAAGAGGAAGGTTCACTTCACTTGGTCCAAGTAACTTAACCTTGATTACGCACAATAAATTTGAACGACAACGGTAAAACTGGACGCGAGATGAACGCGCTGTCTGCTGCGGAACTCGAGAGGGAGAGAGACAGCAGATCTCGACCATATCGATCCGCTATCGATTCTCTAATCGAACGAATCGAACCTCGATACGTAACGTCAATGTAGTTTAGAATCGAAGTCAGCATATCGGGGTTCGATTCGTTCGATTCGAGAATCGCTAGCGGATCGATAGGGTCGAGATCTGCTGTCTCCCTCCCTCTCAAGTTCCGCAGCAGACAGCGCGTTCATCTCGCGTCCAGTTTTACCGTTGTCGTTCAAATTTATTGTGCGTAATCGAGGTTAAGTTACTTGGACCAAGTGAAGTGAACCTTCCTCTTTCCAGAGATGTGCTTACAAATGCTGTGCGTGCAACCGCTTCGGAGGAGTTAGCAAGATAAGGTGAGGGGGCCCGAAATGGTTGCGAGTCCATTAGTTTATAGTCACATGATGCGCTAGGTTAGGCTGCAACGACTATAGTAGTACCGTAGTACCTGCAATTATTGACCCAACAGATACGGGACAATGTGTGGTATTTTAGCAGCTTGAGGTTGCAATCCTCCACTTTCAAGAGGCAACCTAAGACGTCATCTCAAATGATTATTCAGGGTAATCAGATAAAGCCACTTAAGATAGAGCCTCCAAAGGAGTTTTCAAAAGTGGTATCGTGCTGTTTGACAGGGCAGTAAAGTGAATTGGCTGGACGAGGAAGGGCTGGTACCGGTGCAATATTTAATTTAGAAATGTCTGTCTTAGTTCTCCTTGTTCTCTGTGTTGTGAGTTCCACTGTCTATGCAGTTCCTTCAAAAGGAACCCCAGTGTTCGGTGTATTTTCCAATGGGACTCTACCAAAAAATAACACTAAGTTTCCATCGCTCGAGCCTCGGATTGTAGGCGGTGAGGTTATGAAGGTACCGATCAGCTACCAGGTAAGATGTTTTTTTAATCTGATGTATGTGGGGTTTTGTTTCCGCTTCGCGCAACAACAGGGTTTCGAACCAGGCGTACCCAGGAACGGTCTTGTATACGCCAGCCATCGGCTTGTGAGCGAGACATGACGCCCCTCGGCAAAAAGACCTCTGGGCAGAAAGGGATCTCAGACATTTGCCGTTTATCAAAAATTTCTGCGTGGGATAGAATCCATTCCAATCCTTGTTATTCACACCTTGAAATAACGATATTGATGGATAAATACATCTCTTCACAACCTCTTGCCTTAAGACTGAGTCAGACAAGCGCACGACCCAAACAAGTCTCGATTACTAGGTCAAAGAAGAGGACATGACTATTAACAGCGAATAGTCGCGTACATACCGGAACCTATCGTAACTTTTATCGGGATACCGAAAAAATGCGAATTTGGATATTTAACAAACAAGGTGTCTTGCACAGAGCAGACTTTGCCAAAAGTCAGGAGAGTTATAGTCTCCTGCAAAAGTTATTGGTTGTAGGTGTGCACAGAGTAGAGTTCGGTCAGGTGGTGCACTACCTAACCAAACTCTACTCTGTGCACCCATGACAACTCATGGGTTGTTAGACAGTTTCGTGCACCTCTCAAACAATGATGCTAATATTTTGCTGCTACGTAATAAGAATTTGCTGTTACAATCAGTCGCTTGGTTGTTGTATTATTGTTCGTCACAAAGGTTTTCCCGTTCCACGAAATGAATGTCCATGACGCATTACCTTCGTTGATGTGAATCAATAGTGTTATCTGCACCGCAATTTAATTTACGGGAATCTCCCTTGATAACGATAGCTTTGAGAGAGAACAACGGTAATCTCCCGCTACGACAGGTCCAAACAAACGGAAAGCATATGTTTGTAGGCGACTTCTCTCGGAAACTCGGATCCGAAAATGAGTGGTGTGCCCCACCTCAGCATGTCGAGCGGCACTTGTCCCATAGGGTGTCGTTGGAGAAAGGAATGCTTTGCTATTTAATGACTAAAGTTGTGCTCTAAGTCTTCCTAAACGTCTATTCAATTTTAGGCGTGTATTTACTTTCTCGCTGACATTGCAGCATGAAATTTTGTCACATAATTCAGACCCGAAATTGGCATTTTTGTAAGGCTTCACCCACCGTGATGGTAAGGGTGGGACACAGTTTCCGCATGGCTGAGCCACTAACGAAACTATTAGAATGGGTACCGAGTTGAACATATGTTTTAGAAGGCTCCATGAAATTAAGTACTATCCTTTTCACGGAAATTCCGCAAAAATAACTAAAACTCCCTCGCCGCACTAAGGCTGTATCGATTTTAACCTACAGGGCGTCCGCGCTTAAGAGTGATGAGCCTCTAGAAAGAATGTTACTGTGCTGAAATTCAGTGCAAAACGACCTCTTGGGTTTTGACTTACAAAGTTTGCTAGTAATCGACTTTGATTCGCTACGCTTTGTTAAACTGTTGGTAAAGAGGCTAGGTTTGACAAGCAATTTCTTTCCGTAGGCTTTCGCTAATTCAGTGTCTAAAAATATCCATAATTTGTATTGTTTCACCGGTTTTTCGGCAGTAGCGATTTCCAATGATGCTGATGAACGTTTTTCCTTCAACGGACAGTAGGAGGACCAGAAAAAAAAGTGATGTGACTTAAGTGTTAGGCTGGTCTTATTAACAAGGCACGGGCCTATTAGCCCTGCATTATTCGCACGGCATAGGCGTAAATGTCATCTGTTCTGACCTACTCCGACTTAATCTAGCCACTAAACGAGTGCTAACCTAACGTAACGTAACGTAACCTACCTAACCTAACCTAACACAACCTAACCTAACCTAGCCACTAAACGAGTGTTAACGTCCCAAAAAAAAACATGCCGGAGAGAAGTATCGAACCCGGGACTCCTTGCTTCAAAATGGAATGCGGAACCATCACGCTACGGTGTAGACACATAGTAGTACTGTGAGCCGAGGGAAAATCGTGTGCATTGACAAGCACGCATTTCGACGCGAGTGCTTGCCTTGCGAATAATCACTTCGTAAGTGTTAAGGTATCCCGTGATGAGAACGTAAATCCTTACTTGATATTAAATTTGTAATTAGGTTCTCTTGACAGGTTTGATTTCAAAATCATGAAAGCTAATCAAGCAAAAACGTTGCTTTTTCTAATAGAATACCCTAATATCTCGTTTCAGGAAGATCATGCTAAAGTTAGCTAGTGAGATTCATTGCAAATCGTCACATCTTAAGGAATTAGTCAGGATTGAGGTAGGAGGAGTTAAGTGATTTTTTTTTCAACAACCTTGCAAAGGAGCACATTTTTCTCAGGGGCGAGCGTGTAAGATACGAATTCTGTCAGAGCTTCAGGCTATAGCCTAATTTGCATTCGTTGGGAAAAAAGCTTGGTCTTGTATAAAGTGACACAGTCGGTTCCATGCCACTTCAAGGATCTTAAATAATGCAGGGATTCTCAAATCTGGTTATTTTCGCGGATCTTTCCTCTTGTTAGAGCCGATCCAATCGCTTTGACACTCATTGTCAGCCGCATAGAGCCTCAACAACGTGTCATGGCAGCTCACAGCATGAAGGCTCATTATAAACTTTTTTTCTGATCGTGCTGTTGTGTACCGCACCAAACTATATTTTATTTTGTAAATCCCAACTTTGTGTTCCAGGTTTCTTTGAGGCTACAGAAATACCCTCCATACATAGGACCGTCGTCCTTAAAGCACTACTGTGGGGCAGCCCTGATCTCCGAAACTCATGTCTTGACAGCGGCACATTGCTTTGATGAGTATGTATGTATAACATTCTCAATGCAGGCAAATTCTTACTTGAAATACATTACTTTTTCAGGACGCTTTATGACAGTCTGAAACAAGGACGCATCTACGCTGTTATGGGAACTATTTTGAATAATTTCATCCCATCCAAAACATTTGTTTCGATGATTCAAGCTGCAATCTTGCACCCTAATTATGACCGCTTTAATGAGAAAGAGCACCACGATGACATAGCAGTTCTTAAGGTAAGTGACTTCAATGCAAGGCGGTACGTTCTCCGCAGGTTGTGTGAAGTGTTTTGTACTATTTAATATAATCTAGATCGTTACTTAAAGATTTTCTTTTTAAAAAAAAACCTTCTACAACACGTAGAATACTACAGAAGATATCGCACCGCAAATTTTACCTCTGACAATAACTTTGCATTTCGTATGAAAAACAACTAGTTCTCAAAGCTGTGCGATCAACCGTTTCAGAGATAGCCAAATTTGGTTCAGGTTACAACGCCTACTTTGACAGGCCTTTTATCGAATTATTCCAATCATGGGAGTACCCAAAATTATAACCTGACAAGTAAGTATTACAAAAAAAATCAGGTTAAAGAAATTTCGTCACCTTGGTTTGGGAATGTTTCGTTGAGGGACGAATAGTGAGGCCCGTTGCAAAATCCTGCCCCACATTTTGAGAGCGAAAGGAAAAAGGAAAGGGCCTGCTGTCACAAGGTGCGTGATATTTGCACCTGCGAATGAGAAGTTTGTAGCCAGCGCAAAGCGCACACTTGTCAGAAATACTCCCAATGAATGGCCACCCCTAAGGTCATAAAAAAATGGAAACAAATGCTGCTCTGTTTCAGAAAGAATATTTTAACAGCGACTCCATTGGGTCTTCACTGTAATTTTCGTCCACTCAGAATTCAGTCCTCTAGTATTACTGTGCAACCTGATTTTTGTCCTTTAAAATCGTCCTGAACGTTCGTTATTGACCCTTCTTTGTAGTGCAGATACGTGCTTAGGCCACTTGATTACTTGACGGAGTACCTGCTTACAGATTGTCAAAGTACATCATACGCAGATCTGTAAAGAGATATTTTGCCACCCTATTCCTCCGGATCTTGTAATAGCTGCATTGCCCCCATCCGCACCTAGTAAGTTGAAGCGGGAAGGCATTAATAGATTTCCTCGTGCCTTTTGCTCTGTTCACATCCCAAATCACCCGCTCGGAGTTGGTTTTGGTGGGACTGGTATCTTTAGCGAGTAATGCGAGAGGAAAATGAGTTGAATCGTCCCTCCCAAAGAAAGTTTACTTCCAACTTCGCTCCGATTCAATTAAACATGTCGAATCTTAACGTGGCCGGCCTGAAGAGGGGCTTGAGTTTCCTCGTATTTATTTTGACCGGTTGGGACGTTGTCCATAAAAAAAAACACCAAAATCGCGTGTGATGAGCCTGAATAAGTATACAATTTAGGATATTAAGTCGCCCGGAAGCGTTCGGCCAAGAAATGCAACTAACTTGTTAGTTACTTGCACTGCCTTTTGAAATTTATTGTGAAATGCCTTTTGAAATTTATTGTAAAATCCTCTACAATGTTTTTTTTCGATGTTGATCGTCTAATGGCCTCGTGCTTTTTCCATACCCGAGGAGGAAATTGCGGTTGATTTGCCTAACGCCTACCCCGGGCGCGTCTGACGTGCTACAGATTCGTTAACTCTCAACATTGGTTCGGAAATATCTTCATCGGCCATGAGATGTTCAAATGTATATATTATATCTTCCAAAGGTACATAGGGGAGGCCGAATGGATGCAGAACTTGTTGCCTAGTTGTCATCGTACGACGTTGTAAAAAAATAGCATATTGGATTAACCTAACCTCACCTGTGCCATCGTCAGAAAATGCCCTTCTAAGACCATTTTGCGACAGCACGTCTCCAGCTGATTTGGGCAAAGCGAATCAAGCATCCTTTTGTGTGCCTCGGGAAAAAGTGCCTTCTCTGCATTCATATTGGCTGCTTCAATATCACTCATCAACGTTTCAGGGCGCCAAACAAGATTTTCTTAGCGGCTAGGGATTTCGGCTCCTGGTACAAAATATTGCTGGTTCCTTCGTCTTTTTTCGTAGTGCTAGCGCTAGCGGACACCACGAGGAAAAGATGTTCATGATACAGGTCATGTATGGTGAACATTTAAACAAAACCTCGCGGGGGCCGTCTTGATTGTTCCGTTAGAAAATACAGCTGCGCTGTCACTTGGCCTGCGTAAATCTGTAGCGAATATTTTTATGCGATTTTCGGGATGAAAACCAGAGTCGTACTGCAAATATTGTTCCCTAGTAATGTTTTTAGTGTACTGCTCTCGAGTCTCACGGTTGTTCACTGGTCGTTCAGACACCAAGGATTGTCAGGGCGCGTCCTGTTTTGAGTTAGTCACCACGCGGCGTAGATTTGGAAATTCCGGTAAGTTAGCCAGTACCACTTCTGTGTTGTGAACCTCAGAACTCGCTGGCGATGACCTCGGCTGAAGGTTCGTACGCAACCTTCCGCTTGATCCAATCTACTGTGGCTCGGACTTGAACTTCTGCGTGATTTGGAGTGCGAGTGTGGTTGCGCTCGCCGTTCTTGGCAATATGGATTAGGGGTTCGGAGTCTTTTCGTCCAGGTTTTTTCGCTGAATCTTTTCTATGTCCACTACATATTTTGCCCTACAATTTTTGGCCCAGTAAACCCTAGACCTTATCCGTTATAGTCCGTGATATTTACCAAATAATTTTGTCCAAAATATGTACTTCATTCGTTCCTTTCTTCTTTCCTTTGATCCAAACGGGTGTAAATGCCGCGGCCCGAAGGTACTCTCGGATTTCACCCTGATTTTTATACTCTGCCTACGGTGCTGATAACAGCGCGTATCTGGTATTGATGGATCTCGCACCTAGATATCGCGCTTACAATTTCATGTAACTGTCTCAAAAAATAAATTCCTTAAGAATTACTAACCGATTTGATTTCGGCTAGCGTATTCTGTTAAGCCCCGCACGGAGTTCGTCTTGTAGTCGCTAGTTTTTTTTTGTTTGTTTTTTTTTTCCTGGTATCTTATCGCATTGATGATTTTTGAGATTTTAAGCTGAAAAGCCTGTCGGCAAGATACATTTTATCCTAAATATTTTTCACCTTCTAGATCACTAATGGCTTCCCCTATTATCAGAACTAATTAATAGGAGGAGATGCAGAGGAAGTGTAAGGTTTACTTGCACGGATGTTTGGAATTTATTATGGCATCCTCGACCATGTTATTTTCGTGATGTTCGTCACACAGGACGGCGTCGTTGGCATTCGAAACTGCTGGAGGTCACAGCGGTGGTATTGCTCTTCTGCGTCCTCTACCTCTAATTCCCGTGATGTACGTTGATTCGATGGATTCGTAAAGGGCACAAGGGCATATCGTCGTTTTCTAGCATATCGTTGAAGACGTCTCGCACGTAAGCAAGGGGCACAAAGGGCAACCCAAATAGGTGTAGAAGCCTCTCCCTCACCTCTATGTCCACATAGTTTGCGGTTTATAATCCCCTTGAAACCACCCTCCGTCATATTCTGCACTTCGAGCGAAGTGGAGGAGGCACCTATTAAGGATGTTTCATCGAACTGAAAGACGCCGATGGCAGGCTCTTTATATTATTCAGAAGTAAAGCTAAGATGCTATTACACACACCTGACCACAAAAAATGACCTATCACCGTCCCAACTTTTGAGGTTAAGGAATTCAAAGATAGCGAGAATGCCGTGGCGTTATATGGATGTGTATTAAAATATTCAAGTTTTTTTTACATTTTACGAGAAAATTTGCTCGATAAGTTTGTTTGGAAAACGTTTCACATGGTTGATTGGTCAAGTTAAGATGAACAAATTGACACGAAAACATTAATATCTTACCGTCGTTTAAGAAAAATATTTGATAAAAATCTCTAAAAACATTACATTATTTAGAGTAAAACGAGTCAAGTCAGCAGTGGCGACATTTCAATAATTTTAAATAACTCAATTATTGGCTGCAAACGAATTGATTGATTATTTAGTCAAATGTTGTAGTTTTTCTTACTTTTGAGATTTTTTAAGACCATTTTGTCTTTTTTTGTACAACTTCTTTGTGAATTTGATTAGCTAAGTCGATGGAACATCCCTGATTGTCTTTTCCGGGAAGTTGTTCCTTGCTGCTTTCTTGTTGGCCATTTCAAAATCGCTCATCGTCGTAGGGACTAGGGACCAGTGTTAATGCGTAGTCTTGTGCATTATTTTTCAACTCCGAGTATAGAATCTAATATCCTCGTTCTTTTTATTGTGATAGACAAAGGGGAACAGTGTTTGTCTGTATAGTCCGTGTTCGGTGATCATTTGCAGGAACATGCTTGGAACCGTTCCTTTGAAACTAATATGCTGCTGTTGTGGAGTTTTCTCATTTTCCTTTTGTGGTGAATTTTATGATTCGATTTTCGCGGTTCCTCCCCGAAGCAAAATTAAAGAATTTCTCGCCTTTTGTCGTTACTTTGATCTTGGGTTTTGTTTACTAGTCTTCGAATATTTTCTCGTTCGGGCAAATAAGCTTAGATCTCGTCATCTTTATTTCCAATAGCAGCAGCTATTACCTATTCGAGAGGTTCGTTGGCATGACTTTCAGCGCGGCGTTTTATTGCGCGATCTCCTCAGCTTGAATTTCTGCCTTCGTTTCCGGATGAGTATGTTTGTCGGTACCGTCTCAGAACACTTCTTCAAAGTTGTACAGCGCGCGTTGCAGGGGTGTCTCTCCTGGCACCGCCCGAATTGCTTTGGAGTTCGTGGATTACTGAAGGTACAGACAATTTTTGAGGACTAGCATCGGCTTGTTTTTCGAAGAGTACATTATTTTTACAATTTTTTTCAAAAGGAGGAACAGAAACAAGAGTCAACAGCTACCACTACTATGAAAATTTGAGGGGCGGCGTTGTGGTTACGGCAGCATTGTTGGGTTGGCACTGTGCGACCCACAGTAGACATTTGTGGCGAGCGGGGTTTACTAAATTTTGTCCGTAATGCCATGGACGATGATTTCTGAACTAAAATACTCAATGGACAAAAATTTGCGGATAATCGGTCGTAAGGTCAAGGTACAGTACGTGGGCAAAAAGTACTGAACAATAAAAAAGTGGACGAAAAGACTCGCAACCGGATTAGGTTGTTTGTACGGGAGAAACTCGCGCGTTGCACTTAGGCCGCATATTGCAGCACCAATATTGATTGTCACCTACCTTATTGAATGCTTTTCGTATAGGTCATTTAAACTTAGCATCGATTTGCCTCTACTCAATGGTATCATAGAATCCATGATCTTATTACTTGTTAAAATTTTTCTTGTTACTTGTTAAAATTTTGAATGTTGATCTGAGGAAGCCGAAAATACCGCCGTTGACGCTGCCAAACAGCGGTGGACGACAAGTGCTCTTTGCGCGGGAGACACTAGAAAAGGCGTCGTTTCGAAAAAAATAAGACACAAAATAATATGCTGGTCGAAAGCTTGGGGTGGCCAAAAGTAGTGCGGTCAATAACACGTGGCCGAAAACATTGCGCGGACGAAAATGCGTGGCCAACAATATGGACGAAAATTCATCGAACCACTGCAACATACCACCTGTGGCTAAAATAATGCCCCCTCTCATATTTCTCAAACCTCTCTTGAAAACGAGAAGAAATTCGATAAAAAAAAGCATTCCATCAAATGGATAGATAGAGCAAATATCTACCGAGTTCATTTCGTCCTCTTTTGTTGTATGTCTTTTATACCCAAGTCAGGGTTTGAAAGAACGGGAGGAAGCAACGGCCTTTACCACGGGTGGTACATGTACAGTGATCGATAGGTGATGAGCAAAACAAAATCTAGTAACTTTTTTTTTGTTAACTAATGTGTGTAGGCAGCAGCGTGTGGGGTGGGTCGGGGAAGGTTCCGGGGGAAAGGCGGGCACCTCCTCTTGCCTCCACATCCTCCAACTGCCCTCCCTAGGCAATGCTACTAACACGCATTAGTTTACAAAAAAGTCACTTGATTTTGTTTGGCTCATTACTTATGAACATCACTGTACAGTACAGGTTTATATTTCGGCTAAAATGTTGGAGCATGACACCATTCAAAGCTTGTCCACACATCACAAATAATGCTATGGTTAAGACATAGAAAACGCTCCGCCAGGAGTCCAGGCGCCTTGTACCTGTCTGTTTTAGTACCCTTTTTTAACTCTTTACTACTTTTATCTTAACATAAATACAGAAATGATTGTTTATAGTACCTTTTAATGAAATAAGTGCGGAACTTTTGTTGCTTATTCTGTTATGCTTGGAAGTTAAAAAGGAAGATATTACGTACCTAGCCTCCCATTACAGTCGGACTATTACAGGAAGTAACTTTCGTATTCCTACGCGTCTAACGGCCGTAGTTGTGATATTCGGTCATTTGCTCGTAAGCGCCGCTATAACATAGTTTAAATAAATATACTCCTTCAGTGGGGAGGTGTGGAGATTCAAAAAATCATCTTCAGAATTCTGGGAACCTTTCAGTTTACTGAAACAAATGACATTTAAATGGCGAGGACAGTGTAACGGCCTCCGCATCATACCCAGGTCATACTGTTATTTCGGTCATGTCATGGTTTTAAAAAATATACTTCAAGAAAAGGTTTGGACAATACAGAAACCCTTTGCGGAAGCCCGGATACGTAATGGTTTAGTGAGACAACTCACATTTTTGACGGACTATTTTCTTGCTCCAAGTTACTTCTTGTGGTAGTCCGACTATACACGTATACATAACGATAGGTTTTGCTCGTTGAATTTCAACCGCTTTAAATTCGGTACAGTACCGGTATTCAGCCTCGTCGAAAAGGTTACGGACGGGGCGGTTGCCATGAGGCCCCTCTCGAAGAGGATGGCCCTTAGTATCACCGAACTAAACAGTTTCTTGGGTTTTCTCTTACCCGATAGAGCCGGGTTCACCTAGCCCGGAGCGAGAAAAACTTTCTTCCTCAGATCGAGTTCCAAGAGTGCTCAAAACTTGCGCAACCACATTGTTAATTAGCGTGCCAAATTGCAACTCGGT
>Ga0058701_10002759_pt1 | contig 13529 bp, 8 predicted proteins | sample AgamicOrMae_FD_97039 | JGI IMG/M metagenome (GOLD analysis project Ga0058701, IMG submission 97039) | Agave microbial communities from Guanajuato, Mexico - Or.Ma.e | ecosystem: Host-associated > Plants > Phyllosphere > Phylloplane/Leaf | place: Guanajuato, Mexico | collected 2012-06-04 | reverse complement strand
TGTCTTCATGATATCACAGAGATGTTGCATGACGTCAGACGAAGCTGCACGAAAATACATCATGACATGATAGTCAGGAGATATCTTGTCATTGAGGTTTCGTATTTTTTGTTTTATATATCCTGGACGTTGCTATAGGAGATATCATATCACGTCTTATCACGTACCGATAAAATGTTCGCCTTTCGAATCTTCCCGTGTTAGTTTGTGGTAGGTTTGCAGCAATATCATTACCTTGTCGTAAAATAAATCAAAACTGACATGGTAAACCAAAGGAGACGTTTTAAAGTGCCAAGAAACGAACTAAATCCGCTGATTCAGTTCGACTCTCGAAAATGAAAAATCGAGAGCGACGCGATCGATTTTTTACACGATCTATTACGGAAAACGGGCATACGTGAAGCCAAGTATATATACCCTGGTGAAGCGGAGTGTTTCTTCTAGTTTGAAACTTGCAGAGAGAACAAAATGAAAAATCAGATGTATTTTTTATTTAAGTCTATGGAAGTAAATTTGAATATGTCACAGCTGAAACGACCAATGCAAGAAAACAATCTCGGGTTTTCGAAAAAAAATGTAAGACGGAACTCAAATCGAATGAGTTTTTCGTTTATAATTTGATGATGATGAAAAGTGGAGTCACAATCAGAGAAACATAACGAGAGGTTTTTGAAAGTAAACTTTGAGGTAAAAAATTGCAGCATAAAATTAAGTTTTCCCAAAAAAGTTTTTTTTTGTTTTTTTTTAAAACAAAACAAAACAAAAAACCAGGCAAACGGAAAGAGTGTTTTCTTTCTCTTCTGTATTTTTTCTTTTTTTTTATTCTGTGTAAGTTTTTCGTCTCGATTTTTTTAAATTCTGAACTTTTTTAAAATGAATTATGTGAATTGCTAAAATTAGGCATATCATCCATTAATTCAACGATTTCGACTTCTGCCCAGCCAAATTTCGGTAACTTATTCGCAGGAATTCTTTTCACTTTCCCTTGCGACTTTCCCGACCGCCTTACCCGATTTCCTGATTTACCCCCGACTTTCTTATCTAATAATAAACACCGATTAACCTGAACTTGGTCGTACTGGAACCTAACAACCTTATAAGACCGTTTCCCATACTTGTTTTTCCCCTTTTCTATTCTTTTGCTCTTCTCTTTCTTTTTCTCTCTTGATTCATCCCCCCTTTTCTTCGCCCCTTTTCTCTCCCTATCCGATTTTTACTGCTTTTCCTTTATTCTTTTTTTCCGTAATTACTTTTTTAACCCTTTCGGCGGGGAGAGGAGGGCAATGCTCCCCCCCCTGGATACGCCCCTGTTGAGGATTGCCGGTCGAGAGATTTTGCCAAAGCGATGTGTGTTACGCGCAACAGCTTGTTTTCGCCCTCCTCTCACTTTGCTCTTAGGACTTAACACCTGCACCGTGTCAAAAATACGGGAAGGGAGAGTGTATAAGAACCCTTCGCATAGCGGCTGGTGAAAGAGGGGGGTTTCAAGCCTCTAAAAAGTAGTATTTTAACCCTTTTTTTGCTGCATATTCGTCGAATTTGTAACGATATATAAGAACACAAGGTTATGCGCACACAAGAGACATTTCATGATATATAATTCATTACGTTCGCTTATCAGTGAGTATACGGCCTTCGAAGTTGCGATTTGTTAGTCACCAAAGCTCACAGTTTTAAAATGTCCCTTCCGGAATTCCGCAAAGATATTCTTAAAAAATCAACGTTCTGTTATTATCTAACGGTTCAAGTACAGTATATAAGTTTTGTTCTTAACTTCATCTAAAGGATGCTCTTCCGTTTTGATGAGGTGTTCCAAAGATTTTGAATTTTTATTGGGTTTATTGTTGAAGTGTTCATACGTCCATCGGCGAAAGGACCTTAACGGTCGAGGTTTTGAGAAGCGGCGATCCAAGGACAAGATATTATAGAGACACCGAAAAAAAAGGTCCAAAATTTGATCGCTTTCAAAATTAGCGGCGATTAGGAAACTTCCTTAATCATTTTTCGTATTAAAACCGAGACGAGCAAATAAAAGAAAATCCATCAAAGTTCCCTTTTTCCTTTCGGTTTTTAAGATAATCGGGGAAAAAAAGGTTTAAAAAAATCTTTTTTGAGAGGGAAGAAAATTAAATCAGCCTTTTGGAATATTTTACAAAATCCATCCAGGATTATTTTTTAGTGGGTATGCGTCGGAACCATGTATTTTAAAATAAAAATGTGATTTCAATATTTTTTTAATGCTTGTATTCTGGCTGGATTTTAAGGTTAAGATTCGTAATCTTAATCTTAAAATCCATCCAGAATGAGTTTTTGTAGGCATGCGTCGTAACCGTATATTTTTTTATATGCATATGTACCGTACCGGTATCAATTTCAGGTGAGTCGACTAGTCTGCCATCGGCAGAATATCCCTAATTCCTACTGTTACGCTATAGGACTAAATGTTTTCGTTATCATTTGTCGTTTTCCTTAAGAAAAGAAAAACAAATATGTCCAAACGTTTAATTGAAACAAATAATTATTTTCTTTTATACAATAAGATTCCAAGTTTTTTAAAATTATATTTGTTAGGTGTTGTTATCAAATGTTAAATTGAGATTTCTCATTTCGTGTCATTTCCCCTCTCTCCTTTCTCATTGTAAAATATGACTCATTTCACTCTGCCTCTTACTTGTATTCCAGTGATATCAGGTAACCACTCTTAAGCCGAAATTGGACATCAGCCAAAAGAAAGCGAAGTATTGATAAAAAGGTTTAAAGCCGCGTGAAACACCTTTCCAAACACAAGTTTTACATGAATTGGACGTGATATTCGCCAGTGAACCTCGGAAATGCTATGAATAACTAAATATCATTTGTATGAGAGTGTTTATTGACCCGACTGCCCCGTTGAAAATGTATTAGGTTGGGTTCCGTGCGGTGAAGTCACCTCCCATTGAAAATGTATTAGGTTGGGTTCCTTGCGCTCAATTCTCCATATATTATTGCATGTCGGGTCAATAGCAACACCCTATTAGTATAAATCCGGAAAAAAATACAAGAAAAAGCGAGAATATCGACCTGCATATCTTAAAATACCGTCTATCCCCGAAAAGTGTAACTGCCGTGGCTATTTTTCGTCAGTCGATGACCTGAGAGGCTCGGCTCGGCGGGGCTCGGCCCATTCAACGAACAAAAGGGAGGAAACGCACCGCCCGACCTCGAATATTATTTCTCCTTTTCGAGACCACACACTGTACTGGTGGATGCCACAGATTTAGATGGATACCTACCACTCCTCAGAGAAGCCTTGGGGATGGGTCGGGGGCATAGACAGGGTTCATTAAGCAGCGCGCCGGCCGACCGGCCGACCATCCGCGCCGACTGGCCTTGCCGAGTCGAGGTTTAGGGGAGCGCCACTCGATGTTTGGGGCATTGAAAATTTGAGAAATTGAATTTTCCACCTTTCATCGCCAAGCCGAGCGACAAGGCGTGAAAGTCAGCGAGACGTAAGGCACGTAACCTAACAACCTAGTTTAAACTAACGTACCGTTCTCCAAGCCTGGTAACGCTTACTTCTCGGCGGCATTTAGGAAACATTCAATTGTTACTTTAGGGGTTTTGCGAATTTTTTGAACACGAACATCTTCCTTCCCCCTGTGGGTTCGTAAGAATTTACGAAGCCGCCCCCTCCGTCGTTACGTATAAGTATTGAATGTCCCCTTGGTGTTCGGCGACGGCCGAGCGGTGCGGAAGCGAGGCATGACACTCCCGAGAGGAGCGAGGCACGAAGCTGGTGATCCGACCCAACCTGACTCAGGCGGCTGCATGCCGTTGATCCCCACAATTCAGTGATAGGTAAAATCGGGATGGAAACAGTCTACGAAAGCGAAAAACTACGCCATCTCTCGAAGGGGTTTAGTACTGCACGCCCAAGTATTTTAAATAACACAACAAAACACACACATATACACCCCAATCGGGATAATTCACTGAGTTGAAGGGCAGTACGCAGTGTAGGGCCCTTTTTGGCTCCAGTGGAGGTTTCCACCTGAGAGAACACCTCGCCTTCTGAAAAGTGATGATTAAGTCGCGACGGCGTATCGAATGGCCTTTTCTTTTCAGCTATCAGGCCCAACAAAGCTGTCAAAACGACTGCTGTGTGACCCTTTCTATAATAAGTTATCTTTTAGAATTTGGTTCAGGGAATACATTAACGAAACAAAACCTTATTCTGTCATGGTTATGCTTTGGGGACCTTTATCTATTTACTGCCGGAGAAGCTCTTGTAGATCAGTACAGCGAGGTCTGTATCTACAGAATGACTCATTTCAGATTGACAAGGGTGACAGGGCAGATAGAGGACGTGTTGGGGCATGGGCAAGGTTATCTCCGTTGGAACCCATGTCCGCAAATATCCTCCCACCCTGTGCGCCGGTGGATAGGCCTTCGTCGTTAGCATTGGCGTAGCTGGGGGTGGGGGAGTCTCCCTTTTCAAATTTGGGTCCTCCAGAAATCGTCAGCCTATTAGAAAAGTATTGGGGGAAGGGTCCTTGGCTCGAACATTTCAAAGACCAAACGTTTTATCCAAGTTTATTTCGACAATCCGCTTTATAGTCGAAAATAAGCGATGCTCCGAACGGATGGACTTAATTGAACATTCGAACCTAGAATCACCACAATATCCGCATATTACCACAGATCAGTGCATTCTGGAATAAATTTATGAAGATATCGAATGTATTCTTAATATTAGAATAGCCTACGAGGTTGTTTGGAAATTTACGTAATAATCTGTGTAGGTAGGCCACCCGCGCAACAGACCCATATTATTGAAGGATCTAGCTACACAACAGCGTTACTATTATTCGCTGTAATGAAAACGGTACGCAACCCGAATGGTACGCTAGTCTCCTCCCTGTACTCTGGATCTACCTCTATCAGTTCATTTGCGTGTGTTACTTACCTGTTCCGCGCGCTGCACATCTCGCTGGAAGTTTATTATTGGTGCGGAATCAAAGATTTTCCGTCTGGATTCCTAATTGATGGACTTGTTAGTTGGGGAAACGCAAGTTCTCCGTAAAACAGCCTGGAGGAAGTTTGACGGATTTTTGTTACCTGGGGGAACGTCATCCTAATGGTTTTTGTGTTTGTTTTCAGTTTTGGCGATGGCAGTCGTGTCGAGGGCTTCGCCGGTGCTGACATCAAAACCTGAATGGACGACTCTTTTTACAAAAGAACCCGAATCGACAACAGCCTTCACAACGGAAACTGTGACTTACAGCACTCCGCCTCAGTACGTCGTGCATGTGGACAGCAACGCGAAGCTTTCGTCCGTGTACACCCTCCAAGCAGCTGAAACGACCGTCCAGCCTGAACTTGAACTTAACGTAACCACAGATTATCCCTTAGATAAGGATACAAGTGTCATTGAACTGTTGGCGAACGCAGTCAATTCAACAGGTGCCTCTCAGACTAATGGTTCCTCTCGCTTGGGGAACTCTGATCAAACGGAGGATTCGGATCCGACCGGCACTTGGATCTCAACTGCAATCATCAACACGACTCCACTTCCTACTTCAGTGCCCGCAGACTTGTCTGCAGATTCTAGTTCACACGGTTTTTCGCTCGAAGTCCATCCCTCAAAACCTGAAGAAGTTGAGCAGAAGTTTGTTTCTGGTGGATTTCCAAACACCATGGTTGAAACAACTACTAATTATACACAAACCGATATTTCGACCGGGACAGTCTCAGAGAGTTACACTACCGCTGAAACTATAGTCCCAGTTGAACTGACCGAGAGACCTCTGCCTGTGAATACATCTGAGGAGCGAGGGATTGGGACTAACGAGGTACACGCACCAACAAGTTTGCCCGATGCTCCCACCTCGGCGGAGATTTTCGTTGTGACTGGATCCACGAATCAGAATTATTCTGATGGCCAAAGAGAGTCACGCCGTATAGAAGACGAATCAAGCAAACCTGTTACTGTGAACGACACTCAAGTTGAATCTGATGTGACCTCCAAAGCAACTCCAACTGAACCGGCAACAACTATCCCCGCACAAGTTTCACCCGGTATGCAGACGACGACTCGCATGCCACTGCACGTCGAAGAATTCATTTCGATCGCCACAAAAGCTGACTCAACCGAGCCCTCCCCGACCAATCCCTCAACTAATTTTATCGTTCCTACCGAAACGAACGTTACAAGTGACTCTGCAGCTCACATTTCTTCGGTGGAAGTACCAGATAATACTACACCTGTGTATGAACCTGATACTCCCGCAGCTACTCAAAGCCTGGAAGTGACTTCAGATACGGAATCGAAGAATGTATCAGAACATATCCAAGTTCACCAAGTTTCGTCGAAATCGGACGAATATCAGCCGTCCGCCATCGAACATTCCCAAGAGGTTACCCATTCCAATGGTTCTAAAAAGATTTTCCCCAAGACGGAGTCGGTCGAAACACAACCTTTTGAAGAGAAGACTGTTCAGCCAGAGCCTGCTGGGGAGAAGCCACTGGAAGCAGAAACCGGTGCGGAGAAGACGGCTGAGGCCAAACCAGCAGGAGAGAAGACCGCTGGAGCAATGAATGCTATATCAGAGTCCGACAAAGACAAGTCCGCGGAAGTGACGTCGGATGACGCGACTACATGGCTGTCTCCAGAAACAGCGCGCCCCTCTTCGCCGCTTTCAGCTAGTCTTGAGAGCAGAGATCGGGAAGGCAGCGAGGGTAACGCTAACGCAGTGACGAAGGTGGCGGGTGGTGTGAGTAGAAGTGTAGAGTGCTCACCTGAACCGGTGCTCTTCCAAGGGAGCCTCCGCTACTTCGTTGTGATAGGAGTGGCAGCTTGCAGTGTTGGAGCGACGCTTCTCGTAGTGACTGTAGTGCTGATTCGACTTCGAGCGGAGAAACGAAGAGAGACTTCGCCTTCCTTGCAACTTTGCGGATGTCTTGGGCGAACGCACCGTGCAGAGATCACTCCGCGAAGGGCGGAGGTAGGGCCTCCTGTGTCTCTTTGTCAGTATTCGTCCCTTGTTGATTTGGAACAGACTACCAATTGAATATTTCGCTTCGAATTCCTTTCAAGAAACCGGGTCGATGGCCCGGATATCCGTACGGAAATCTTTACGGATATCGGTAGAACCGTGGACACTCGTAAGGATATCCTGCTTGGAACCATGGATTTTCTTTTTGAATTACCAGTGCTATCACGGATATCCGAGCTCACCAGCGGATATCCTTGGTGCATGGTCCATGGAACCACGCATATCCTTGTATAATCCGTTAAAGCGTGGATATCATCATGGATATCAATGATAAACCAATGATATCCATGCATGCAAAGACAGGACCATAGACAACTCAACCCGGGAAGTCGGGCCTTTGCTCTTGCCACTTCTTACCAAACCCTTTCATTCAAGAGATACCAGCAAACCACTGGGTCTGACTGGCGATTATATCGTATTCAGTGTATCGTATTCATCCGTATTCAGTGCGGCTCATGCCACGCTTTTAACATTTTAAACCAGTCGTCGTTATCGACAAAAGTAGTTTAAATGATTGAACGATCTCGTATGAAACCATTTTTTCTCATGAGAATTTCTCCACCGATGAGATCAACCGCCAGAGTCCAGAATGTTTGTAACGTAGTTTCTTTAGGTGGGAAGGGGCGGGGGAGGGGGAACAGAATTCTATTATTTGTGTTCAACGTCCGAGCACAAGCGAGTTAAACCTAGAGATCCTCTGGGAGAGAGGTGACAACTTATTCCTGCGGTGTGCACTGATTGGTGGGAACTCTTCTAGGTGAACCTGGAAGTATCGACTAGCATCAAGCCCGATTTCATAAATGAATGACATGAGGCGAGAGTACGTAAAAAAAAGCATAGAATAGAGTCCTGAATATCTATTAACTTTTCGTACAAACAGGCCGATCCAAACTTCTTTTTTTTAAAAAAAAGAAAGAAAAAGAATAACTTAAGCAATATGTATTTTTTAAGGGCAAAGTTGTTCCGAATCATCCGCCATAAGAGGATTTCGTCCCAAAAAACAACAAAAAAATGATCATGTGACACGGTCACGTGACGACCTGACGCTCTAGATCACAATAAACCCCCTCCCCTTCCCCGTCCCACCGTGCAAACGCCGCATCGTTTGGTATTTGGCAGCAGCTGTTATTCATTCGTCAATTTATCATGCTAGAAAGGGTGCTTAAAATATTTTTCAAGGGAAGAACTGTACTGTATACTGTTGAAACAGTATTGGGTTGTAGAGCCAGGATTGAACTTGGAAGATTTTGTTGTTTCAACAGTGAGTTATTGTTCCTAACTGCAAGTCTCCAGTTGTAAAGAGCACCGTTTTCGATTTCACCCTTGATTACCGGTATAAACATTGACGAGCTCAAGCAAACTCACGGAATTATGAATGTTCAGATCGCCCGATGCAAACATCCTGGGTACCGGTGATCATTCGTTTGCCCATTTCCATCGGTAGAAAAACACAGTTCGATAATTCACCGGAGGACACAGTGTGTTTTTTTTCTTAAGTTTTACATCCTAAACCATCCTATTAGCATTTACCAATCATTAGCAATTGACGATAACTGCTGCAAAGTAGGTACCTAGCGATGCGGCGTCTGCTGGCAGGGACGGAAAAATGGGGAGGGGTTAGTTGATGTAGAGTGTCACGTAACGGTGATAATTTTGTTGTTTTTCCCGGCAAAATCCTCAAAATCTTCTATTCTTTGCCTCATTTATGAGGTATTTCAGCAGAAAGTTTGGACAACAAACAGGCCGCCGCCGTATTTGATTTTGAAACTTGAATTATTTGCTGTTCTTGCAATTTTCGCCCGTTATTCATTCGTTAAATATATACTCTTAGAAATTTTATAAGTTTTTCGTATCACATAAAAAAATTTAACCGTCATAAACTTCCAGATGATTGCATTCCTCAAAATGGGTCCAGCAGACAACCTCGAGACTTACCTGCTGACCAGGGTCAGCAGGTAAGTCTCTGCTGGTCACAAATTTAAAAATAAGTACGATTAACACTTCGCTAAACGATACGAAAAATGTATTGAACTACCTAGAGAAAAATTCACCAATCCGATCGAGAGATAAAATCGCAAGTAAATCAGATTATTCGCATTTTCAAAATTAAAGATGGCGGGGAACCACCACCATCTTTGATTGTTATGGTCCAAACTTCCGGCTGAAATACGTCATTGTGCCCCGCAAACAGTTCTTGCGGGTATCATCCGTTTCTTCCTCGCTTTTCTGTGCATTACAACCTAAATATCATGATGAGAGAAAGGCTGAGTATTTTGCTCAATTCTTTTTCAAAGGAGTAACACGAAATACAGGAGAAAACCTTTCCCAGTACGGTAGGCTACTTTTTCTGGTTGTGAGATCAAAAGGGTGTGTAATTATACTATACACTCATGAAGAGATATACTTCCATGCGTAGGACTATCATTTTGTTGTGCACTAAACTCTCGATCTTACTGTATTGTCTTGTACGGTACGTGCGTGTTACTTAAGTCTCTCTTAAATCTGTGCTATGCTTAGTTGATATCACGCCGCCGGCCAGTTCAACTTTCACGCACCTAAAAGTGAAAGCAATTCTCCTATTCGTTTAATTTGGCTCCTGCTGTCAAAGTTGCTCCTCAAAAGTAAAATATACGTAGGAGCATTGAAATAGACCCAGTAGAATTGGATGGTAAGTTCATCTAACGGCATGTTGCTAGGAAACTAGGAGAAAACTACTCCTCAGTAAGTTTGTATATAGAAAACTCATGCTCTTTCTTCCATATTTCGATTTCTCTAGTGATCAAACACGATAGCGCTAAGTTGACTTGATAATTGATTGAATTTCCCAGGGTTTCTGTGTGGATTTGCAGAGTTTTAGAAAAGTGAGTTACTTAAATACGGTACTTAAAACACGTTGATCTTCCATCTCCTTCTCGCGCTTTGTTCGGATCAAACGTCAGCATCAATATTTTGTCAATATTTTTAGAATGTATGGTTGTAATCGTGTGCATATTGTGTTCGTTATCACAATTGAAATGCTTGTAAAATTTCAAATAAACCCTCCTATTTGAAATGGCGTGTGCGATAATCCTGTAGAGACACAGCGTGTAGAGAAAAATAGCCAACTTTCGTGGCAGAACAATGTACTCTACATAGATAAGTTGGGCACTAACTTGCGTCTATTTATTTATATAGTCTCATGCCTCAATTAATACATGCTGCCTCTACATGAAGAAATCGTGCTTTTGGCCGCGCAAAAATACGAGATTTTTATAACCAAGTGAAATTCTACCAATATATCTTTTTGAGACGTGAAACGCGGATGATTTAAATCTGCGTCATGATTTAAATCTGCGTCATTTCGGTTATACGAAGTTAGATTACGCTCTTGTCGTTGAACTCCCAGGGTAAAGCTAATCCAAAAATCTGTACAGAGTAACACCGTTGATCATACATTGCTTTCCGCCCCTATAATCCATTTTACGCTAGTTTAACTGAATACCTGGTGTTAAGTATCAGCGAGTGTATGACTTTGTTGTGCTCTCTCACAGGGCTCGTATTTTTTTTTAAAAAAGCTGGTTTCAATCCAAAGACAAGAAACTATGAAGGTTTGAAACGACTTTTTTACTTGTAAAGAATTAAATTAAGCAAGTAGGCTACGGTTAGATGAATATTTTCAATTGGATAGAGGTAGAGTAGCGGTAGATATGGAGTGAGGATTCGCTTCTTTGAAAGTGTTTTGCACCACTATAGCCTACTATTGCCGTATCGTCGTTTTTAGGTGACGGGGGTGAAACCGCTCAACTTGGCGAGGAACTTGGCCAGCGACGCCGATTGTCGGGCTGGCGAAGGGGAGCATGTTCCTCTCACCTCATCCGCACCCTTCCGAGCGGACACCTCATCGTTGGAATCCAAGGCGGCCCCGGCGGCGGACCCGTCGGCGGCCCCCTCCTCGCCGCCGCTCTCGGCGAAACCGAACGGCTCGCCGTGTACCAATGGCGCCACTTCAAAAGCAGGCAACTCCCCCGTGTGATCCGGGACTTGGGGATCCGCCTCACTCGAGATAAGCCTTATCAGCGCGCGCTGTGCGCGGGTGCCAACTGCATCTTGGAACTTAATGCATATTTACAACTGGATCCTCGTAGTCCAAAAAATATATTTCAAACTTTTTTTTGTAAACTCAACGCGTAGGTTATTGCTGTATAGGAGAGGACAACTCGAAGTGAAAGTTTGCATTTTGTCTATTCTGGAGTACCGTTGTCTGAAATATTTTTATGTTTTGAAGACACTATCGCTCAAAGATATAGTCATCCCTCTTACACCGAATCCTCTTTCGCGAGGTAGTGTGCCACTTGTAGAAGTCGAAAAAGTATGTTTTGGAAGTGTAGACTGTTGAGAAGATTAATTTTTCATAACATGCCGCAACAACAGTTAGTATCTTCTCGTTTCCACGATGGTGAAAAATATCTTAATGTGCTATGCGTTGAAGATGATCTCTTGTGGTGTTCACTCGTTCTCCTCTATGAAGTAATGAAGTATCGTAGCCCGCATGCCAGCGACTGATGTTTGAGCTCAACATGCTAAAGTTGTGGCGCTAGCTAAATGAATTTTGAAGCTGCCTGTGATTTTTTTATGTGTATTTTTACAGCATCCTTTGTGACCAAGAGTATTTAATTGAATATTACTACTGATATACGGTTAACCTATTTGAGGCATTCAAAGATAAAGAGAAACACTTACTGTACTTAGCAGACTATGAGATGTGATAAAACTTTCGTTTGTTTGGTTTTGTGTGTATATATTTGTATTATAAGATTATACAAATTTTAATTTAAAAAAAATCATGGTCGACTGAAGATTTTGCTTCAGACGGCTGTGTGGAAAAAAAATATTTGAAAAGAAATGAGATTGAACGTGTTGATGACGTCTTTGTCGCAACCGTTGTAGATTTTGTGTAATTTCGTAAACGCCAGGATTGTAGATTCTTTATGAAACTCTGGAAAATATTTAGTGTGACGTGCAAGTGTGTATCCTTGATGGCCATACTAACGTGTTAGAAGAAACATATGGTTTACGTTGATTTTGGTTAAATATTTACGTCAATAAATGTGTCACCAATGATTTATGTGTTATTTCTTACTTACGGGTTCAACTTTATCCACCCAGTTGGCCAAACAATGCAAAAGGAGGGAGAATTTTTGGAACCAACGTGGCGCATACATACCCCACCGGTCCTCTTTCCTGAGCATAGAAATATCGGTCTTAAACATGCTGTTTTTTACTTTTTATTTTATCTGTGTGTCAATGGAAGTGCGGTATAACGGATTGTTCAGATACTACCTACCCCGAAAAGGGTAGGGAAGAGTTTCGTGAAACCATGAGAATAGGGCTTAGGGTCAAAATGAGTCCAAAAATTTGGACGGTAGGTCAAATTGGGTTAAAAAATGGGACAGCAAGTCAAATCAGGCCCAAAAGTGAGACGGTACATTAAATTGGGTCCAAAGGTGGAACAGTAGGTCAAATTGGGTCCAAATGTGTTACAGTAGGTCAAGTTGGGTCCCAAAGTGGAACAAAGTCAAATTCGGTCCAAAAGTGGGACAGTGGGTCAAATTGAGTCCAAAAGTACGACAGTAGATCAAATTGCGTCCAAAAGTGGGTCATTACGACAAATTTGGTCCAAATTTGGTCCCAAAGTGGGAAAATAGGTCAAATTGGGTCCAAAAGTGGGACAGTACGACAAATTGGGTCTAAACGTGAGACAGTAGGTCAGACTGAGTCCAACAGTGGGACAGTGGGTCAGATTGGGTCTAAAAGTGGGACAGTATTACAAATTGGGTCCAAGAAAGGGACTGTAGGAAGAAATTGGGTTCCAAAGTGGGACATTAGGTCAAATTTGGTCCAAAAGTACGACAGTAGGACAAAAATCAGGTCCATAAGTGGGACAGTAGGTCAAATTGGGTCCAAAAGTGGAGCAGTAGGTTGAATTAGGTCCAAAAGTGGAACTGTTGGTCCAATTGTGTCCAAATTTGGGACAGTTGATCAAATTTGGTCTAAAAGTGGGACAGTAGGACAAATTGTGTCCAAATGTGAGACAGTAGGTCAGAGTGGGTCCAAAAGTTGGACAGTAGAATATATTTGGTCCAAAAAAGAGACAGTAGGACAAATGAGGTCCAAAAATGGGACAACAGGACGAATTGGGTCCCAAAGTGGGACAGTAGGGCAAATTGGGTCCAAATGTGGGACAGTACTCTTACATTTGGATCCTAGTCTACGCTTGGACCCCCTTGGCTGAAAGGGAGGTCTTAGCTAGCGGAAAAGATGTTTTCAAAATGAAAGGACCAAAATGAATTTAAACAACACTGATTCGACTGAAGTCCTCGATCGAATCATTTTATCTCATTAGGGAGGTTGTGTATTTTTACTTCCATGTCAATGGAAGTATTGGCATCGTGCAAAAAATCGACTTCGAGATAAGACCGAATTTGGGATGTACAACCCCCAAAACGTCGAGAAAAG
>Ga0058701_10002758_pt1 | contig 13531 bp, 12 predicted proteins | sample AgamicOrMae_FD_97039 | JGI IMG/M metagenome (GOLD analysis project Ga0058701, IMG submission 97039) | Agave microbial communities from Guanajuato, Mexico - Or.Ma.e | ecosystem: Host-associated > Plants > Phyllosphere > Phylloplane/Leaf | place: Guanajuato, Mexico | collected 2012-06-04 | reverse complement strand
GGTAAGTGACCCTGTAGTTAGCTAATTCTAGCGGTAATTGCTAGGTCCCAGAGGAAATGTGGTTAACATCACTGCTACTAGACCCTACATAATATTTACCTGCACTAATACTTCCTCATTATTTTCAAAGATGTAATTATAACAATTGCGCTATACTTGGAAGCATAATTACATGAGACGATGGGAGCGACATCGTTTATTTACTTATTTTTTTTAAATTACGAGTAGCCTAATACATAATTAGCATGGCTCATCTCACAGCATTTACTGTTATTTTGTTTTCCTTTTCTTCTTTCCCTTTACTCGGCTTGCAAATTAGCCCTGTTTGTTTCAGTTGGCGGGAAATGAAATGCAAAGATATTCCTTTAAAGTGTTTCAGTTGGCGGGAAATGAAATGCAAAGATATTCCTTTAAAGTGTAACAATATGTGGTGGAAAACGTTAAAACTAGGATTGACTTTATTTAGAATATATCAAGAAATAAAATATAGGCACGCATTTCAATAAATATCAACAACAAAATAGAATTTAAGAAGTGCTCATAACACCATAATACGGATAGTGTTGCAGGAACATTACTGAACACAAAACTATCAAAATAAACTTAAAATAATTGTTAACAATTTTCCACCGCTATTCTCAGCACTTTGACATTTTTTTCTCCGAAAATCTTTAAAAGATCGACAAAACTAAAAAAAAGGGGGGGGGGAATCTGGTGGGATTAGACATATACTAAGCTCACAGCTACAATTTCGTCAAAATTAAACTACTTGATACCTAATTAGATTTCGCAGAGTCTGCTCTCTATGAATCTCCTACGCAGAAGCATCTCTTAAAACAGCGATGCATGAATCCTATACAAGTTTTTATCCGTAATAAACATTCTATAAGTTTAGGGAAGAAAAACAAAACTATTTTAGACTCACTTCTCATGGAACATGTGAAACGATAACATTACACTTAGGAACATATACGCCGCACTTCCCATGTATATACATGTATATAGTCGTCTCAGCAACACATATTCTCTATGTATCTAAAATAGAAAACTTTTAACATCTTTTATGTAAACAGTATGCTAATGGCTCTTCATTTATGTACATAATAAGCATCTTCATCTAAGCGAGAAAACATATGTACAGTGGAAAATAGTAAATCAGTCCTTCTTTACGGTAGGCCCACAACTACAACAAACAATCCAAAGAGGAGAAGAACTCAATAAAAACAAACCAGCAGATTGCATCCAACAACCGTCATTGCAGCTTCCATCAGCCCAAAACGTCATTGGCTAAGGCTACTTAGCCTCTGTCATGTCTGAAACACTGCTATGATGACAGACAACATTGCCGTCCCTTGGGGGTTCTGCCAGACTCCAGCTTAAGGATCTTTACCTACCAAGCAAGAGTGTTGTACTTTATTGTAAAGTTTTCTTCCGCCAAATCTCGTCCCTTAAAAAGAAGTGAAAACACCGTTTCTTTGACTGAAACTTCATTAGTACGCAATGAAAAGTGTATCTTCCCTGAGAATAGTGTATCAGGCTAGAAGGCGCAAATATTCTGAACGTTTGTTTACACTACACCAGAACATCGTTCAAACCTTTTGGTACCCACAAAGACAGATTCAGTTGGAGTGATATCAGTGCAGGTCAGGCGAAGTTCAACATGCCAGATCTGCCCAAACTTGTTTGAGAACCCCTAGTGTGCGAGGCGACTGACCTTAGTACACACACAAACTGAACAACAAAACAATAGTTCACGGCAGCCACTTTGTTTAGCAAACGACCGTAATATGACGAGCAAGTCCCAAGGAATAGTCGCTGCCTCTATACACACCTTAAATATTAATATTGCAAGAATCGACACAGCCGTAAAACGTACAAAACCGATCAGAGATCTGAACAAAAAACGCAAGGTACTTGTAACGTTAGAAGCCCCACGTGACTTACAGAACATACTGCATTAGCACGTTCATAATGTGATCATTTTTTCACAACTTCCGAACTGAAAACCTTACGTGCCAATCAAACACAGGTGACGAGGGAAAAAAAATAGACGTGCAAAGGGGGCACCTGGGTTTTCTACTGTTGATGTAACTAATTAAATTTCCTAAAAACGCTGTTTGGTAAAAAAAACGAAGAAAACTAAGCAACCTTTGAGAAAAAAGAAAAAAAACCGTTCTGAACTCGTGGCTTAAGCTAGTAAGTGAAAGTATTCAAATGACATTCTCATTAAAACGCACCGGAAACATGTATGCAAGCCTTAGTACGCCTAAAACCCGTACCTCATCCTTTTTTTATTAATTTTTTTTCTAGCCGTTTCCCATCCTGAAATACCGGTGCACATAACTGAACAGGGCATGCATTGAACATGAGCCAATACAGTACGTTGTTGGATATACCCGTTTCCATTCCTGTAGGTTCATGTAAGTTCAATTTGGGAACAACAGAAATCGGATGTCTAGGGGCGATCTGTAACCGACTAAGCAGAGAAGCAGAATTTCTTGGCAACGATTTGTAATCCCCAAAAGTGTTGAGGCTCTTGACCAACAACGATGTTAAGGATGTTTCGTCGACTTAGCTGGTCAAATTCACAAACAAGTTGTTCAAATAATGACGCAACTGTGTTTAAATATCTGAAAAGCTCAAAAAACTATAACATTTGATTAAATAAATAATCAAGATTAGTTGTCAGCCAATAATTACGACTGAAACAATTTTTTCAAAATTATGGCCATTGCTGATTTGACTCATTTTTCTATTAAAAAAAATATACTGTTTTTAGAGTTTTTTTTTAACAAAAGTTTTTGTTAAACGACGTTAAGATAGTGGTTTTTTGATCTCAATTTGTTCTTCTAAACTCGATCAATCATGAGAAAGTTTTTTTCAACAGACTTATCGAGCAAATTTTCTCGTAAAATGTAAAAAGCTTCAATATTTTAGTACGTGTCCATATAATGCCACGTAATTGTTGCTATCTTTGAATGCCTAAAACTCAAAAGTTAGGACGGTAACAAGTCGTTTTGAGTGGTCAGGTGTGTGTAACAGCATCTTACCTGTATTTCTAACTTATACAAAGTGCCGGTTATCGGTACCTCGACGAAACATCCTTAAGTGACGCGTAAAAAGTAACGAGTTGCACGAAAGCAACACGAAATTTGGTACCTTAAATAAGTATTCGGGCGGAAAAAGTTACTCGTTTCTTTTCCTTCTTTTATATCTAATTCTGAGTGAATACCAAAAGATTTAAAAGCTAACAAAGCTATCGGTTCTAATGCTCGCTCGAGGTGTACTTCTAACGCAAACCAACTTCTATAGAATGCAAATCTTTAAGTTACAGGTAACGAGTAACGCCGTTACAAACCGCGTGCTCGTTACTCATTTCGAAGTAACGAGTACTTGTAACGGTTACCAAGATAACGAGGAAATGTAACGGTTACTTTTTCAGAGGTAATGTTGATATTCCTGCTCCCCAATGCGATGGAGGCGCCCTCTCGCCTCCTTCTTGCCCTACGCCACCCAAAGCTTATAGGAACCAGGTTAAGGGCTTCTTATGAAACATCACGACGGCAAATGACCATGACTAAGTTTTGCGCAAGAAACAATAATAATCGGAATGTCGACACGAATCCTATCGGCCCAACGAAACGGCTGAACCGAATAACATACTTATCACAAAGGCGGACAGCTGATTCAAAAGAACAAGGGAGCCCAAGCCGTATACGCAAAGGAGAATGTTTAAAGACGTTTTGGTGTGAACTGACATCTAAAGATCTTGGAAAGCCAATCGAAAGCACAAGGGCTGTCACTGCCAATATTCATGGGCACATCAGAGTCAGAACCACAATTTCCCGACATGCTTGCGTTTCTCGCCTACTGGCACATGACAAAATTGACGGTTGCAGTGCACCAGTGCCAGCGACAAAGCCGCTCACTGCAAAAAGCGCAAAAAGATGGCAGCCCGGCCAGAGCGCGCGCTTTTATCACAATAAGGACCCGCCTTTACACGACGGCGGTGCCGCTTTTATATGCGGGCAAACTTAGCAATCGAGGGCCTCGATTCGAGGCAATCTTAATTCGGACATCGTCTCTTGCAGTTCCTTAAAACCGATATCATCAGCAGGTCTAGCAGGATAAGATGGCGAGAAATGCCCCCAGCGATAGACCCTGGCGACTAGCACCACGTTGTAGAGCATCAAAAAATACCTCTAGAGCACCCTATCCCAGACCCGTAACTAAAAACTCCCGCCTTAGGGGGTGAAAGTAATTTTTTTTTTGTTTTTTTTTCGTTTCTATTTCTTTTTTCGCCTATATAATGTTTTTCAAAGATTCTGAAAAAATTTCAAGGCGCTTGTGGCGTTAAAAGGCATTCCAAAACAAGGCAATAAAAAACAAAGGCCTCGGCGTTAAAAGGCAGTTGACAAATTTCCAAGTTGTTGCGGCCAAAATTCGTTGTTTCCCGGGCAAAAGAAAATTTCAATTGCTATCTTCGTTCCGAAGGAAGGTCAGATTCACTTCGAAATTTTAATAGTAGTAAGGTTAGATAATACTCTTTTCTGCCTAGTTTTTATAAAGACCTGAATTTGGTAGAACATGGTTGAATTTTAAAGAAAAGTTCCCCAGTTAAACAACTTGGGATTTTTTTTAAATGCCTTTGAACGCCGCAAACGTCTTGAAATTTTTTCAGGATTCCCCCCAAGGGCGGGATTTATGAGTTACGGGTCTGGGATAGGGTGCTCAAGGGTTTTCCTTTTTTTTATGTTCTACAAACGTGCTACTATTCGCCAGGCTCTATTGCAGGGGGCCTTTTTCACCATCTTACCCTGCTAGACCCTTTACGACCATTAAATATCGGGGTTGAGGATGGTAACCCTGTGACGAACCGAAGTCCTTTTTCAAACCAATAAGCCCCAACACAGGCCCAGATCAAATAAGATCACGTCCTATCCACTTTCGGCGTAAATTTTACGATTTCGTTGTCATTTGGAGCTTCCGTTTTAAAAAAAAGGAAAGGGACAAGATGTGCCACTTCGGGGACGCGTTCATGATAGCAGAACCAGCTCGAGGAACAACTGAGCGGGCGGAAGTATACTTCTGACGTTCAGTCCATCCTTCATATAAAGTACATTGTCTTCCGTCCCCGGATCACCATATTCCGTTTCAGTCCTCTGTTTGCCGTGTCGATTTTCGTTATGCAATATTTCCACTGTTCCTCGAACTCGGCGGGTGTGAGGGACGTGAAGTGGTGCAAGACTTCACGAATTAGCTGGATCTTGTGCACGTTGAACTGCCGCTTACCTAGTTTGCCGTTCACGTTACAGACTAGCCTCTCTTCAACTGAAAAGAGGACCTTCATAAGGTCACAAGCGAGCTGCTCTGGCGTGCGACTTTTTGACCAAACTGATAAAACTTCGTGCTCGGGGAGGAGGTCGGCGTATGCCAGTTTCTGGTAGGCCAACTGTTCCACTGACGAAGATTCCGAGACAGCTATCGAACCGGGTATCACCGCTGAAAGACAAGAAAGTATTAAAACCTAACAGCATTTCATCAACCGCTTTCGTACATCGGAACTTGTGTTCTTGAGTTCGCTGTTAAAGAAATTCCGTGCTAGGTGTGTCAAAAAAGAAGAGTACTTAACTCGCCGCCTCCGATTTTCTTGAAACTTTCAGGACTTTAAGACAGTGGTTTGGAAAGATACCTCAGTCCGAAAATAGCTGCCGAAATACATTTAACTATCTGAAAAATTGCATTAAAAATTTAACAAAAAATACAAAACACGATTAATTGCTATACCTTGAAAACGGCTGGATATATTGGGAAATTCTGAAAAATGAAGCTACTACTGTATGATGCTCTACAAGTATGATCAATGGTTTTACGTTATTTCGAAAAAAAATATATTTTGTTCATTTTTGATCGCTATTTCAAGGTTGTAAAAATGAATTTCAGCAGCAAGTTTTGGGCTTGGATATCTTTCCATAGCGTCACCTTGAAGTCCTGAAAGTTTCAAGAAAAACGGGAGCTGACAGCCGTAGTACTTTCAAAGAAAGACACGTCGCACTGATTTTGCCGGTCAGGTAAGCGCGTGAATGACAGTCACACCGGACGACAATGTAAGGAATATGTTGTCTGTGGGAAAAAAATGGCTAGGTGCTTTGAGAAGCAGGCGCGAGCGAACAGGGCCCTCCGTGAGAGCGTGCTGTGTGCCCCCTGCAGGAAATATTAAAATTTGAAAATGGAGTAACTTATAGTGAAAATCAAGTCCTTTATCAAACGCGACGAGAGTACGATAGATTGCTCATAGACCTTCAGAGGCTTAAAGGAACTATGCCCTATAACTAAATTCAATAAATAACTTTTTCATAAGTAGGCCTAATTGTAGAGGAAAATTCCGCGACGAGACAAAACAGTGCAAAGCTCATGGTGATAATTTCAACTGAAAAAAAATAACACAAATTTCTTAAAACATGTGGAACTGTATTTGTGCTTGGCAAGATAAACAGACTGAACTCAAAAGTGAATTCGTCGTCGAAAAGTGATTCGTTTTCGAAACATTTTGTAGTAGTTGGCTACGTAAAGGCCACCAAAGTTAAATGATTTCAAAATGACCGCGTAGCGGTACGCATGTCAGTCAAAAAGTGAACTAATTATTCATATTTTGACTTCGATTTCTGGTTTCTTAGATTTCGAGCAACAAAAAAAGTGGGGAGAGGTGAGGAGAGTACTCGTCGTCACCGAAGCCGGTAATCAAAACTAAATGAGGAAAGGCGCTGAGCCTATTCCCACGGTCTTCTTCAAAACGTTTAACTTTAGCGCACTCTCGTGCAGATGACTACAAATGTCACACACATACCACTGCAGGTACCAGTGAGTCTTCTTGAGCAAGTTGAACTTGTAAGTTACACAGTCCTGTTAATATTTTAAGTGGCTCAGTTGGTACGGAACCAGGGGTTACAGCTGAAGGTCCTTGGCTCGGATCTCGTTTCCGTCGGATGACTTTTTCGTGTATTTCCACAGTAATTGAAGTTACTCTTCGATTAAAATTACTCCTAAAGATGAGTTTTAGAAAATGACCCATAGGGGAAAAATAGTTTTTTTACAAATTTCGTTTGCATAGAAAGACGACAAAAAAAGCCCACTGTGGTCCACTTCACACTGAAAGTAGTGATCTCTGTCGCCTCTAGCTACCTACCGGTAACAAGGTTATCGATATTGGAAGCTGTAAGAGCTAACCGGGTCAACGAGTCTCTCGGTAATAGAATGAACACACAACTGTCTGTTATATATGGTCTCCCCTAATACTTGTCGATATTCTCAGTCCGTCAGTCGACCTCGAGTCTCTACTGCGATTAGTTCTGAAGTGAGAGACTAAGCGTGCCGCTTATCGTGCTGAGCTCCAGACCTCCCCCACTCCGTACGGAGAGGAGGAGGCGGAATCGTCCGAAGGCGGCCGAAAGCAATCCACCGTTTCAGGACTGCCCGCCACTCCGCGGACACCGCTACAAACAGAAGCTTAAGCAAATCGCTCAAAATTTGTCTTCGAGACGACTCAATGGAAAATTTTCCAAGACTCAAATTACATCAAAAGCGCATATTTTTGATAAATAACGTAGAGCTGAATGTGCATGCTTATCGAGAAATATGCATTATGGAGGCTATACTTTCTAAAACATTCGCTCGTTGGGAAGCTTCAAGCGGTGTCGTATAGATAATGATGAAGTCTCTAACAATAGGTTCTTAAACCACGGTCTTTCTAATTTTATACCTTTGTTTTGGCCAGTGTCCGCAGTTGATATTCTATCTTGATGAACCTTTAAATCGACGACTGAGCCTAAAAAGAGTGCCGTGTTGTTATCCACACCCTCCTCGGATCCTGATAAGACCGAAGGGGCTTGACTGTCTCCATCCACTTCAAGCAGATCTAAAGGTTCGATTTTCGGGACTCGTTCTGGAGAAAGTTGCAGGCCACGGCTTTGAAAGACGGATTCAATGGACACTGGTAGGGCCGTATTGCTGTTACTGCTCCGGTGCGCCGACTGGGCCGACTTGGTCCTAAAAACAACAGCCTCTAAGTTACACAAATTGGTAGATCCACACATTGAAGGTCACATCTCCATGACTAACTGGAACTGGTCACATTGCCTCAAATCACAAAACCAAAAGGTAAAAATAACCATATAACAGGATGGCAAACCATTCTACTTGGCGCGACATACAATCTTCAATTACTTCATCCGAACTGTAAGAAACGTTTCGGTTTCTGATAGATACGTTAGTCGCCGACTGGACTCTTTTCTACCCTAAAATGTGCAATTTTACGACATTTTTCTGCCTTTCTAAGCAACTGCGAACTCAGATTTTCGTTAAAACGCAAGTTTTTAGAAGTGCTGGTCATTCAGTTCACAGATTTTTCGTTACTTCGGAATCATTAAAAAATTTTCTAACATACAAAAATCGGATAATAAATGGCTCTAAAATGCATTTTTTTAAAAAAAATCTTGAATTCTGAAATTTTTAAATAAAAAAATTTCGTTTAATTTAACGGATGATTCTGGACAAACTAGCGGGTAAAACGGCAATGTTGTCGCAGTGTGAAGATAAAGGATAATTACAATTTACAGTACCCCAACGCTTCGTCTTCATTATGCTAAGATGGGAATATATTTTAAATAGGGTAGCTTGTGTAAAGGGGAGCAACGCAAGCAAGTCATACCTGGAATAGTGAGGGTGCCTTCCTTTTGGCGACGAGGGCACGTGTGCGGTTTCGATGCGACTTCTTTTTGAAACGGTGGGATCTTCGTAAGATTCTTCAGTCCCCGCAGTCTCTGCGGCTCTAGCACCTGTCATCTGCGACGATACAAATAAAAAATCAACAACTAAAGGTCCTGTGAGATAAAACTTGCTTCAATATAACGATTCTTATTAAGTAAAAAGGACGGAGGCAGACGTGCAATCTTCCTGGTTGAAAATCACTTCCACAATGAAAAATTTTAATAGCCCGATTTTCCTCACTTGGTACCACCCATAAACACGAGAACATTTTTCCCCCCTTCCTACAGACTGAAAAACTAACGTTTTTCTTGGGTAACTTCTTAGGGGTTCCTAACAAAGTACACAAATCAGTCGAGTTTAGAACATTTTCAGATAAATATTGAACAAATTTTGGTTTCTTGCACACAATCTTAGAGAAGGTATCACACTTCAGATGAAATTTCCCATGTGTAAAGGTAGCACAGTTTTGGATTTCCACAGAACCGTAACAGACTGTGAGGGGCTGAGAGGAAATTTCTAGAACCCTCCTCTGCTTTTTGACACTTGGGGAACGCAACGAAACGTGTCCCATCTTGATAAATGTGTTTCTGTTTTATCCGACTCAGGAATGACGAATAAACGATTAGCTAGTCTTCACTGCTAAGTACCTACTTCAGACAAGTCCTTAAAAAACCTTAGAAAAAGTCAACTACTTTTCTACATGGGATGTGACCGGTTCGGGGCATATGGGGCAGCGATATAAAGACAGCGGCCGGGGTGGCAGGCAGAGGCCGTACTTTTTTTGGTACAATAGTAAACTACAAAACTGACATAAAAACTTATTGTGAACTGACGAGACAGGGAGCCAACAGCGGGTGACTGGTTCATCAATTAAGTTTCCAGTGACGTAATCCCATCTATAGGATTTTTCTGGCTAAAAACAGTGGAATACTTGAAAATAAGTTTCTTTAAACGTATCTTTCCAATTGTCTTTCTTCTTTTCCTTCTTAAAACTGCTAAAATGACAAAGCATCACCAACCTGTTCTGTTGCGCCAGACAATCCTCTAATTTGCAAGGTTTCTGCAGCTCGTAGGAGAGCAGGTAAATTTTCCTGCTCAATATTAACTTCACCTTTGTAAACAAAACACATCAATGATTCCAACTCTTGGAAATGGGTGCCTTGCAATATGATAACAGGATGTTGACAAGGGTTTGCCTGAAGAATAAAGAAATGTAAGTATCACACAATTATGAACAAAAATCTCATTTAGAGGCTCAATTGAGGTCTTACTTTAAAGACATCTCGAAAGAAAGGACTGCATGCTGACAAGATCAATTTGTGTGCTTGAATAAATTGGCCATCGCTTGCTAAGGTGACATCAACCAGAACTTCCTCCTCCCACAAGGACTTGAAGCCTGATGCCAAAGAAGAATGGAAGCTATTCCACTTCAGACACACCTGCTGCCCGTTGGTCATTGTGCCTGTTAAGTTGCAAAGGGCGAAATTAGTTTGGATTTTTAATCAGCACCTTGAATACAAATAGCTGAATGTAACAAAACTTAAACTTGGCACATTAAGAAACTTCTCTCATGCTAGTTTTTACTAATAAATGACAGTTTACAAGTTGAAACTAAAATTTTTATTCTTGAAGTAACCTGAAAACTAATCAGCTAAAGACATATAACTGAGTACATCAGCTGTGGAGCTTGGTTTCCTAAAAATCCAGCAAAACTGCACAGTTTTACACTTCTATGGCTAATGAACAAAGAACTAAAAAAAATATTAAGAAAGCTAAAGAATTCAGATATTTCAACATAAAGCCACCACAGTTTATAGAGGTTAGGACACATTAGGTGTAAAGCAAACAACACTCAAACCTAAAACTGACATTAGGGGCAAAATTCACATATGATATATAGTGAGCCTACATGAAATAGAGCTGTGCATGATAAATTAGCCAGATTTCAAATAAGAGAAGGTACGACTTGCTCTGAAATAGCAAAACATAAATAGAGGGTTACATTAAGTGAGGCTATTGTGTTGACACAAGAGGAGTACCAGTGTTCCTCTGAAATAAAAACATACAAATGGTGGTACAAAATGTGTGAGGATGTAGTATCAAACCAGTAAGAATGCCCGATTCGTCCGAAATAACTATCAGTAAACAGCGGTTAAAAATAAGTGAGGTTATATCACGAACACAGCTGAATTTAAGGAAAAACAAATTCGTAAATTCTTCAAATGAGAGGGGACGTTAACTTGAATAAACCTGGAAAATAAATCACTGATAATTACTAAAATTTAAGAGAGAAGTTACTGCGACAAAAACAAATGCTGCGAGTTCATGTCCACAAAACACAGGGGAAAAGTAGGCCACAGCAGGCACCTCTATTATCAGCACACGTCTGCAAGTCAAATAAGTACAAAAAAAAAACGCTACTTACCAGTTTCTTTCACGTTTATAGCCTAAAATGAGCTTTAATAAAGGGATTCAAAGATAAATATCTTTCTATGCTTGCTGTGCCAGAGATCACTCCCTGGAGCCCAGCACTTTCATTTTACCCACGTGAAAGAAAACAGTTAACAAGTGATGCTGGTTTCCTTGTTATCACGCGGTTTTTACATCGGACCTGACATTTTTCAACAACAGATTAACTGTTCGCACACGGGAAAGTTCGTATTTTTACCAATGACATCTCCTTCCCACACCTGCCTCTCCACACAATACAACAAAGAATCTAGAAAGATTTCTATATGTTGCTGGTATGTTGGTGATCCAGGTCCCAGGTACCAGCCTTTGCCGATAGATGGTTCTGGTGCACTGAGGGAGCACTGAGCACTGCCTTTGAAGAAGTTATTTAGAGAACGTGGTGTGTAGAGCCCTGCAGACAGAGTCATCTGCCTGTAGACCACTGGCCTCCGCCATGTTGAGCACAGTTCGCCCGTAAGAAATACATTGTGCCGATCATGGCGGCCCCCTTGGCAGGGGACCAGCAGGGGACACCATTCGCGCCTCTCTACGAAGTTATAGGGCTCTACTAGTGTGCATGTAAACAAACCAAGTGCGAATCATTTTTTTATCTTCGAACCAAAGAAGCAGTTGAATTATGCCACAAGGAAGGTCTTAAAAATTGTGCAAGCTTCTTTTAATTTCCTTTGGATATTTCTTACACAAAAGCTTCCGATTTTGAAGGAAATATCTATTTGAAAAATCGATGTGGGCAGCAGACAACAACAGGACGACAAACTCGAGGAAGTCGTCATCTGCTGCTCACTTCAGATTTTCAAATCGAAGCTTCTTTCAAAATTGAAAGTTTTTACGGAAGCCGTACCCAAAATTAATTAAAAGAAGCTTACAAAGTTGTTCAGGCCTCCTCCTTTGCGTGATTTCGATGCTTCTTTGGTTTAAAAATCAAGTTGTTTCGTGCGTGGCTTGTTTTCATGTACACCACGCTCTCTAAACAGGTCTCTTCTTTAGATCTCTACAGAGATCTAAAGTAAAAAAAAAAAGGAAAAAAGAAAGTAATAGAGAAATCAATTATTATAATAATTATGATATATAATTATTATCTTTTTCTAAATTTCATTGTCGCACTCTTTGGAAGATGATGAAGTGGAACAACCGCGGATCTTAATAAACGCCCCCACGGAAGATCTACGGAAGTAGGTAAATTGATACGATGAGATAGGTAACGGTATCGTAATTCGACTGACAGAAAATTTGAGAGGTAACCTTTGCTGTGAACAATGACCACTTCATTGTTTAAAACTTGTCTCAGCTTTGACAACTTTCCAAATTAAAAATGAGCATGGCCACTGATCAAATTTACGTACGTTAATGAAAATTAAGAGTTCGACTATTTCTGCGGAAAGCAAAGGTAATAACACTTCGCAACACTCATTAAACCGAGGGACAGAACATGAGGGCGATTTTAGAAGGGTTTACTCGGAAAGAGAAAAAGGAAGAAAACTCCTGCCTGCCGTTGTACTGGTCCGATGACACTGCGGCCAGTAATTCGACTTTTTTTCGAATTACTGGCCGCATTGTCATCGTACCAGTACCGAACGGTAATTAATTATTAAGTGGTATAATAACCAGTGCGGACCCTATTGTAGACTTAATGTTGAGCATATTGGCGGCTGGCAAGTAAAGGTATGATTATTTTTGTTTGTTTTGTTTGTTTGTTTATTTTTGTTTCGTTTTTTGTTGATAATTTTTTTCTCACTCCTTTTTTATTATGAGTAGTTTTTATTGCTACAGAATCACCATGTTTTGCAAACAATCCTGGATGTTTTAAAAATGTGGATGTAATGTCAGGGTGTTTGTCAAGAGGAATACAAACTTATCCGTATTTTTAATTTTGCTTCCATGTTCGTTGAACTAATGGACGTAAGACTACCGTGAAAAATTTCATGTTGAGTAAGCAATAGGCACATTTTCAGACTCTACTAACACTGAAACGCCATTAAGAAAACTGGTTTTTAGCACGGACGCTCGCGCGCGTCATTTTAAACCCCTTTTTGCCAAGTCAATACAATACCCTCAACCCTAGTAGCACGGTTATGTTCGCGGAATATTCGTTGAATGTTCGAATATTCGGGCAATTTGAATGTTCGCAGAATGTTCGGAATTCCCTAAAACGAACATTCAGCGAATGTTTCTCGAACATTCAACGAACATTTGCACAAATCATTCGGTGAATGTTCCGCAAATGTATATGGAATATTCCTTCCGCAGCCCATGGGAAAATTTTTGAATGGGGATCCCTAAAAATAGGGATCCC
>Ga0058701_10002757_pt1 | contig 13532 bp, 8 predicted proteins | sample AgamicOrMae_FD_97039 | JGI IMG/M metagenome (GOLD analysis project Ga0058701, IMG submission 97039) | Agave microbial communities from Guanajuato, Mexico - Or.Ma.e | ecosystem: Host-associated > Plants > Phyllosphere > Phylloplane/Leaf | place: Guanajuato, Mexico | collected 2012-06-04 | reverse complement strand
GCTGCATGAAGAACTCCGACGGGGGTGAATGACATACGCGAACTGCGCGCCCTGTCCTCACCCTCCAGGTGGCAGGAAGCAAATGACAATGCCTAAGCTGATTCAAACACATTACCCCCTCCAACCTCCAGTCACAAAGACCGGCGGGAAGGACATCGTTACGACGCGGCAGCCCGATTCCCGGAACTTATTATACAGACCCTGTATTTCTGTCTACCTCTAAGGTCTGAACAGTTGGCATTGAGTCCAGTTCTGGTCGCACTACAAGGCTCCGTCTTAAGCGGAAATACAGTGGCCACCGCCTTCTTTCCTGACTTGAACCGGACAATACCTTGTGGACTGATAGTAAAATTTGAGTAACCGTACACATATTTAAAGTATAAGTTTTAAAAGAGCTCAAGTTTTTGTACGGAGCGCCCGAAAATACGGTAGCGCTTGTGCGCGCCGGCGAAGCATTGCGAGTGAAGCTGTTTATGTGAAAGTTCGTTACCCTTGAATTGTACTTGCATGAGGCGCTCTCTTAAATCGACGCCCTTGACGTGGCGCATTTTGCGGCATAGGCCGTGCACCCCTCTCCCACAGTAGGCAATATGCATATCATCGAGAGCTTTGGCTACGGCCCAAATCGCGTCGCGGACAAAATGGAGGAAAGGGGCCTGGCGCAGGGGCTGATCACCTCGCACGTCGGCAACTCGCTTCCCAACATCAACACATTCCTGCAAATAGCCAGAAGTGAGATCGCCGCACACGGCTGCTCGCTATGCGCACGACTCTTGTCATTCTCACGTTGGTAGAAGTGTTGACGATGGTGCACCCGAAGTAAGACTTCCAGAACTCGGCGAACCATGGGTTGATCTTTTGGTGGTCTAAACGGAGCGAGAGGAAGTGTTCGTCGAAACCGCTCACCGAGCGGTCTAATGGCTGGATTGCCACAGACCCTGCGAGAAACCTTTGTGGGGACATCGCTGCAATAGAAAATTCACGGAGAATGTAATCGGGTCAACGACTATTGGTATTGCTATACGGAATAGTTTTACTATCATTATTGCTACTACCATCCTAAGAACTAACTAACATTTTATCGATGGATATAATATGAACCCACCCGACCGCCTCCATTTTCAGATTGTGCGCCCCTGCGTTGAAATCTCCTCATGCACATACGTGTTCATCATAGTCGGGCCAACAGTCGCATCCTAACTTAGCCCTAAACGCTCGATGTAGGGCGAAAAGTACAGTCTTTTTTCCAAGTATGGACGACCCTTCGTATAATGAAGCGACCGATTCCAAAGACCAAATTTCAAATTATAACGTACTATCATAGACAGAAAAAACGTCCCCTTTTGCAACCACGTGGACACCGGTGCGTTGCGGTTGCCCACCTTAGATCGGAATCAGGCAGGTGATTGGCTGATGCCAAGCTAAGGTAGGCAACCGCAACGCACCGATGTCTGGGTGGTTGCAGAGAGGGACGTTTTTTTCTATGATGGTACAAATGATCGTCCAAAATCAAACATTTAAATAATTTAAAGAGAGTCTATTAGGGGATTTCGTAGAGCATATTTTTTTCTAAGCTTTGAAAAAGTGAGAAAAAATGAGACCTACCATTCGAATTTTCTCCAAAAGTTAAAAACTTGACTTTCAAAAAATTGGTTTCAACGCATTATTTTTAAACACCGGTTAATGGAGTGTTTATTTTTTTATGTCGCGGTCAAGAGCGTCTCTATTTTTGCCATTGTAGAATGGTCTTACCATGTGCTCGCTGGAAAATGCCGCTTGGCCACGCATCCGGAATAACCCAAGTCAGCCTTTTTGCAACGACGGTATCATTCAGAGCGCGCTTTACTATGTCTTCCACCTCCGGAGACCTTTCGGTAAACAGAATCACCACTGAAAGCAAAGACATTATTCGCTTAATCCTTCAATTGACTTATTTAGCTTTTACCAGTCACTTACCTCGTAAGTCGGTGTTGTTTTGAATAATATTGTAAGCCACCGAGGCGTCGTCTTTATTTCCCGCTCGCAATCGATGCGCAGGTGTCGCGAAACACACCGAATAGTTAGCGGCTAAAGTTGTGAGCATATCCCAGCCATGACGACCGTAGTCGGTATCGGAATATACCACACCGACGTAAGTCCAGTTCATTTGACTGCGAATAAACAGAAACTCGTGATTTTCTTTCTCTGTGAGTGTACCGAGTGTGTTTAGGAGAGAGTGCGAATAGCAATCTCCTTATCAGTCTAAAATCTGGATCCGAAATTCGTAATTGTGGAATGTTATCAAAATAAGTTTATCGCGGTTTCGCCTTATTAGCTTTATTCAGACCAAGCTTTTGTGCTCCGGAAATAAAGATAACAGCTTTATCGTTGCGTAAGTATTTTGGCGCCCACGCGAAAACACACTCTTGGGCAGGATTCCGTCCATACCCGGTCCCTTATGAACCTACCGCAAAAACTCCAGTATAGCGTGCGCTTGGTAAACGTCGCTGGGAACAGTCCGGAAGAAAAATGGGTAGAGAGCCTTATCCGATAACGTAGCTGAAGTTGACATATACGATACTTGCGGTACTTTGAACAGGTGGAGTAACGTTGCCAGCTGCGCAGAAAAGAAGCTATTTACAGGGCGATAGCGAGTCACGTGACTAGGTAACCCTAATTACACGAAACATTTTATATATAATGATATCTGTAATTATAGACAAATTTAGATGATTTTATATCCTTGTAATCTTTTATCAACAAAAAAATCTACTAAAAATACTGCGAAGTCAATATTAAAATAGTCGATTTTTTTTCGAAATTTAAGATAGATAGTCGTTACAAAATCATTACATATCTCAATATCGTCGATTTAAACTGTTCAGGGTTCATATTTAAATAGAATATCCGCAAAAATTGCCATTGACTTTTCCTAAAAATGCATTTTAAAACTTGCTCCTACGGAGAAGGCTCAAAATCAACTGAACGAGATGATTTAGGTTTGGAAAAAATATTGTTACGAGAGGATATTTGTTGATTAAATTACGTGAACTTTTAGCTTGTTCATACCTGAATTGTTACGGTACTGGATAGGCCGCCAATGACTGCGACAACCTGATCAGTTCCACCACGGAACTGTGGCTTGCCTCCCCCGCTGCATGTGAAATCTGAGTCGTTGTGCCACATACTTAAATGGCCTATAAAACCTGCGTAAACGGTTAGTGTTAAAATACCGGTTGTGATTCAGTAAAACCACTGCTGATTTTTGTTTAATTTTTCGCTATCATTTCGAAGGTGACATCTTTGTTTTGTCTGAAACTAGAGTAGCTACAGGACATTTTTAGGTTGAAGAGGACTTTGTTATCCCGAAGGGACACAAATTAGGTCTTTCAGGAAACTTTTAGTTATAGACATATTTTGCTGCGATAGGTCTCCTCAAGTAAAATCCTTTTATGTAATTCGGGTATCAGACGGGTCAAAGACTACAGGAATAGTTGTAAAAGATTCTCGTTACGGACTTTTTTTTTTCTCGTTGGCACCCTGATTTTTTTTGATCAAGTGAAAATTCACTTAAGTTTTGCTAAAAGTTAAGCTTTTACTTTTTAAAAACTTGCGCTAGAACCTACCTTTAACTATATCTAGGGATTGCTCAAGAGCATGTGTAGGATTGTCGCAGGAATCATAGACTAATAATCCCAGTCGAATCCCAGGAAGTAAAGATGTCTCTTGGTTTATCCGATCAACTGTATAAAGCATAGCTTCTAGTGTTTGCACTCCATATTCCAACTGAAACAGACCAGTCATTATTGTACCGTAAGTTGCTATAAATCCGCACATGTCTACCCTGTATAAGCAAATGCTGTATTGCACCTGGATGGGCCCACATCCGGCGCTGTTAGGTCCCGCTCGCTGGTGCACCGGTACTAGCGCCCCTAACATTAGGTCACCCGTGTAGTTTAAAAAGACGTCTATAGCTGAGGCCATAGGCAAAAACGTCATCAGTTGCAGTAACAGCTGTTTCAGTCCTGAAACAGAGTAATTTTCCGCTTGATTGCACGAACAGTATGTTCGTGGAATCTGTTAGAGTCCCAAATCACTCTTTAGAGGGAGGGTGGATTATTGAGGTGCATTTCCAGGAACCAAGGAGTGTGTCCGTATTATCCATTTGTTAACTTAAGGACCTGCAACATATCTGCACGGTTGGTTATATCTGCGCTAACCTAACCCGTTCTAACCTCACCTTACCTCACACTTGTTCACAAAACGTACAGTAACGTAACTTCGCCCTAACCTTAGTCTCTCCGGCTTCGCGCTTAATGTTAGACACGTTTCTTTCGTGAAAGAAACCGGAGAAGCCAGTATAAGAAAGCTGAGTTCATCGAATGGACTTGAGAGTGGTTGAAGACATCAATCCATTAACCTGAAAGCAGAGACTGAGTCATGGCAGACCGCCATCTTACTGAGTAAACATATCGAGTGAACGAGGTTCGTGGCAAGTTCCTTTCATACGCTGGAGTGCCTATTTTTCCCTAGCTGTTGTTGTTTACATCAGTGCATTTGACCAAAAGTAGCTTCGCGGAAACCAAAGGCGAAGGCGGGCCATTCATAATGGTGAAGCCCAAACAAGTGGGTGGAAAACGTATCATACAGATACCCTAAAAAAAATGTTGCCAATGATAGCCTTCTTTTCATTGATTTGTTTTATTTTTCGTCTTGCGGCGTTTCTTTTTCCCTCAAAGAATTTTAAGAATATACCATCAAACGGTCGGGAAGATTAATTATAGGGTGAAAACTCACAGTGCAAAAAAGAGCTGTGAAGAATAACACCCCGAATATACGGCGCTGGAAATCGTAAATTAGACGCTTGAAACGGACTAATTGAAGTTATGGTTTCCATCTTTTGACCCCCCCCCCTCCCAACTCAAACGCCCCCTTGGGTATTGTCCAGAACGGAGGAGAAAAATGTGTGTGGGGTGGAAGTAGAGTCATGGGTTTGAATATTATTTTAGAAATCAAAATGTTTCATTCGAGTATTTTACAGCGGGACCTGACAATCTGCCACACAAGCAAGGGTACAGTGATATCCCGAACGAGGAGGCTTCAGCATTCGAACCATGAATTGCCAAAATACCCGCATATTTACGACGAAACAATGTGTATTTAAAAAGAGTTGCAAAGATATCACACGTATTCGTAACCTTATATTCTGGGAAAGCCCACGACGTAATTTGGAAATTCGCTATCTGGTTAGATAGGCAACCCAAACAACGCCACCCTGTACTTTAAGAGTCGTGCTAACGCTACTTGTTATTCCGCTGTGACTTTTTTTTTAAAAAAAAAGAATACGGATAAGTAAGCTTAGGGCATGAAGACATTTTTATATCCGTTGTAATTGCTGATCTAAGGGCTGACAAGCAAGTCAGAATTAGTGCTGTAGAATCAGGAAGTTCGAGTCTTTTATAGTAAAGTGTGTGAAAGTCCCAGAGAGTTCGCGCGTTGATCAGGTGAGTAGTTGATTGAAATCCTTGTTAGACTGCTGTAACGCCCTCCTTGTCCTCAAGCTCGAGCTACTTGTATGATATACCGCAGGTATGTTTGTCAACACAGGTAAGCCATCCCAGCCCATCCCAAGCCTGTGTCAAAGTGCCACTAATCCCGCAGATGAGCTCGGCTGTTTTCACTAATACATCCCGACAGCATATTAAGTTCTTGATGGGATGGAATATGTCTATCACACTGGACACGCACGTAGGCTATACAGGTTACACTGGGAAACCGCATGCTATTTATTAATTAATAAGCTTGTGGGCGTGGTTTAAATTATTGCTACATATAAAAAAGCTTGAAATATGCTTTTGGAAGTTAGACTTTTCTCTCATGCGCTCAGTGAACGATATAATGTATAGCACACCGATAAAATAGTAGGTACCCGTACCTTGTTTCGGGTAGTAATTTGCCTGGTTTTGGTTGGAAGTTTAAAAACCTGCCTCTTAAGATTTAACCAAGATGCGTATTGAACCTTACCAAAAAAAAAGTATCGACTTACCTAAGACGCCTACAAAACCGGTTCTTTTTTATTGTTTTTTTAATTAGTGGCAACCTTTTGACTGAAACCTGCCAGAATTTCAGAATCGCCTTTAGTTACAAATCCGCATTATTGAGGCCTCAACTACAAAGAAAGTCTGTTGTTATTTTTCGATGGATTCCAGTCTTGATAGTTCTGTTTCTCATTTGTTATATATCGGCGATATTGATGTACCTATTCTTAGTTGAAGCAATTGCGGAGAGCAAAGCTTTGGGCTTGGAATTGGGTTCGTTGCGGCCGGCCGCAGTTGGCGGGACGGTTGCGCCGCCATGGCGGGGCGATGTTGAGGGAAGCCATCTGTCCGTGAGATAGGCCCACCCGCTCGCTCATCGGCCACCAGACCTCGCTCCACAGGCGGAGTTGTTCTCTGGTCTCATGTTCTAACGGGAGCGCGGCAAACCGCCAGCTGAGCTTTTTGGACCAGAGTGTACCCCTACGTCACTACCACGCTCCCTTTGACTGATTGGAAAGTTACTGAAGGGGTGAGACAACAATCGTTTACTGTGTGCTGAATATTCAAATTATTCCGATCAAAATTCAACCCTTTCCGAAGTTGGGTCGGAGTTTCTCATAAAATATCATTCGCTTTCAAATGAAGGGAGGTTATGTTGTTAATTCGAAGTTGTGGCGCTATTTCATTTGTGTAGGCAAAACCCTGAGCAGAATAAAATGGCCAAAAAGAAGAAAAAAATCTAAGTTTTAACTCAAGAAAACCCGGGGGGGGGGCTTTCAACTTGCAATCCAGGAGTCCTTTCGATCATGGAGACTTTATGTGAGCGAAACCTATTTGTGTTTTGAGTTTTGCAAGACGGCAGCGGTATACAGTGTATTCAAAGTAGCGGTAGCTTTGTGTTCTAACTTGGCAATTTTTCTCCTTTCTTTGGTTCTTCTCCACAGCCAAAATACATCCCTTTTTTTCGCGATCGACTCAGGGTACCGTATGCGGTGTCCTCATCGAATATCTGTTGCTCTTTTATCTCTAATTCGGAACGTCGAACACCAGAGACTTTATCGTTAGAAGTGGAGCAGATTATGGGCGCAATAAAACAAATCAAACAAATCGATACTGTCTGCCTTCCTGGCGTTAAACTGATTAGCCGAAATCCTGCACATCTGTGATACGAAGTTGTAATATTGGATCCTTTGAACGTAAAAGTCACTATCAGAAACAGCGCGGTAAGCAATCAAAAAAGAAAAAGAAAAAAGTTAAGTTCCGGGAACCAATGTTTTGGTCAAGAAGCTATATTTACAAACGCTTTATTTCAATTTTTGGTACTAGGATCTTTTGAGGTAGCTAAAGCACCAATATAAATTAGGCAGCATACGGTATCTGTACTTTGATTTCTATCTATTGATTCAAAAACTTTCATATTTCGTATTTCTTCTTGGGATATCCTCAACTTTAAATCGGCGAACAAATTGTCTAGGTAATCGTACTTATTATAATTAAACTGCTCCACGAGTATATCGCAAGTGATATCTTTGTCATTCATAGGCCTACGTGTTAATCTCTGCGAGTTAGGGACCATAAAACCCCGGTTAGCTGCAGGGAACTCACCCTTTATGGGGTTGTTGTCCACGTGGCTATCTTGTGACCTTGATAGGGAGGCCGCTGGTCGCACTGCCTTGTTCAAACGTATTATGCTGTATTTATTTACCAGCGAGGTGCATGGATTGCCTTGGTCTATCCCCCCCCCCCCTTCGTGATTTCCCGCGGTAAACACACATGAAAAAGAGAGCCCCCCCCCCTTCTAAGAAGTTACTCAAAAGACACAGGATAGTCTCATATAAAGAGGACGTGGAGATGACACTGACAAGTAAGGATAGGAACTCAATCAAAGTCGAGCCTGCGACGAAATTTGACCTTCTTGACTTGGTTTGTTGTTTGCCCATGGTTATTTGTAGTTAGGGCGCAGGCTTAAACCATGTGCCGGTAAATGAAGGGAAAGGGGTTGGAAATCGTGACTGCTGTGAATGAGAGGAGGAGGAGGGTTTGGGGTGGGAGTAGTCTTAAATGTTCCGTACCTTCTAAGGATTCCCTCTGTTTCTCCGTTGCCGATAGCTGATCATTGAGACAATATGGACGATTCTCATTCTGAAAGGGTCTAAACTAATTCACATTTAAATTTGAAGTGTAATTTTTTATAAATATTTCGGCGACTTTACCTCGCCATTCGGTAAACAACTATGGTGCTTCTGTTTTAGTCTACTATAGTTTGAAAGGCTCAGAAACAAAACCTCTGTTTACGGAGCGCGAGGCGATTGGGCTTTCACTTAATATCTTTCAGTACTCAGCAACATTTAGCTTCGAGGGGCGATACTTAGGAATTGCGTAAATAACTCCGTGTGAAATATAGCTATAAAGTGTTGCATGCCATCATCGAACTCTGACGTTCAAACTTGAGGAAACATTGACCGTTGCAAAGCTAAATGGAACATTACCTCTTTCAAAAATGTTATGCAGATGTATATAGGAATAGCGGTTTCGGAGCTTAATTTTTTTGAAGTTTATGAGAATATTTTCCTAAGAATAAATTTTGAAGTGTGCTGTGCTGTGCTGATCCTTGTTAAAACTGAAGGCGAATACCTACAGTAAAATCCATTTATGATAAATGGACCTTTTCTCTGTCTGTGAGAAGAAAGTAAAACGGGGAGTGAATGTCCTCCAAAACTAGAAGTCCTGCAGGACTCCGCTTTTGAGACAAATGAAATATATGAAGTAAATTTTCAAACGGTGTATCTGCCGATCGGTTTGATTTTTCCTATCCGTTGTTCCTTGCATTTTTCCTTTATCCGCCTCTCTCCGATTGTGTTATATCCGCTTAAAAGCGACGCCGTTAGACTCATTGTAACAGTTGAAAACGGTTGTAAATGGGCATGGTAGCATACACCGTTTGAAAATTTAAATCTTAAACTGTTAAATTTTCAAAACCTCATTCCTGTGGGACTTTCGGAGATCATTCGCTCCCCGATTTTATCATGAAACAGAGGAATGGTCCATTGCGAGGCGCGAGTGCGCAACAAGTGCTGCTGAGGGCGGGAAGTCACAACGGTCAGGTAAAACCGCGAAAGGGCCGAATAAAGCAAATAATGATAATTTTGAACAGTTTGAAATGAAGCCTTTTTTGGTTTTTATCAAACTTCTTTCTAGCTTGATCGGGTAAAAGCGAATAGGTGCAACTACTGTAATAAGACTTATTCTACCGACGTAATAAATACCTGCATTTTTTTACCGGACGTAATAAATGCAGGGATGCGTTTGATAATCATCGAGTAATTTCACACATATTACTTACGTATCATGCTGCGAAGAATTCTTGACAGTGCTCTTCTTTTGAGATCTCTACTTCTGTCGAATACATTCCATTAGACACATTTTTGTCACTCCCAGTTTTCTTCATCCGTTGAAAGTCCTTTGGATTTTTTTCATTTTGAAAGTTCGTTGAATCACTTTTGAAGAGTGCTAGACTTTTAAAACATCATTTCTCATTAAAAATATCGACACGACAGGTTCCAAACGCACTCGTTTCAAACAATCCTCTTTTGACAGCTGTGAAAGCTTCGGTCTTTCTAGTCGATGAAGATGTGCTGAGGTGACGCTGTACAAATTGAAAACTTGTCTTTCTTTCGCGCCGAAAATGTTTGAATTGCGTAGTTTTAGGTATAAGCTTTGTTTCGTGTGCCTCTCCGCGATTCCACGAGAAAGAGAAAGACTAGACTAACCTAGTTGCTCGGTATCCCTATCCCTCTTTATTTCCCCCTCTCGCTTCTTTCCACTACGAACGCATGCGTCGAATCGCCTCGCACTCTCCAATTTAGATACATACGGTACTCGATTGTTCGGAGATTTCTCATGATTCTTGTTTATACTTAACGTTCGCGCACTTTAAGCCTCATTTATCTTCTCTCTGGCGAGATGAATTGCCTCCCGAAATAGAACTAGTTTGTTTCGATATCGTTTTAACTTTTTTGAAAAGAACAATGTTACCCTTTCGCAAAAAGTGGGACCCGTATGAGGGCTTGGCGCCTTTTTTTAATAGATTTTATGCGGGATACACTATATTTTTAATATTAACTCAATAATCGTACGTACACTCGATCTTTTTACTTTTACCTTAACAGTCTATCAGTTTTCGCTTGTGAAGCGGCAATGTTGCGCTTTTTCGACGTCCAGGATAAACAAATTCCCGGTTTAAGTATGATGAGGTAACTTCATTTGTAAACCTAGGCAACCCCCTTGACATGGCTGCTAGATGGGTTGCCTTTTTTTGATGGCGTTGGACGTTCTGCCAATCCGTCTGTTGCATGAACGATTTTATGCAGTAGATAACAAGGAGTTTTCTGTGATCACTTTTCCGGGATATCTTCAAAATAACTCCCTAAAAAAATCAAGGAAGTAAACCGCTGTGTCTAAAAATACTCGTCTTCCAGAATCAATCTCTTAGAAACGTAACTCGATCTTGGGCGTTAGTAAACGTAAACCAACTGTTACGTTTCTTTTTTTTGTGGGGGGGAGATAATATAGTGGCCGCTTTTAGCAACAATGAGTCTTTTAGTGAAACGTCCAATTGCCTTCGCAGCAGGAAAATGTCATCTTGCCCTGTTTGCGCACGTCGGAAGCCTGTTTTATGGCGTTTCCTGATTGGTTTATTTCCTCCCCACCGTAACTCGCCCTGTCCACAGTCTCTTCCGAAGGAGACCGCTACGAATCAAACTCATTCCGGTTTACACTGATAAAAGAAGTCATTCCATAAGTCGGCCGAGAAATCCGGATCAGGGAATAAGCACTCGGTCGAAGTAAATCACAAGTTTATGAGCGCACACTTCCAATTTCCTCATGATTAATAATATATCGCGTATTTATTGTCGCATTATCATTATCTTTGTTCAAATTTTAGTTTAGGTATTTCACGGACTGAAAATTTTTAATGAAAAGATGCGTTTAAAATATGTAACCATTCAGGAGTATTGAAAAAGGGGGAAACTAGAGCCCTGAAAAGTAGAGGCGCAAATGAAACCTACGTCCGACATGTTGAGCCCCAAGCCCCATTTTTCCGCACGAAGTTCATTGGGTCCTTCATGGCGGCTCCCACAGCAGGGGTCACCATTCGCGCCTCGATCTCTTCTTTTAAGGGGTCTAGGAGAAACGGGAAAAGAATAAGAGGAGGGATGTAGAAGAGTTTTTGTAACGAAGAAGCATTATAATAACAATTGACCAAAACAAAAACTGGTTACTTTGGCAAAAACTTCGGATGATCGGTTAAAAAAATCATGCGAGTTAGCCGTTTTTTATTTTAAATTTTCATTATTAACAATTAATAATACTGGCTTGCTAGCTTTCCTTGGAGATCTTTTCCACAATCAAATCAACCGCTTCAGGGAAACTCGAACAAACGAACGCAGGTGGTGGGCTTATCTTGTTTTCATCTCCCGCTCGATATTTGCCTGTTTTCACCAAAATGCCGCGCGCCCCGATGGCCTGCGCTCCCGCAATGTCGTCGCGAACATCCTGAAACACAAAAAATGTTTCAACAGGCACGTAGAAAACAACTGATGTTTTGCACAGTTTGGGTGAAGAGGAAGACGTCAAAAGAGTTAGCCAGTCAACGATTGAAAAATGCCGTTGAGGGGCGGGAAATGCCGCCTGTTTCCAACGTTCTCATTGTTATGACGTCATTTGATGAAAAGTAGCAGGAGTTGTTCAGCCGTTACTTACGTCTCCTATCATAATTGTTGTCGCCGGCTCATCTTGAGCTATCGCGCTCATGAAGAATTCCGGCGTTGGTTTACCGAGGACTTTAGCTTTGCAGTTAGCTGAATACTCGAGTCCCTTGACGAAGGCGCCGGGTCCGAGAGCAAGTCCGTCGCTTCTTTTGAAGTATCGAGCTTCGTGGATAGCAACCAGGTCAGCCCCATCGAGGAGCAATCTGTAGAAATCACAATTAGAAGCAGAGTCCACTCACAGAGGAAGGGGTAGCTGTCATAAGCGCCAACGCCGCAAGCGCCAATCCGTAACAGCGAAACGAGAAAAGTCGCAAACGCCAAAGGTCTTAACCGCAATACTAACCTTACCTAACCTAACTTAACCTAACCTAACTTAGCGTAACCTAACTTAACCTAACCTATACGAACTTTGGCGTTTGCGACTTTTCTCGTTTGGCGGTTACGGACTGGCGCTTGCGGCGTTGGCGCTTGTGGTTTTTGGCGTTATGGAATGCCCCCCGAAAGAGGAAGAACCTCACGTGTCAATCGCGCGGGTCTTTTAAGAAATATCGGAAATAGTGTTGGCACCAGAACGTAATGCGGGGGGTAGATGTATGGGAAGGTTAAATTTTATGCAGAATGTCCGTCATCTCGACAATATCAGGTGAGGAGTTAGTTTATCGTCAGTATTAGCTCCTTGGAAGGTAAGTGTGTACCTGAAGGCCTTGGTGAGTTCTTCATAATGGAACTTCTCCGGTGCTAAACCGACAACTACGGCGTTGAGCGACGATCCCGCTGGTGGGGTGACGTCGGAGAAGTCCTCCATGGCGGCGTCGTCCAGGAGGAGAAGTGGACGGAGTTGCTTGTTGCGGATGTATTCGTGAGCTGCCCATAGAGATGAGTATATTTCGTCGTTTTTCAGCTCGAACCCGAGGTTTAGCAGGCGGTCGTACAAAACCCGTCGGCTTTCTTTCGTTGTGTTGGTCACAAATTTGATTTTGAGATTTGTTTGACGTAACCTGTTGAGAAAGTAAATAAGTTTCAACGCGAGTGACAGCCGGTTCCGAGTTCCGAACCCGTGTTGAGACTTGGCGGTTTCCAAGAGAGAACCTCGGCTCTTTTCAAGCGAACCCCATTCTTAAAGACAAACCGGTACTATCGTTTTCATAAGAATCTACTCCAGCTTCGTTTTGCTTCCCGACTATTTCTCAAGTCTTGTAGCTTCAGATATACTGGTTTCCCTGTGAATTCGACATTAACGTCTGTTGGTGTTATCACAAGACCGGTAACATAAAAAGCATGTTTCGAAATAAGACACTTTGGTATTTGAGTATAATGTTAAGTGTAAGGAAGTATTTTCTTCAAGCGCAAGAAAAAAAATCTCTACCTGCGTAACATATACCTCGGACCCCAACCTCCTCTAGACAAACCCCTAAACATTGGGGAGACACCTCAATCCAAGTGCCCAATAGTTTATGCACGACGCATTTTCGGAAGGGTCCCTTACCCCATTGAAGCCTACTCATCAGTATGAGAAATTTCCTGTTTTCATCACAAGGTCAGGCGGGCCCCTGCATGACTTTTGTACGACTTACGCCTGGGTGGTCTTAAGGCAAATGCGCCTATTTCGCCTTACGATTACGATTCTGCCCATTGCCCTCGTGGCAACCTTATGAATGGGCAGGTCCTAGCACTTTTTTTTCGACCTTATCACAACTAAAGACGGATCCTTTCATCTTTTTTTTTTTTTTTTTGTTACGAGGTT
>Ga0058701_10002756_pt1 | contig 13532 bp, 9 predicted proteins | sample AgamicOrMae_FD_97039 | JGI IMG/M metagenome (GOLD analysis project Ga0058701, IMG submission 97039) | Agave microbial communities from Guanajuato, Mexico - Or.Ma.e | ecosystem: Host-associated > Plants > Phyllosphere > Phylloplane/Leaf | place: Guanajuato, Mexico | collected 2012-06-04 | reverse complement strand
TACTACGAGAGAAGAATTCTATAATCATTTGCATCACACGTGCCTCTACCTGAAAAGAAATGAAAGAAGAGGCACCTTTTGGACGAATTCTAGAGGACCTACAACAGGTCTTATCACTTTTCATGGAGAGAAGTTACACCTACATCATCCGAGTTTCTATCCTAAGGATCCGTAAACAACCAAACATTTCCAAATCTGCATAGACCGTTTGGATGTGTGGGTTTGCAGCCTTTATTCTTCAATATGCGCTCTTATGAACTATCTTCCTCTCTGCGTGATACAAATCCATGCTATTTACTCGAGGTGCACATGTCCACGCAATGATAATCCTATTAGGCGTCTTCATTTCGAGTGGGTTGTTTAATTAATGAACACTGTGTCGAAGTGGTTCGGTTCCTTCAGCCAATTTGTCTTTTTTTCCAGGAGTTGCCTTGTCGATGCACCACGGGATTGCCAAGCGGTTCATCACGTAAGTTTGCTCTTATTTTTGATAACTTTATTAATCGTGCATGTCAGTATGTCCCGCAGTGTGACTTGCGTGAGTGCCCCTCATGTACTCCAGATTGCTTGTCTAATAAATAGATCGAGCGCTCACAGTGTTGCTGTTGTCTGCGCGCTGTGCATCTCCTTACTAACTCTATGGGTTCAACAATAACTCGCAACGGAATGTGACATGGACCAGTTAACTTCTCGCTGAATTTGTTCGCGTGAAACTTACGTCTCTGTTCTCAGGCTGTTCTTGCTGGCGCTACCAGCTGTATTTAATCCGCCCCCGCACTATCCGAGCAGTATTTATAAGAATATCATAGATCTTTGTACAGCCTGCAACGTAACCATTATTACTCATATCTTACCTACACTCTTCCTATGTATTGTTGGTCGAATATGAGAAACCAGTCAGCATTCACATCACTCAATTTTTCTGGTTGCATTCTTAATTTCTCGTATTCTATTTTTCATCACCAAGCCAAGCGAAACGTCGGCACGGCCAGAGGTCTCCCAGGTTAATCAAACTTTAACCTGATCATTTAACCAGCCAAATATCACTTACTTCTCAACGCTAGCAGCGTCCCGGCAAGATGGGAGCAGCATCAGTCTAGACGACATGCCGAGCCATGTTGAGCGGAGCGAGGCACAAGGCTCCTAGTGGACGCTAACCTAATATACGTGTCGTTTAACCTCATCCCAAAATGCGAAAGTTTGAACCTGGTTGGGACACTGCGACACACCACAAAAATACATACTGGTATGTACTTAGGAACTACATGTAAGAGTGAAGAGAGTGGAGGAACATGAAGCATTGACTCGAACTATCTCTCCATTCTCAGTTCAACGCGTTTGATATCTGAGTCATTCTGCCAGAGACGCCGCAGCTCTATGCAAAGTTCAAGACAAGGTGTGTTTTCTTAACCAAACGGGAAACAGCCGGTAAAATATCACTAAATGCGTTAAGAGTCATGGAACGTAAATGGCAAAACTATTGCACGCCTTCGAAGCTTTACAATTGTCAATTCAAAAGTTTTGTTCTGCAAAAGTAATAAAAAAAAGTTTGCCCACCTCCCAAAGCGCAATGCAACCCCAGAGGCAACGAGCATGTGGTGTGCTAAAAAAAAGAAAAGTTTAGGGGTCGATGGGGAGTCCCGAAGACATACAAAAGATAGCGGAACGGAAATAGGAGAACGAGCGACATTTGCTGACAATGATTCGCTCTTTTCTTTCAGTATTTCTGCATCCCCAATATATGCACAGCAGGTCATCCCAAACCTGCATTCGGTAATTTCTGCAATGATCGAAAAATGATTTGTGTAGAAACCGAAGGGGTGAATCACTTTTTTTTCGCGATTCGCGGGGTTGACATAGGACACCCTTTAGCGAGCTGCACCCCAACAACTTTCTATTTTTTTATTCCTTTCTTTTTTTTGCAAAGTGCAGCCTGTTTTGCGTACGGAGACATAATTGAGTTTTGTGCATCTCGGAGTGAGTTATGTGCTGTTTGTGGCCAAGTGCGTTTGAATCGTAATGCCATGGTGGCATTTAAATCTCCCCTTTTCCGTATTCATCATAATGGGTGTTGATGTGTTTAAGATGTTTTAGTACAGGGTGTTTGGCCCCAGAAAGTGTGAAAGGGTTGTATTGACTTGTGAGGGCTTACTCTGCGGATATTTATGTTCATTGAGGGGTTGGACTGTTGAAAGCGTCTGACATCATAATAAAAAGTCTGCTTGATTTTTTAAATATTTTTTTGTATTGTAATCGCTGTGTAAATTGTCCCAAAACGCCTGGTATATTACCTGCATAATGTATTTTATCTTCTTTTTCATTAATTTATTTATCTGTTTTTCTTTGTTTTTGAAGGATTATGAGATATCCCTTCACACAAAAATCACATTCGTCGACAATGGATATTTCTCAATCCCATTAATTTATCTGGGTATAACTTAGGAGCTAGTAACTTAAATTTTAGGCGATATCGTGTCAAATAAACAGCCCGTCTCTATAGGGACAGTCCCAGAGATATCAAGAGCGACTCTGTAAATCTTAATTGGTTCCATACTCTCCATACCTTGAAAGTCAACACATTCGAATATGAGCGGGGAGCATATTAGTTTTAAGGCACTTATTCAGGTCAGTACCTTATACCACACGGACAAGAACACTTTAATGGCCGTTCTAGGTGGAAGCAACCTCGTTCAAACTGCCCTGCCTGCCTATCACCGTGTTCAGGGTTAAAACAGAGTAGCGATTACAGCCAGAGAATCGCCGGTCGCAATTATTAAGAAAAAGGCCTTAAGACACTGCGACGTCAACCAACTTGTCAAGAATTGAGATCAGAGGCTACAAAACCAATGTTAACGCATCGAAACGATACCACTAAAGATACTGGTTCTTTACGTCCTGAGCTCACATTTGAAGAGCAGCCGACGTTTCTGGAAAACATTCTGCAAACAATGCTTAAAGAGGTTTCTTGTATTCTAGTCATACATCTACACTGGAAACATCAAAGTTGTTTAATTTCCTGTCTCGATTTTGCACGCTTATGACGTTCCGCCGGTTCAAATGGTAGTTCACTATTATGACGCTGCGACCTTTTGCAGCTAATGACTCTTAACGACAACGTTTGTGTTTTTAAGTAGTTCAACTCGTGACAACTTCGGTGTTGCAAAACGTCAAACAGTAGTTTGTGGGCAATACGTGAAACGTCTTTACAACCGTTATCTCTCAGCGATACCTTTGATCATAAACATCCAAAACTTTTCACGGCAAGTCCTACCCGTATAACCCTCACGAGCGAATACAAGGGGTATTACAGAAGCCTAACCCCCCCTCGATGAAGAAAAACAGGAAAAGTAAAGGAACGTGCTTAAAGAAACAGAAAATAAAACTGCAAAAAGGTGACAAAAGAGGAGGTGCCAGGGAAAGCGACAACCCCTTCTCAAGGCTGGGAAAGAACTTCTGCCTCCCCCCCCCCCGCCGCTGGTAACCTAGAAGACTAATAAATGTATCAGCGTCTTAAAATCCTTGAATTTGCTATATCACTATTTTCAGATTTCAGTTAGCTAAATTGCTCAACATGAAACGAAAAAAAAAACAAGAAAAATCAAAAGGAATCTTGGTGTAAAGTAAAAACATAAGTCTTTGCTACAAGTCTTGTCTCTCGTTTACATGTTTGAGCAAATTAGAACTGTTAGGTGACTATATGAAGATCTTTTTAACTTCCAGTTCCAACTTGCAGACTAAAATTTTTTTAACACTTCAGATCGTTCAAGAAAGAAGTTGAAACTCGGTGGTAATCAGGTCGTTGATCGAAGTTTATTGAAAGTTTTCTCTTTTTTGTAGTGGAGATTCGTGTACCAATTGGATTAGTGCAGCGGAAAATCATATTTATTAGTCCCCTTTTTCCGGTAGGAAGGATTTCCCCGTTGGGTGATTTTTCCATTGATACGTTTTATTTGAACTGACCCATTAAAAGACTGAGTTAAGGAGACAGTTCCGGGAGCTAGTCTGGTTTCGGCGAAACCCTTTTCTAGATTGCATCTGGAAGTTACGATCGAGTGGCAACCAAGGAGAATTACTGCTCAACCCGAAACGAAGTGATCACAAGTAGCAAAGTTTACCAGAACATTTACGTTTTATTGCGCTTTTCCTACTAATACATACGGTACAGATTTTCAGGTAAATAAGTACAGGTATCAATGCTTACCACTTTCTTTACCCTGTGATTGGCCGCCAAGATATTTTTTTTAAAGGTAAGAAAATGAAAACTCAGCTTGAGATGTTGGAATTTAGTGCAGGCTCACCTGTGCCTCTGTGCCCCCCCCCAAAAAAAAAGTCTAATCCGCGTAAAAAAAAGAAAAAAACTGGTTCCATAAGTTTAATGAAAATGAGTTGAAGAACATTCATTGATCAATACATGTCAACATTTTAAATTTATACTGTACTTAAAGACACCTGGAAACAAGGCCGATGTACGCAGTAAACGAACCACCTTTATTCCACAGATATCAAACGATGAACTATTTTTTTGGCGCACATTGTAAACAAATTCCTGCTTTACGTACTGTAGTCCCCCGCCAGTTTAAGGTATAAAGCTTCAACACGGGAAGAGCGTAATTTTTGAGGATTTTTAAAGATAAATTTTTGAGCCCAATTTTTTTGCCTTCTTTTTAACAACTGCCCTGCTGAAAACCCCATCAATTAAGAGCCGTCGACAAGACCTTCTCCTTGATACACTTGTTAATAGACATACCTATGTGTAATTAAATTATCGTGTTTTAAGTTCATACCCATTACAGATATGGGACTGCATTTAACAGGGGTCATTTTTTACTGTGTAGATGTCAAACACTGTGGCGGAACAAAAGCTTTGGTCCGTCCACCCAAATAAGATCAGGTCAGCCGCATTAACCACGCACGATTGACTAAAGGCTCCGTTACGACTGGCCAAACTTATCCCCTAACCTCAACCCTTAAGAAAAAGGGCAGGGGAAACACCGTTTACGACTGAAAGCCAGTCCACTGGGAAATGCTTCTCATTTAGCGCGAGATGTGTTTGGGCGGCACGGAGCACAGTTTCCGCGCGTTTGACCAGCTCCTTCGCTTATCGCGTGCGCTTTCAGACGGGGGACGCTTTTATCTTAGGGAGTGTCAGGTGTGCCAAGTAGACAATTGGTCTCTGAGACGAGATTTTGGGCCAACAATTTCAATCTCATCGACGGAATTGGGTTTCCTCAGGTCCGAAAAGAGCAAGCAAACTACTAGTATGTAAAGAAAATCAGTGATTTCTCCACACTTCAATTTTTTCGAATGTGGATCGTATTTGAGTGTTTAAAGTTGAATCAGTGGGCTAAATTACGGGTTATGAACTGAAGCAGACCCCAACACATCTGCCATTTTTTTCTTTTTTTAGCCCGAGCCCCTATCCAAGGTGGAGTGGTAACAAGGAAGGGAAAAGTGACTTTACTTACAGATTTTAAACCTTGGTCCTTTGTATAATATAACAACGGATTCAAAACCGTTTCCATTGAAGTTTCTCATCCTTATAAGACTGGACTTGCAATTAAAATGTCTTGGGGATCGACCGCAGGCAAGTTCTGTTAAACTACAAAACCAGAGATCCCCTCGGCCTGACCTAATTGCACGCCGTCAATAATAACATAACTTAAGTCGATTCCTACCACAGCGCAGCAATACGAAGCTTGTCTAGCATTTATCTCCTTCCTACAGTTCCATTGTTGCAACAACCGCAACAGTGTTACCCTTGACACTCATAGGTTCCACCCGTGTGACGTCAGAGCTTCGCAAAAGCTATTCGAGTGCTGCCCTGCTGGTAGCCACTGGAACTTAAGTGCAAGCGCGCAATTTCCCGAATCGCCACGTTTTATGACCTGCTGACCGATTCTTTCTACTAACCTGCATGTTGGATGACCTGATTTATTTATGCGTCGCAGCGAATCGCAAAGTTTGGCAATGAAGGACATTGTTGCAGTAACAGCCACTGTTTTGCATATTTCATCCATACCTAGTTTCTAGGAGCATGTATGCAAATGAAATGACGGAGATTCATTCTTTTTCTTCGTCGGTCGCTTACATCATCAGGACCCATTTTCTAGCGGTATTCAATTAAAACGAAAAATTGCGGTTTTCCTTCATGTTCTTCATTGTTTTCCTCTTTATATTACTCTGTTTCTTTCTCTCTCGCTTGGCTCTAATATCCTTTCTCCTTGGCCCTTTTTTTATTTATTCTTACCAACACCTTCAGATTGGCTTCCCCTATGGGCAGATCCTGTATGTTTGTTATGTCATTTATTTTCTAGGATTTTCGGCTCTTGCCTCTTCTTTTCCTACATCTCCGCCATTTTTTCTTCTCTACCTTTTGTTCAATTCATCGTCTGATTGAGTGTAGTTTTCTTCTTTCGTTCTTTACAAGTTATTCCCATCTTCCTCCTAGTCGAACTCTCCACCTTCTCCAGTATTTTGTTTTTCGCCTTCATCTTCTCCTCTTCCTCTATTTCCGCTCAATTCTTCCCTCCTTTGTTTACTCTTCTCAATGATTTTCATGTGGTTTATTGTTAAAAACACCGACGCTGTACAAATCCGAATAAGCTGACACGTAGTTTGCTGAGCTTGGAGTGCCATGGTCTATGCTGTAGTAAATCTCTCCCCACCGAGCTGCTCAATCAGATCCTTTCAAAAGGCTCCGCACCGATGAAAAGAATGTCACTCAGATTACAGGAGGTGAATCTCAAAAGGTGGACTTTAGCGGGGCAACTGCTGCAATATCCCGCTGAAGCCAGAGTGACTTGAACCCCCCCCCCCCTTTTCAGTACATACGCGGAAACCAACTAATCACATCAGCACAAGCGCGATTATTACTCGCGCTGCATTATGTGGTAATGAAATGTTTATGTTGAAACTTAAAACATTTTGTTACAATTTTGTTGGCAACGCCCTGACTAAGATACGCTGGACGCATTTAAACACCACAAATACTGTAGGTGCCATGCAAATCAGTCTGTCTCATGTTATATTCAAAAGACGAATACAAATAAGATAACCATGTTAGACATCTGCAGTACCAATACAATCATTAAGAAAACGATCGACACGTACCATTCGCGGTTTGCATTCATAGTCACAAAAAACGACGCGTCTTCAAGATGTAGCTCTTTTTTTTTTTGCATATTTAAATCATTGAATGCGTTACCGCTTTTGCTTTCATGATAATTTACTTAAATAATTACTAACTAAAAATAAGCTTAAAAGTGGCAAAAAACGATGAAATTCTATAATACTTATTGTACGAATTGATATACTATTACCTACAAGTGTTATTATTTAGGCTACTATGCAGTTGTTTTTTTAAAAAAAGAAAAAAACTAACAATAGCCATATCAAAACAAGTATCTCGTTGAGATCTCTCCGTTGATGTTGTAAATGGGCTGAAATAAATGGACATAAAATTAATCAAAATCTACATCCTACCGGAAACAATATTCTTCTCATACCAAAAACAGTTTTTTTTTTCATTTTTCTTTAATGCAAAAGTTTAATTTAATTGTGTTGAACGTGTTTCATTTAACGTCTACAACGAACCAAAACATACATCGCATACCTGTTTCATTTCATACCTAACACATTTTTTGGGGCAAAATTCCAATCAGACCCTGCTGAAGGAGTTGTACAATTATTTAGCCTAAAATGATATATTATGAAACGCAATGTCTGTAGGATGACGAACCCTCAGTTAACAGCCTAATTTTGTCAAAAAATTTAATCAAACCAGCCTCAACGTCCTGTCCAAGTCATCTCATTAGGCTAAAACGCCGGCTCACCACCCACACAAGAAGCTCGGTTGCCATTACTTCCGACCCAGATGACCTCCACACCACCCAAGGGACTACATGTCCCTCCGATTTAACGGCAAGGTGTTAAGTGCCCAAAGTGTGGCGACGCCGGGCGGGGCGGCTTTATAGATTGCCATTCGTGGATTCTCATTAAGCGGACTACTTTGCTAAAATAATCCCGTTTATTGTTTCGAGGACTCACGTCGTTAAAGACGGTGGATATCCGTATAGGATAATCGACTCCCCGGTTTATGGTGATTGCGCTCGTGTCCTATTGTGTTTTGGTGAGAAACCTTATCTTCAGACTCCTTTCTCTGTTGCGAAATTTATGCATCATAAATAGCTTGTTGCTTACTGTAGGAAAGTTTACATCTTCTGATCGTTTTCTAACGCCCACGTCCCCACGTGTACTATGACCAAATGCGACTTTGATGTGTTGCATTGATCGTTAAATTTTTGTCGCATAAGTTAACCGGGAGTCATGGCATGGGTTTGTGTTTTTACAAAATTACAAAGTACCTCGATATGAGAAAACACCAACTGGAATAGGTATAAGAAAACTGCTAAAAATATCTAAAAAATATATCGTAAAGCCTGGCCTAATATACATGCTCAGGAAAAAACAGCAAAGTGCACAAAATATCCGCAGGATAAGTCCGTACGATCAGCACCGGTACAGCGCACTATGACTAGTTGCCTATAAAAGCTGAAAAAAAAAGAAACACGCAAACATTAAATTTGGATAAAACTGAAGTTACATCTGTAATTTGGATAAATATCTAAACTTTAAAAATGAATTCTCTGGTTTGCAGAGGTATGTTTCCATTTAAGAACAAAAATTACGGACAACTGACTCCTAGGCCCAGACAGGAGGCCATCGCAAGTATTTAAAAAATACTGACGATGAAGTAGAACATGGTCAATAATGTTTTTAATCTTTCAAGAAAAGGCAATGCAAGCAGTTGAATCCGCCGATCGCTTGGCATGATGAATAGTCCGTTAGTTTTAATTTGTCGAATCAAGGTAAAAAAAAAATGTCGATCGCAGTTCTGGAGAGGGCTGTGTTCGGTTTGGATTTTTACGATAAGATTTTCAATATAAGTTGACTCATTGGTCAACTTAAAGTGGATTAAGTTAGGTAACGATGCATTGTCAGAAAATCTTGCTAAAATTTTAGAAAAAAAAGTTTGCATGCAACACACATCAGAGTTAGTTAACTTTGGTTGGCGTCATAGGTTAAACATAATAATCGCAATATTCCGAGACTGTGGACAACATGACATGTTTCCCCAAATCGCAGTTGCACAGAAAAAAAATAAAAAAGACTGGCATATGTGTTTTCAGAAAAGTAAAAAGTTACTGTTGTCTGTGTAGGGTTGAAAAATCAACCATCGAATGTCAACAATCGTTTGATCCCCTGACCTATTTCTACAAACTGAGGGCGTTCCACCCATTTTTCATGGGCTCGCCCATGGTGGCTTGTCCATAGGGGTTCACGGAAGAGCAGGTGGTAGGGCGGGTTGCCTATGGGCGTCGTTGCCGAAGTTAATCCGACCACCCGCCGTCTTCGCACGACCAGCGGAAGCAAATTTACAAAGGAACAGAAAAATGGATTAGGCACAGGCACACATGTGCGTACAACAAGACATGAGTAACTTTTACATTTATTTTTCTCGACGTGTTATGGCTTCTGTTCACTGATTCACTCCAAACATTCAGCAATTAAATAAAACAAAAAGTTTTTTGATCAAAACGAGAAAACATTGTTTACTGCAACTTTCATGCGCCGAAAGAAAAATCACTGAATGAACCCAGATAAGTCTGTCCAATACTAGAATAAAATTTGATTTCATAGTGCAGTGCCGTCAAAAGCGACGTTAAGTTGAAAGCTATACTATATCGTTAGATTTGCCAGAAAAAAACTGAGATTGTACAATGATATAAATTGGATTGTCGTCAATTGTACTTATCTAAAATCTTTTACGACACTGACTCAACATAATACACAGTTTTGGATCATCAATTTGGAAAAAAAAAAGTATTCAAAATTCTTAACATTTAATAAAAATTGCTTCTCACACAGCTGCGTCTTTTTTGCTGAGGTTCCATTCCAAAAAGTAAAAATAAGTTAGCTAAAAATAATGATTAAAATTATCGTCAAAAACGGACCAAAAAAAGGTCGGTCCACTTTCACGTGGAAATAAAGAGAGGAACCTTGCAGCTTACAAAAATTTGAATCGGCATTGTATTTCAAAGGAACAAAAGAAACACTGTGGGAGGAATTCAGGGTGGGGCCTGTTTGCTACTGTTTCCACTGTTCCGCCAATCATTTCAGGTGCCGAAAAGGTGTCGGCTTCTCACCTGACCCGAACCGGAAATTGATTAGTGCCGCGCGCGAGTTCATGTTTGTTTCGGCTCACCTTTTGAACAAACCACCCCGAAACGACATGGACACCCGCTGCGCTCTGCATTTCGACACCTGGATATTCCACTGGTGTCACTTCTCACTAACTTTCAAAGGTTGCATTACCACTTGTTCGTTCAAGCTTTAATCGCTAACAGGTCGAGCTCAAAGGTAGCGAAGCGCGCACAGGACATCAAAAACCTGACCTAACCTATCCCAAGCCTCATAGACACAAGTTTGGTTAGAAATCGTTTGCCTGGAATCGCTGTCGTTCCGCTCGGCTGTCTGAAAGCTTAGTGCCGGTAGCAGAAGAATTTTCAAGTTTTCTATGAGGGAAAATAAATATATGTCGACAGCTTGCACCAATCAATACATTGAAGAAGATGATTATACATTTTTGGACACTAACAATTTTAAACTTTACAGAGTCGACTTTTTTATCAGGATACTTGTAGTTTTGGAAAAATTTTATGGCAGGCAAGCAGCCTTGTAAATATAAATCGGTCAACACATGATTTTAATGTTTACGATGTAATTAAAATTAAAGTATGGGTTTCATCATCAGAATCCGTCTTTAAAGCTAAAAAGTATCTGGAGAAAAATTTAACTTCAACGTTTATTTGGATCATTTTATCCATTTTTTTATATATGAAATAAATATCATCATCAAAAAAAAACCAATCATGTCTATCCAACCCCTCTTTAAGGTACCTGTTGAAAAACTATCAATGCACTTCACAACTGAAGCAGAAAATTCATTTAAGTGGTCTGGCATCGCGCAGAACAGCAAAAAAGTCTTCCGCTTGGGGAAGCCTGATAGTCTCCCTTCATTTTTTAGGTACATGGGAAAAAAAGGAAACACGTTTTCCGCGCTTTACTTTACTAAATTTTTATCGTGGTTGCGGCTGATTACAAGAAAAAGATTGTTGATTGACATTCATGGATTACTACTTCATTTCCTTAACAGGTTTGAGCTTCACATCTTGAAAATTTATTTTCTCCTGCGACCATCGGTGAGTGTTATCGCGTTGACAGTAATACTTTTATTATTTGATAATTACACAGTTTCTTGATGCGCAAACTGAGCTCAATATTTCAAGAAAAATTTTTACACATTGAAAGTGAAAAGATCAGATCCTCTTAAAATAAAGATTCTGGGACTTAAGCGAGCCCTGATAGGATAGCCGTATATTACAATGCCGCAAACGTCGGAAATATATTTATTTATTTGAGTTCATGGAATATTGCGCAACATTCCTTCCGATTACGCTGCAGAAACCAAAAACTTATCTTCGAAAAAAGTCGCAAAACAAATAAACATTACATTTTTTTCAAAGCTTGTAGAAAAATTTTAGGTTTAGTTTTGCAAAATCGTCCCTTTCTGCCATCAAATCACTTGTTTTAGAGATTTCTTATTTATCTTTATTAAAAGTTAATATCAATTATTCGTGTAACGTGGAATTGGTTCAACAATACCATTTCGGATACATTAACACTAAAAAATGACTAATATTTTTTTATTCCTTTTGTAGACAGAAATCAGTAGCATGAAATTCGAGGATACGATAGTCGCAACGATCTAAACGGCAACACTTGGGACTTGGGGATCCCGCAGCAACCAGAGCTCCGCTCATGATCACAGAGCTGTCGATGATCAAACTTGGACACACCTGCATAGCGAAACCTGATTCACCCACTGAAACCCCCAACCTCGTTGACCGTTACTTTTGGCCACATCGCCAGGAAAACCCTCTTGATGGCCATAAACCTGGTCCCGGTGGAGTCCCAGCTTCCCGCGGTGCTGCATCCCAACACGCGTCCTCGCCTTACAATGGGGGCTGCTAGACTGCATGGCTCCGTTTCTCCGTCACATAATAGGAGACCAAGGTATCGGACCTCTTTCCACGGATTACAACGATTTGAAAGTGTGTTTTTTTAAAATAACGATCCATGCCTAGAACATGCTCATGAAGTTTAATTTTTAAGTATCATTTCTTTTTTCCCTGAAAATTGTGAAATATGTTAATTTGAAATGGATTGAATTATTGAATCAGTCTGAGGCGAGGTCACAGTTTTGACTGTATAAAAAACATAACGAGCAGATTTTTGTTGTTGAGGAAATATTTGCTCAGAGCCAAGAGCAGCTTGCAAAAGATACTGGCTAACAACGCGCGCTGCCATGCAAAAAGCTTGAACCAACGATATAGATTTGTCAGTGATGAGAACGACTCCTCATAAAATTGCCCATTGGAGGGAGTAAAATGTAAGATCTTAGAGTCTTTATTGTAGATTGCCTTATTCCTTAAAACTGTTCTTTTATTAATTATTTAGACAAACCTAATGAATGGGCAGTTAATGGAACCTTGCAGTTTCATTTCATACGACTAATTATAATTATAGGTGAAGGGGCTTGCCCGTGAGGGGCAGCCTCGTGAAAAGGCACCGATGTGTCCTCGCTGGGGAAAACCGCTACCATTAAAATCGATCAACGATGAATTTCGTTGAAACTAACCTATTACAGCCTTTAGACAACCCAAAACGGGAATAATTCATATTGGTGCAGATTCAGTGAAAATCGGAAGAGAAACCGATAAACGAAGTCTGAGTTCCAAATATCGTTCACCTGCGATTATGAGAACCGGGCAAAACCGGTCCTCATACGACTAAATATTAACTCCTATGAATTAAAGACTCAATATTGAGTTTTAAGATGCAGACCGAACGCTTTATGTGGGGCTTAAATCATCGGACGAAATGTTAGGATGGTCACTAACTTCAGTCGAGAGAAGTACAAAGCCAACAAGATAATCAAAGTTATTCCGATAACAATCGATAAAAAAGGCAGCAGTGAAAAGCACAATAGCTGCCCCCAGTCGCAAACATCGGGAGCCAACCTGTGACACAATGCACAAACTAAAAAGTCAGAGTCAATCCGTGCTGACATCAATTTATGCAAATGTGCTCCCGGCTAGGTTCCGCTTATCTGCGATCAGCATAACAAAGTGTAATAAATAACTGCACCTGGGAAGAGGGTCTGTTTTTAACAAGGCTAGGTCTGTTTACAAGGAATATACTACCCTAATTGCGGTGGCTCATTTTTTCTTATTAAAATTAGTCGAAGTGTCGTGTCAATAATATGACAGATCTGTCAATAGAATGGGATCAGTTTCTATTGTTAGGGTGGAGGAGTTAAAATGAACAGGGGCTGCCACCGTCTGGAAGCACCGGGCTTAACAAGACCTGTTGTTGTTGTTGTTTTTTGTGCTTTTTATTGTACTTTGCAC
>Ga0058701_10002754_pt1 | contig 13534 bp, 9 predicted proteins | sample AgamicOrMae_FD_97039 | JGI IMG/M metagenome (GOLD analysis project Ga0058701, IMG submission 97039) | Agave microbial communities from Guanajuato, Mexico - Or.Ma.e | ecosystem: Host-associated > Plants > Phyllosphere > Phylloplane/Leaf | place: Guanajuato, Mexico | collected 2012-06-04 | reverse complement strand
GGTGGGTCGGGGAAGGTTCCGGGGGGAAGGCGGGCACCTCCTCTTGCCTCCACACCCTCCCACTGCCCTCCCTAGGCAATGCTACGAACACACATAAGTTTACAAAAAGAGTCACCAGATTTTGTTTGGATCATCACTTATGGACATCACTGTCCAGTTCGAGACACTTCCGCAGGGTTGTTAAGTATATTTAAATACCTTGGCAAATTGGGATTAAGAAAAAAATCTTTATAAGGTTAATAATATAGGTTGCCTATCAGCCAGTGTCTTTCACAATGATAGTAATTAACCGTATTTTCCGATTATAAGCCGACCCGTGTTTCAGGCGAATATTTATTTTACGCCTTATAATAGTGAGCTGTTTCCTTACGGTGACTTCGGTTATCTAAACTAGACTTCTTGGAACCTACTCATACTTTAGACAAGTGTATTGAAAGTGTGGGTTACCTTGATTGGGATTGATATTCGCTAAAAGATGCGGTTTTCAAAAGTTGACTAATACTAAGCTTTTGTTTTAAAAATAAAAACTCAGAAAAATGAAGGAAAAACAACTATTTAGATAAAAAAACAAAAATGCTACTGAAATTTCCTTTTGGGCCTTGTGCAGCAAACCTTGCGTTTGCCAAATTCCGGAAAATGACTGAAAGTTTCATCTGTCTGTCTTTTTAGTTCCTGAGACGATTCGACTTAGTGCCTGTTTTCACCGAGACGGATTTCCGGCATTGGTTCACGCCGCAGCCAGGAATCGTCGATAGCTTCGTAGTAGACAACGGGAAAGAAATAACAGGTATCGTTCTCATCTTCGAACGCTTACTGGACCGCGTCTCACGAAGCATAAGCTGACGTGGGTTTCTGCTCAAAATATTTAATGCGGAAACGGGAGTTATAACGTTGGCTGGCATCGCTGAGCCATTGTACCATCATGTACAGTGGTGATGAAAAGCCGTGCCACTCTCATTATGGACAAGTTTATAAGCAGTGTGACACGACCTTCGATCTCAATAATGCAGCGCGTCAGTGTCACTTAAGTCCATGCCACAAAATGTGATCGGAGTTCACCTTTGGATGAAAGGTGGAACACAATGGTGGAATGGAATAGTCAAGCTTGAAATTTGTTTGTGTTGTGGTGATAGGTCGGTTCCGTCCGGCTCACGATTTTGTCGTGGAGTTGTTTTCATGAGATCTGAATTGAACGGGAGAGTGAGTTTTGTTGACGCGGTTTCTTGTTTTCAGATTTTGTGAGCTTCTACACTCTGCCGTCTACCGTTATGCACCATCCTGTTCATAAAACGTTGAAGGCAGCCTACTCGTTTTACAATGTGGCCTTTAAAACTTCGTGGATCGAACTAATGAGCGATGCTCTAGTCGTTGCGAAAAATGTAAGTTTCAACAGTCTTAAGATTGAGTCTAGTGACATTTTTATCGAAATGTTTTACTTCCCTGCAGCTAGGACAGATACTCCCCTGTAAGGTTACAACCTTACGCCAGAAGGGTATAAGATATCTGTAAAATCTCGAACCCGGAACATGACGCCATCTAGCGGCAACAGCTCGCACTGACGGCCCTACGAACCAGAGAGGATCGACAGTTTGGGCTGCTGCCGCTAGATGGCGCCAAAGTCAAGTTTTGTCAAGCCATGTATATTTCCCCCAAAATATCTCCTTACTTCTTAGTTGACTCGACTTCCGGCCCGTTTTTCGTGAAATATCCCACCTAAGGACACAACATTTCGATTTTCCTTGGATCGGGGTTTTTCCCGACTAAGTGCGACCTGCTGTTATCTAACATCTCAAGTCTTACTTGTTGAACCAGTGTCAACTTTGCTGTACGTGACCGTATAAAGCCAAGCGTTGCCTCAGCTTTATGGGGAATTTGGTGTACAAGAGAAATGTAAAAGGTGGATTTTTTCTCCGTGTGTTCCCTCTTTGATCTCAAAACGGAGCGGAGCGGGACACAAGCGTTGACTTAGTCAAACTTTATCTCGGTAAACATAACTTAGGGTCGCAATGTCTGATGCCGTGGCCGTCAGTGACTACCGCCGGAAGTAACCGAAGCGAGGCACAAGGCACGGGACCCAACTGAACTTAGGTCATCTTAACCTACGCTATCAAGCCTTCGCCGTCGTCATATCACGTATAATTAAACCAGTTTAGAAAACCAGAGACAGAAAAATCATACCTCGGAAATCCGCAGTGGAATCCTTCCTGTAAATGGACGTACTCCTTTTCCCATGTTAAGTGTAAATCCAAACACTTTGCTAGGAACATGTCTTCTCTCGCAAAACTGATTCCTCCAAGGACGTTTACTTTAATAAAAACTGGAATTTTAAAGAAGGCAAGGTCGTAGTGTTTGTATTGATGTGAGGTCGTGTGCGCAGTTGGGCTTCGACGTTTTCAACGCCTTGGACCTCATGGAAAACAAGGAATTTTTAGAACCTTTGAAGTTCGGCATCGGCGATGGAAATCTTCAATACTATCTATACAATTGGGGATGTCCCTCAATGCCCCCAAACAAGGTGAGATCATTTTGGAACACCGATTTTCAATATCTAATCCAGGGTTGGCATCGCTAACGAAACATTTGAGCGCGCTAACGCTTAGTCGCTAAAGCAAGCTCATTGGCGTAGCGCGCTAACGCTACGTTAGCGACGTAGCGGCGCTAACGCTAATCCCACTTATGTCACCCAAAGAAAAGTCGAAAATGAATGCGTTCCTACACGGATCAGAATCATTTCTTCCCTGCACAATGCTGAACAGCCTCGCTGATTCTCGCGTAACTTAAGATGGAAAGAACGTTAGAACTTAGAAAAAAAGTGTGATCAGTCTCCATGTTATTCATAGACAAGAGCCATTACCATATACGGATAAAAATACATGTCAGGTACTGATATATAAATAAATTCGGGCTCCCTCAAGTCAAGTATCCTATCAAACGAACTGGTAAGAAAACAAGACGCAAAGGGGCAAGGGCCACACCATCGCCAAAAAAATCCTCGTTCTTTACGAAATTAACCAAATGTTTCTCTGGATATTTTGATCTTATATCGACACTTGCTGGGGCCCCTAAATGTCCCCATAAGTCATGGAAGCCAGGTTGTCGGGTCTGAAAAGTCGTTGCCTAGGTAATAGCTAAACGGCGGCGTGCTGTTTAGGTTGCCTATGGAGTGCACGCTCAAGACTTTGGGTACTCCTCTATGCAGCTCTGGCGCAGTTGGGACTTTTGTCAGAGCCGCAGCAAATATGGGGTTAGGAGACTTGTTACCACCCTCGAAAGAACCAGGTTTTGTTCTAAATGCGTACGTTTGTGCCCAGCGCCAACAAGGCGTCGTGGTTGAGTGGTCAGCGTGTCCGCCTATGAATCTCGCGATGCGGGTTCGATTCTCGGATCCGCTGCGTTTTTATTTCTTTCTTTCTCCGAGGCTACGTCACTAAAGTACACCTCTGAACACTCTCGTCAAACGTCTTCTCAGGGGCCGAGTGGTTAGCGTTGCTGCGTTACCAGTGATGGTGTCTAGACTCGGTTAGAGGTTCGTGGTTCTAATCCGCGATTAAATGCCGTGGGCAGCCTCGCAAAATCGCGGCGATCCTTGGAATCTGGCCGGATGGGTAACACCTCGCCAGCCACGGAGCCGTTGAGGAGATACTCTACCCGACCTCAAATCTGACGAATTGCGCGTCAGGAGGTAGCCCCTCAAACACCCCATCCCGTAAGTTCTGGGAAGTTAAGGGGGGGCTTAACCACGGATAGTTTTATGTATTTTTTTTCAATCTTGTTAATGCTTTTGTAGATACCGGTAGTAGAGGTTAGAGCTTCTTCGTTCAATCCGCGATCAAATGCCGTAGTCAGCCTCGCAAAATCGCGAAGATCTTAATTAAATTTATAAAATATAGTAATAATTCTATTATAAGGTACAAACGACTCGAGCGTTTATTAGAACTTTGGCGAAAATTTTAAAGTACAGTTAGCGCTGAAAATTAGCGGCGCTACGGTTGCTAACGAGTCCAGTTAGCATAGCGTGCTAACGTTAATGCCTTTCGAAAACATTAGCGCGCTAACGCTAATTTAGCGTTTGCGACCGTAGCGCTGCCAACCCTGGGCGGAGCCTACCAGTGCGACCAGAACTGGACAATACCTTTTGGACTGATAGTACTTGGTGACGAAAGGTGTAACACTGTAGAAGGGAGATTCCTTGTTCCAAGTGTATTGTGCATTAACGTATTGTGTCGGTTTTCCGTAGCGCAACAACACGTACGGCATCGGGCGGTCGCATGCGCCGGAGGCGCGGATAGCGCGGCCGGGAAGAGCGCAGGTGCTGTCCCTGAAGCGGCAGAGTTGCGAGCGCGACACACGGGAGCTGGAGATCGGCATGACGCCGTCGTCGCCATCGGAGCAGCTGCCCGTGACAGGCGTGGCGTGCGCGCCGGACCCCGAGCTGGAGGCGCTCGACCCCCTCGCCAGCTCGTGCCACTCGATCCTCTACCGGCCCGAGGACGACGGCTACCGGCCCAAGAGCGGCCTGCAGTCGACGCCGCCGCCCCCCGCGCCGGCGCCGCACCGCAGCCAGGCCGGCGCCGGGGACGGACAGGGCGAGGTCGTCGACGCCGTCATCAAGGACATCCGGATGGCGCTTCAGAGGGTCAAGACCCTCCCGGTCAAGCCGGTCGAGCCGCAGCCGGCGCAACCAACTGCTAGTCCTATTTGGGTACCAAGGTAAGAGAACTTCACCGCAGGAAAAATAATATGGTTTCGTGGTATTCCCTGAAAAGAACTTCTTTGCGGGAAAAAAAAGGTTTCGTGTTACGCCCCGAAAAGAACTTCACCGCGGAAAAAAAGGTTTCGTGGTACGCCCCGAAAAGAACTTCACCGCGTGAAATAAATAAGGTTTCGTGTTACGCCCCGAAAAGAACTTCACCGCGGGAAAAAAATAAGGTTTCTTGGGACGCCCTGAAAAGAACTTCACCGCCGGAAAAAAAAAGTTTCCTGGTACGCACCGAAAAGAATTTTACCGCGGGAAAAAAATAAGGGTTCGTGGTACTCCCCGAAAAGAACTTCACCGCGGGGAAATAATAAAGTTTCGTGGTACGCCTTGGAAAGAACTTCACCGCGGGAAAAAAATAAGGTTTCGTGGGACGCCCCGAAAAGAACTTCACCGCTGGAAAAAAAAGGTTTCGTAGTACGCCCCGAAAAGAACTTCACCGCGGGAAAAAAATAAGGTTTCGTGGTACGCCCCGAAAAGAACTTCACCGCGGGATAAAAATAAGGTTTCGTGGTACGCCCTGAAAAGAACTTCAACGCGAAAAGAAATATGGTTGCGTTTGTGACAGGCGTATCAGGATTGCAATTCATCCTGGCATGCCTGGAAATGTTAGGGAATTTCAGCACATTTGTTAAGAGTGATAGGATAGTTCTGAAAAATTGCGGATCTGCAAATTTTAGTCAGTCGAATGTTTTCGTTAGCCTTCTTTTCATTTTCCAAGAAAATCAAAAATTTCCAAAGTGTATTTTCAAGAGTTTCTTCTATTGTTACCTGTGGAGTAAAATGTTTTTGGGTGAAAATGACGTTTAGTTTAAGGTCTCTTATTGCATTATCACACGAATTACCGTATTGTTCCGTGTATAAGCCGCCCCCACGTATAAGACGCACCCGGGTATTTGAGATCCAAAATCCGTCAAAAAAGTGCGGCTTATACAGGGAACAATACGGTACATGATTTTGTTTTGTTTTAGGAGGAGAGTGTGTGAAACTGAACTGCGTAGGAATATTAGTGGCGATGAACACAACATCGACGATGGTAAGTACTTCACATATCACCATTTTTTTTTAGCTACGTTTGTAGAAGTTTTAACTCATGACATATTTCTTTAATAAACAGATGAAGCCGATACGGACTTAGAAACTGATCGGTTGCTCGGTCAGCTAAGAACTGATGACACTGGCTATTACGAGCCACAGTCGGTAAGTCTATATTTCATTTTTGGTATTTTTGAGACATCGAAAACCGCCCGTCGTGCTGATTTCATTTATCACTTCATTCCTAATCGGACATAACAGCGCATGCCGGCGTCGCGCTAAAAGAACGCTAACCTCACTTAGTACGTCTCATAAGAAAGCATCTTTTGATTTTAAAAACTAACCTTGTTTAGGACTAAAAATACCAATTATCACACCACTTCTCATTAAAACCATGCTTGATACACACGGTATTCCTGAATTCATTTTCACGTTTTACCAATTGATGTTTAGAATAAATGCGTGCATTGATGTGGTCACTTACTGTTTTTCATGGCATCAAGAGTAAGGGTTCATGAGTGCCTGACTCGTTATTGTTTTTTTTCGTTGTGAGTTTACAATGAGAAAGTTTGAACTTTTGGCTGCGAATCGTGATTGGCAGATAACTGGACTCTCTTCTTGTATTCTCCGTAGTTTTATGCACCGAATGTAGAGTGCCAAAATCTACTTTTTCTGCTTGTGCAATTTACGGGATTTCTTAATATTGGCGACCTTCTGATAAGCTCTCGTCTTTTTTCTTTTTTCGGTAAGGATATGTTTTTGATGATCGGAGTCCCATTACAGGCAAAAAGTAATGAACAAAATTCCTCTTACGTATACAATCTCGATTAGTCTTCATTGCTGATAACAAAGCTGAAATTATTTTAGGATTTTTGTCAGATCAGTTAACGCTCCATTTCGAGCTCGTTTAAGTCAGCGGATTGTTGTTAATATTCATTGTAGAAGTCATTGGCACAACGGGCAAGAGGGAACAACAAGGAAGTTCGCAGGATTGTAAAACCAATTGCATCTCAAATCTCTCCACCCGAGTGAGACTCGAGGTTTCATCTTTCACCGTCTTTGATATTGTTTCTTTACTCATTCGAGTAAAAAAACAATGTTACGTTGTTTTTTACACGGCGTACAAAAGACAGACGAAGAAATGATGAAAAAACAAAGTCCTAACCCAGAAAACCTTAACTTTAGTCACCGCGTTTACTTCTTTACCTTCTTTCCTCCTATTCCTGGGCCTGTTGATTTTAGTGATTCCTTAATCGTGTCGCCTGTCTTGAGCCTTGAACAAAATAATTTGAACGAAAGATATTTTCCCATAAGACGTGTGCAGGGTCATTGCAAGCAACCAAACAAACTGCGGAATTTTGTCTTCCACACTCGATTTGTCTGTTATCCTCTAGGTATATGTATAAATAACGCCCTCTTTGACATGGAGTGCGATATGAAATCAGCACAACGACCATTCTGCGACTTCTTCTCGACGTTGCGTTTTCGGGAGATGTGCTTCCTAATGCCGGCCTTTATGTGACCTCGATTAGTGAATATTTACCTCATTTTCTAAAGTATTGGACTTCTTAGTGCTTTGTACCTCTCGCGCTGTCTGTGGAGAAATAACAGATTAGACTATTTAGTTGTGGAAAAAATAAGAGGAGATATAGTCATGGCGTCAGAGCTGAAGCAGGGGCTTCAACTGTGCCCAACCCGCTTTGATTTTTACTGGATATCCTACAGGTAGAGTCTCTACACTGTAAATTTCACAAAAGTTGCATTTTCTTCACTACCTTTCGTTGCTAAGTCGAGTGGAGCGCCAACGGAGCGAGGCACGTGACACCTAATCGAATTTACCCTAGTTAACCTGCCTTATTTTACCCAAGCCTGATGACGCTTCTCGCCGGCAGCAGCCTTACGTAACCTAACCTTGCTTAGAAAGCGGTATCAGGCTTTGCGACGCTAGGTTAAGTTATTTCAGGTTGTATGCCTCGTGCCTTACTCCGCCAGACCTGGTGACGAAACGTAGGAGACAATAGGAAGAAATCAGAACCTTTAAAATTTACTGTGTAAGAGTGTTGTCAGATTCCGCGACTCCGTCAAATTTAAACGCGTCTTACCTTTTAACCTGTAAAGATACCATAATGTTGAATCCTATTTTTGGAATGCTCAGCTCGAGGCGATCCAAAACATACCCGACATGCTGGTTATCTTTAATGGTTAAAAAGTTTGACGCGATTAAAATTTACGAAATTGCGGAATCTGGCAACACTGCTGTCTAATCTAGTTGGCTGAGAGTGACAATGATCCAGCCATCACGATCCTGCTTGTAAGATTTTTACCGGTTCCGCTATTGTGTTGTAATCTGTATTGTTGATCTCTTGCTTTACTAAAAGGTAGCCTTCGTAAGGTTAAAGGTCGGAGTTTGAACGGACGACTTTAGCGAATTCGGGCTGAACATGGCGGAGCGTTGCTATTCCTGTCCCCCTCTATGCGAGCTGTGGCGGATGATATAGTGGAATCTCGGTTATACGTCCAAGTCGGGACTCAAAAATTTGGACGTAGAACTGAGAGGGACGTACAAATGAAAATACTCTTCCGTATAACGCCATTTAGGTACAGTATTCTGGATGAAACTATACCGATTGGACGTACAAACGAGTGGGACTTACAACTGAGAGACGTATAACTGAGACTCTACTGTAGGTTAGGGTTCCTCGCGGTCCGCCATGTTCGCCTAGAAATCGCGCAAGTTTTCCATCGTAAAGTGGGTTTAGGTACTTATCGGTGTAGATGCTTCACGGGTTTATAGTTCAGCCACTAAACTAAAGTGCAGTGGTCCCGGCCGAGGGCATCTCCCTGAGGTTGGTGGAAGCTAGGCCGAAACCGCAAACGACCGACCCAGGCCCATCCCTTACAGAGCAGGTAGATCGATATTTTTCGTCATTTGAGATACATCCCTGCTAATTTTGCAAACATTATTTCCGGAAAGAACACACTTGTACAAATTAATACAAATTTGAATGGCAGTTGTACGACAATTAACACAAGAACTGCAATGGTTTAATATCCACACAGAAAGTGTTTCCGCAAAGAAGCAGAAGCCGCGCGCCATATCCCACTAGCGTGACAAATGTTAGACAATCGCAAGGGTCCTCCTTGGGTCCAAGAGACCCCCCTCCCTGCCACCCCCCCCCCTTTGACCTGGCTCGAGGTGCACTTTAGTTTAGTGGCTGAACTATACATCTATGTGCTATGCAGATAGTGGTTGACTCCATGCGTTTAGTAAAGCGCTAGAAACGCTATGAAAGTGAGGAGAAACCTTTTCGGTCTTTTTGAAAAAAAACTAGCTTATGTTTGGCTGTCACAGGTATCCCCTTGTAGGCTGATAAATCCTGTACGCTGACTCGCATTAGAAAGAGTTGCTTTCAACTTCTTATAATCGCTGAAAAAAAAATTGCCTCCCCTCATTGCGGCATTTTGAAAAGAACAAATTGGTGCTATTGGAGCGTCTTGTGGCTTATTGGCATCATTTACTGAAAAAAAATTTCCTGTCTACTTCCTTGGATGTTGGTGCTTATCTTCGGTACGCAAAATATATTTGTAAAGAATTGGAGACATCCGATCTCGTTGTTGTCATTCTTATTATAACATTTTTATCTTATTTTATTTTTTAATAATTTATCGCGAAATTTTATCAGATTTTCTGGTAAATGGTACAGAAACCCAAAATCTAGCTTACATAAATCATGGAAGGTCTTGTCGGGTCTTTAATTTTTCAAACAAAAATCATCTTGTTGAAACGCTTGTTGATAAAATCGTGAAACCGGAAGCACAAATTTTACAATTACTCTCTTAAATTTCCAATTAAAATCCATTTGTTTGAAAGGAAAGCTGACTCGATTTAGACTAAAAAGTGAATTTGAAGCAAAAGTTCGAGGACGAATATCGTAGTTTAAGGTGGTTCCAGCAATGCTTTCTAATCAAAGCCATAAAAAAAAAAAATATTCAAAAACCTTGTTGAAAATCTCAAACTTTGGGAAATTATCACGTTTGGCGAGCAATCACTTGAGTTTTTCTTTATAACTCTTGATGTTTAACAGCTATGTGTATTTTGGATTATGAATTTTCATCCCATTGATTCATCCCATAATGATTTGACCCATTTTTCATCAAAACGCTGTTGTTTTTGAGGTGCTGTGAAATAACTGAACGGTAGATCATCGGCAAACTTGAACAGATTGTTCCTATTATTCCTCTCTTCACGTGAAATAGTTGTTTTTTCCCTTCATCAGACTTTGGAAAATGCCTAAATTATTAAGTTTCAGGATTTCAGAGGGATGATATTTTTTAAATTTTGACAATACTGAACTAAAAAGGTCCTCTAAAACATTTTTTTTCTGTTGCCGAACGGCATCGCTGGGCGGAAGTGGGTTAATTGAGCGAAATTCCTTCGAAGGTATTTAGAGAGTATTACCTTTAGGAGATAAATATTTGGTGTTGTTTACTCTGATAGTATCAATATATTTGGCGTATCGGAGATTTTGTTGGGTGTGGGGTATCATGTTGCTTTGAGGTTATGTTGGCTAACGTGAGTTGGGTGTGGCAGCAGAAGGGGTGGCGGAAGCCCAAGTGCCGGACCCTGCTTCCCTCCCCGTCGGCCTCTTCGTCGTCGTCTCACGCGGCCAAAAACGGGAGTTGCTCCGCGACGACGCCCCTCTTGCAGGCCAGCAAGCAGTCCCCGCCCGGGCCGGGCCAGGGAGTGGGAGCAGGCGCCCTGGCCTGCTCCCACTCGGGGCTGTCCGTGGCTTCCCTCCTGGCGGGGCCCCCCGACCCGCTCTCCCATCCCCCCACCTCCCTCCCGTGCTCTAGCAGTGCGGCCAACGATATAGCCACGGCGTCAGACGATCTCACCTCACCCGAGAAAAGCCCTTCACCTCACTCCGCTAATGCCAACGGTGCGGCGGGGAAAAGCAAAAAGGTGCACATGCTTTTCTTCGTCTATGGTTTTTGCTTTTTTACTTTCGTATGTTGGTAGCTTCGGTAGTTGCAACATCAGTTTCAGAGTGCATTTTCTTCCCTTGGCTTTAAGCTCTTGTCGCAATGCTGAGCGGAACGGCAGTGAAGCGAGACACACTACACCATTCCGAGCCTAATTTTACCTAATTTTTTTTGTCGCCAAGCCTCGAACCACTTACTACTTGGCGACTAACCTGCGATTGTATGTCATCAGTTCTGATGTTGGCAATAACTTAAGTTGTTGTTGTGTAACTAAAGGTTATACACAACAGGTGGAAATAGCAACCCTTAAAACTACAAACCCACCGTCGTATAGTTGGAGCTTTGTTAGCTGATATCAAATGTTTTAATCTTTTCATTGGTTATCCTTTTAGCTCTCACAATTGTCAGCTTTTGATCTCTCCATAGTCTTGATGTGGCGCTGTATGTGATATTTTCATAACTGAGGAGAAAAAAAAAGTATAAAAAAGACACAATCGTCATTGCATAACATGGTAGCGATAAAACCTTTAAAACAAACAGAAAATAGACGGAAGGATTGTAGGATATCTCAAACACATTTATCATCCGTCACGAACATTAAATGAGGAAATATCACGTCTTCGACGAAATATCCTCAACTCTTTAGGGAGTCTAAATTTCGCTTCTCGAACGTTTACTGAGGCTATTCTACCGACTTATTTTTAAAGTTATTAGATTTTAACGTAAAATTTGTTGGATATTCCTTCATATCTCTCTAAGTAAATGCGGTTCTGCTCAAAAGCCGGACTGTGAAATCTCAACTCAGTCCAGATGAACTATCGCCCCGGTGCTAAAAAAATAATGTCAATTATTTTTGACGGCAATATGTTTCTGCACGAGTGTTAAACGGCTCACATTTTCGCATGGATCGAAGCATGTCATCAAAGCACTGCAAAACACAGGAGCATCACTGTATCTTTGAAAGGTTGATTTTTCCATATTTTGTGTTTAACCCTCCGTCGCCAGGCCGAGCGGAGCAACAGTAAAGCGAGGCGCAAGACTCTTAATGTACCCTAACGTAAGTTAAACTAACAGACTCAAAGCCTGGTCTCGGTGGCCTCAGCCTGCAAGTAAGCGCGTGCAGGCTTACAGAGTGGCAGAAAAGCGAGGCACCAGGCACTGTGCGAAGAGAGGGGCAAGGGTAAACCTTACCTCACTCATATACTCTTACCTACGCGTTTGCATGTGTTAGTACTATAGTGTTGAGCGAGTGGAACGCAGAGGAAAAATCTGACCTTTCATTCGAGTGCATAGAACTTACATGCATGAGTGTTGCTTCGGAGCCCACCAGGGGAAAGTCCTGTTTTTGAAACCTTTTTTAATCTGACTTGAAATAATTCCTTGTCGTCAAAGTGCCCTGACCGTGTTGTGATTTGGTCTTCCTCTTTATCCGAACTTTTTTCTTTCTACTATTTTTGGTTTGGAGCAGGATTTTGAACTCATTTTATAATTTATATATTTTGTGTCTTATAAAATATATTTCATCCTGCTATTTTGCTGTGCTATTGTTAGATTCGCGTGACCCGAACGGAGCTGTCTTGTAGTTTGTTATTTTATTTTCAGGTAAAGGTTGTGAACTCTTTTTTATGAGTTTTTTTATCTATGAACTACTTTAGCTGTCAATTCTTCATTTCCGTTAAATACAGTACTTGTTTTTTCTTTTTGTAGGCATAGAGTAAAGTTGCCTTGTGTGTGCCATTCCCATATTTTCCCCCGTAATTTTTTTTTATTTAATCTTTTTTGTGTTATCTAATTTGCTAATATGTTTTGTTGTCTGTTTCAGGATAAAGAGTCAGGGAAGAAAAAGGGGCGGAATAAAGAAGGTACGTACTCCCTCGTCTCTGGTATCCAAAGTACTTTCAACTTAGAAGGTTCATATTTACGTCTAGCTGACGACTTTAACCGAATCAAAAACCTTACAAAGGCTCAAGTTATGAACCCTCCTCGTAACGAGGGAAGCTTTGGCAAAAGGATTAGCTTTGTGATTGGATACTGTGATGCAGAGCAGTGTAGAACTGTGCTTGGCAGAAACCCACTTTTTAAAAAAAAATCTTTTTTCTTTAAACCAATATAGACAGTCGCTAAAGTAGGGAATCGATAACCTCTGACGTTTCCAGTCATTGGCTGCTGAATATACCGTATTCTCCCTGCTATAGTACGCACCCGTATATAGTACGCACCCGGGTTTTTCAGGCTAAAAAGTAGGAAAAAAATTATCCTCCACGTATAGTACGCACTCATGTATAGTACGCGCTTTTTGAGGCGCAGTTAGCAGAAGACGCACAGAGCTTCGTCTACTAGCTGGTACTATCAGTCCAAAAGGTATTGTCCAGTTTTGGTCGTGCTACATGTACAAGGTGGCCCATGTATTTCCCCATAAGGCGGAGCTTTTTACCGCGACCAGAACCGGACAATACCTTTCGGACTGCTAGTACATCATACGGCCGCTCATGATGTGTTCAGGTTGTGGTTCTTTGTTGAAACGAAGTGCAAAGGCCGGTCCGCGGTTGTTTTTATCGTATGTTGTTGCGTTCAGGTTGTGTTCGGAGTTCGTGTGCGTACAGAGAGTTTGTTATAAGAAGCGAAATTTATGCCAGTTAATTCAAGATCATGTCGCCAAATCTTATCCTAGGATTTGGCGATAAAAATACAAGTGTGTATTTTGAAAACCGATCTTATCAATTTGACTCCCCCCCCCAAAAGGCTTAACTACCCATGTAT
>Ga0058701_10002753_pt1 | contig 13537 bp, 5 predicted proteins | sample AgamicOrMae_FD_97039 | JGI IMG/M metagenome (GOLD analysis project Ga0058701, IMG submission 97039) | Agave microbial communities from Guanajuato, Mexico - Or.Ma.e | ecosystem: Host-associated > Plants > Phyllosphere > Phylloplane/Leaf | place: Guanajuato, Mexico | collected 2012-06-04 | reverse complement strand
CCCTCTTACCTGCAAGTACGTTTTACATAAACCGTCCCCCAGTTGCGCCCCGCGCTCAAGCTTTTACCATAAACACAAGAGAGGGATATTAAGATTGACAATAATGCCTACTCTAATTTACAACCAAGCTCAATTTTAACAATCAACTACGTCTAAAACGTTACATTACATAAGAATATCTTGAATGTAATTTGGCTCTCATAGGTATTTCATTAAATTGGGATGATTTACAGTCTTGATATCATTCACGAAAAAGGAATTTTCTAAAAAAAAAAGTTTAAATGACTTACAATGAGAGATTTTAAAACATGAGAGAAAAAATGGTTTCAGTTTTTCTTATTAACTATTCAAGATTATTAAAAAAATGAAGCTTGCAGTTTAAAAGCTAAATTAAAAGAAAGGTTTCTGCATGAATTTATTTTAAAAAAAAAACATCTGGGGACAGGAAAACATAGATCCATAAAATGTAAGACCGAATTTTATCTATACAACGAAATAGCCAATATCAAATTACAAACTTCTTATTCCTCTGTACGATTAATTCGTTTAAACGTAAAATATCAGTGTTTTTTTAGTTTCATTTTGTTCAGTGAGTCTAAAAGTTCTATATTGTTACAATTTGAGAATACGCGACGAGTTTATCATATTGAAGTTTGGAAGAATGTTTGCACTGGGTATGAAGTGGTTGATAAGGTCATGGCTATTAACCCTGGGACAAACGTCCACGCGGCCACAAATGTATATTCAATGAAGTTTCGTCAGTCAAACACACGAAGCATCAAACTATGCAAACCATTTCAACAAACAGCTAAATTAAGCCATCTAAATCTAGCTCAGGATATTCAATACCAAAATTTTACAGTGTGATGAAGCCTACTGGAAAAGAATCTGCACCAGCATAATAAGTTACTCCAAAAAGCTTTTTAAGTTGGCCTCCCTTTTGGAAGAAACATTTTTTCAATGATTAATACACTCGAATGGAACTCCTGACTAGCCCTCTTAGTTACTGTATTTTAGTTTTTTTTTTGCTTTAATGTAAACGACAGTCGAGTCCCTATACGAAGAATCTTGATAGAACGTCATTTTCATAGTCACGTGATAACTTTCCATTTTATAATTAAGTAAATATTTGTTTTGTGGTTCAAAATCAACCCCTTTGGATCGTAGTTGATCGCCGAGAAGTAAGCGGCATCAGACTTCGCGAAGGCCGAGCAGAGCGATAGTGAAGCGAGGAACAAGTGACTTTCTAATCTTGGTAACCGGCAAGGGGCTGTAAGGGAAAAAAAGCATGGTACTACAACTGCGCTTTGAGCATATTTTCGCGTAGCTTTGGTGTTTCCTTAACGAAGAACTTCGTTGTACAGTGCACCGTAAAGTCTCCAGAGGCTGATAGGACAGAGAGGGGGGAAGGGTAATCTCAACTGTTCAGTTGCGATAGCAAGATTATCTCAATTATCCTGACGATTTCTTGAAATCTCCTTGAAACTAAATTAGCCGCCGAACGGCGTCATCTCCATCCTCCATCGACTGTTTCATTACCTCTTGTTCACTTTATGGAGCCCAACTAATTGGTTAAGCAGAAGCGTCTATTCACAGAAAATCACACAGCGCTTTTGATGGCGTCACAAGGGATTCTCTTGCAAAGACTACCACAGTGCATTTCTTATCGGGTGCGGTAATAGGAGTCCCGTAGGACACCTCGTACAGGAAAAATGATATCAGTTTTGAGGGGCTTGCACATTTTTTCAGACCTGCGCGTGTGCGTTGGCGGTTTTTTTTAACAACCTCCTTTAAGTCGGTGCAGAAATTAACTAACGTCAATTGAAAAAGAAAAAAAACAACAAAAAAAACTCGGAACTACAAAAAAAGCATTTTTGATCAGAAAATAAGGCAATAATTTTCCATGATTTTAAATTAAAATAGCATTTAATATTGAACATGACATTTTTTTAAAGATGAATGCAAGAATTATACTCTGTACAATTTAGCATTATCGCTATTAAGTGAATAAAAAAATTAGTAAGCAAACAGGCATTCTGTGTTTACAAACTTGTCCTGTTCAAAATGCAAAGTCATGAGAAGTTTCCATTGAGGCATGATGAAACCTACGGTATTGAATTGACATTCTGGTCTGGACAGTTTTGGACAATTTGTTATCCCTCCCTATTGAGTGCTCCCGCGCAGTTCGGTATTCCCTAAAAAGGTACAGTAATTAGAGATTCACCCTCATCGTTCGTCAATTCGCAATTCCATGGAAGGTCACTCTTTCAGACATAAAGTGATTTTCAATAAAAATTGCCACCTCTCGACTTATACTTTTATTTTTTAAGGCCAAAAATCTTTAATAAGCTACTTTCTTAAAAATTCCAATATTTAGCGCAAAAAATGTTGAATTACTTTAAAATTATTCTCCTGGATAGAAAGGGTTTAATAAGCTTGTAACCCTCGTTAAGAAAAGACTTCAACCAAATGGACACACAAGGCGCTATGAAGTCGCTCCCTGTAAAGTCATGAGGGGAATTTACTACTACTCGTGCTCTTATCCCTACCTTAATCTTTGATTACATTACACGTATTACCGACATACAACAACATTGGTTAGGTTAGGTCATTATGCCTCAATCTCACAACCACTCCGCTAGGCTTTAGCAAAGATTTACGTCGCTTCTCAGCGACAGAAGGCGAGACGTAAGCGGCATATATTTTGCAACCGTTAGGATAACCCTAAGTTATGCCTCTTTCAACTCTTTTTTTATTAAAGGTGAAACAAAAGTAGAAAATTCTATCAAATTCGCAGTGAGCAGCCAGAGCTTTATGGCACGCAATACGGCCGCTCAGGCAACACCTCCGGATGGTCCCAACGGTACCAGTGTTGCCATATTGCAAAGAATATGAGCCTAGAGTCTCGCTGTACTCGGAGGTCTCCTCAAGAGCGGACGTTTACTTTTCCAGTGAGTACACAAGCGCAATAGAGGCACAAACTATACTGTTCCAAGTACTGAGTAGGAAACTCGCTCAAAACCGTGGAGGAGGCAATAAGGAAGTATCTGTGTTGATATTGGAAGCTGACAGGACTCGACTTTTGACTCTTCAAATAAACGACCTATTTTCCATTTCCTACGCGACGCGAGTTATTAAACGTTCACACTAACAGGGAATAAATATACCGATGCCAATGTCAGCGATAAAGAGAAACTGAAAAATAGAACGACTAACTTTTTGACGAAAGTTTTCGGAGGAAATCTGGGAAGACGACTAATTTATTTCAATCTCGATACAACTGGGTTCTTAGGCCTTCACACATATAACTGAACTGTCTAGGATTGTTTTTCTTTTCATTGTTCCGAGGATGTTGACTACTTTCTTTTTACATCGTTTTTAAACGAAAAAAACTATTTTATAGCTTTAAAAAGACATGTCCATTTCACGTTAGCACGAGAACAAAAACGCTGTTCCCAAAGATAATAACCTGGCTTTGAAAAGAAAGATTCTGTCTAAAAGATACACATCGACCAACAACAGACTTTTCTCGTCTCTCTTTCAAGAGAGGTTCCTTGACCGCAGAGATGCTTGCTGTGGGAGAGTTTCATTGCAAATATTCCCGCACTTTTAACATCACTAATTAAAATTATCGTCCACACAACTGCGCCTGTCAACACAGCTGTCCACACTATCAGCAAGTGGCGTGGCGTTATTACAATCGCAAGTACGGTGCAGCTGACGGTACAGGCAACTTTCAGTTCAAGGGCCTCGTCAAGGGCCCATCGTTCCAGTTCACTTCACTGCAAAAGAAACCACGCCCTTATCAACTTTTTTCCTGCATTTTGCAGGCACAGTGAAAATCATAGAAGAAGAACAAAATTGTGGGTACTTTTCTTGCAAGCTTGTTTATCGGAGCAAGACTTTGCTGAACTCCGGTTTATAAACTTTAATCTTGATTAGCTTCAAGGACTTTCCGCAGCTGTCATGGGCGTTGCTCTTCGTGTGAAAAGGAACATCTCCCGATTTTATGGGCCTCCGCGCCTAATGGAGAAAATAACATTGCAGTGAAGCGCTGGTGCGCAGTTATCTAAAGTTAGCTATTTCTACGCTTTCAGTGTAACGAATATAGAACAAAATACCCGAGCTAATGTAACGTTGAGCCCTTTTCAACTGAAACCTCTCTAACGATCAGTTGCGATATAAGGTTATAAGTTCGAAAAACACCCTTGCGAACGCCTTGCGAACGAACTGGCACCGCTCCTTATAACACGTCAGTTTTCTCTGAGAAACGTTTCATTTCTGAAACGTTTCTGTTTCGGCTGTGGTAGCTAAACGAATTGTAAATACAGCAAACCAAAAGGGGCAAAAACGCAAGAGTTGCCTGGCACGGTTAGAAATTCTTGGCCAGGCGGCACATGTCAGACACAAGGCACCTTTATAAAATACGCGTTCGCTTCCATTTACGTCATAAAAAGCAGAACGATTTGATTCCACGTTCTGTCTGTCATACGAAGCAGCCAAAAGTTGGAAATTGATTTCTAGTACAGGATACCCAATGAAGCGTGCTATTTTTTGCCGTCTACGAAGGCCTACAACAAAACACGCGGGTAACTTTTTTTCCCTCTTGGATGTTGGCAATACACTGAACACCTGTATTGCCAACTTACTGTACTGTACAAGACGAGAGAGGCTTTTTGTTATCGACCTCAAATCGAGTCTCTTGCGACTAGTTCCACTCGAGAATTATCGATTCCTGAGGGGCAAATTCGCTTTCCAGAATGAGGTTGGTTGCAGCCGACGAACGGAATTTTCCTGGCGAACGCTTCTGTATTTCTCATAGGATTTCTCTGACTATAGGAAGGCATTAGGTAGAATTGGACTCATTGTGAGACCGCCCATTATGGATTTGGAGCCTCTTCCGGCTAAAACAAAATTGACTCCGCCACTCGATCATTTTTCTGATTCCTCTTGAGCAGGTTACACAGAAAATGTGGTTTCTCCGAACAGTCGATCGATTCTCGAAAAAGATATTATGCGGCCCACAATGTAACTTCATTTTCTAGTGTTCTTGAATCTTTGGGTATTCCCTCTTTTTAAAAAAAATATTTCAGCGAAATGATTGTAGCGATTTGAACATATAAAACATTTTCTGACTCCACAAGATGACCAATGTAGCTACTTCTAGGAGACCCTACGGTCAGTAAAATTTCTACAAGGAAAAACAAGAAAAAAATGTGTAAGGGCAATTTCTGTTTGTTAGGAATTGTGGGTAATGTTCAATCCTTTTTAACGTTCTCGCCCCGATTTTGGTATTCTTCTTCTAACAGCGTTTAGCCACATTTTCGGAATCTCTTACCACGTAACAGTAAAATGAAACTTTTCTCATTATCAAAGGAGGACTTTTCTTTTTCGCCATCGTATTAGTTAAGTTATATAATGGTTAGATTTTTTTTGAAACCTTAACCAAAAACTGCTGTAGATATTTCACTTATAAAGCGCGGTTCCTCGAAGTTTTGGCCTTGGACGAACAAAATGTGCTTTTCCGAGAATGCTTTCTGGAGTGCTTCGCCGTAACGACATGGTCATCATGTGTAGTTTTTCTCACTCGTAAAGATGCGAGCAAACATTCATTAAAATGACTTCGTGCGTCGCAAACGCCTTGCCTTCATCTGGGTGTCCGAAGTGCCTCCTTATGCATCGTAAATTGCGGATGGCGGAGCAACAATGGCCGCTAATAGAGCTGACAGCCACTACACAAGCTATTAAGACTTATGAAGCTCAGCTCGTTTCGCGCAAATCAAAAAATATCTCTGCTCGCCGCGCCGAAACTGGCGCCACTAATTGCACACGCGCGCTCCACGATATTCAACAATCAACGGCGTAACTCCTCTAAAAGCGGAGAGCAGTGTTGCCACATGTCACGACTTTGTCGACTTTAAACGCGGTAAACTCGCTTCAAAGTCGACATTTAAGATAAGTCACCAATTAATATTACTTTTAGATTAGTTTCAAAGTTCAAGGTTGATCCAAACATACTAAATATGCAAGGTTATTGCTTATAGTTCTTGACTTCAACTCGCTTAAATTCGACAAAGTTGTTAAATATGGCAACACTGGCGAGAGGAGAAATCAGGGGTCCAATGACGTTGAGAATGTTCCAGTGGAACAAATATTCGAGACACTTGAAAACCCCACGATAGGTTTAGAAAATATTTCCCCAATTCTAAGTTGAAAAGCTTTGACCGTTCACTTTTTCGTTTCGGGCTTCTGAAAATGACGAAAATTGCACGACGTTTTATGAAAACAGCACGAAAACGGATTAAAAAAAAAAAACTTCACTTGCGCATACGATGCAGAATAAAATAAAAATAAAAAAAACATTCCAATAATAATGTAATTCTTATTGATTAGAATTAGAGAAAGGGGCACGCACCGCTACACGGACGTAAAATAAAAAAGAGTTTTTTGTTCTTATTTTTCAGTGTTTTTAAAAAATTAATTTTACTCACAAAATCCTCATCTTTTTTTTTAAGAGTCAAAATACTGAAAAGGGCCTGGAGTGTAACCGTGATTTGTTTGGGTTTGTTCGCAGGCAACACTGCATCAGCACACACCATGTCCCCGCGCCCCAGGACCCCGTAAGAGCCCCAAGATGGTCGCGAGTGTCGCGACGGCGCGGCCGGCGGCGGTGCGGCCCCCGCCGCCCGCCGCCCCCCAGCTCCTGCTCCTCCTCCTCCTGCTCCTGGCGGGCCTGCCCCTCGGCAAGCCCCTCGGCGCGGAGGCCCGCCCCGACCCCCAGCCCGCCTCCGGCCCGACGACCTTCCAAGGCCCCGGGGGCAACCGCCTCGACTTCGTCAACCCCCCTCCCGGCCCGCCCCCCATTTACCCGCCTCCGGGTCCCTCGGGGACCCCGGGGACCCCCAACGGCGGCGGGACACCCGGGTCCTCGCCGTCGAAGCCGACCGTGGCGCCCTACGAAATCATGTCCGTTGACTTCGCCCGCGTCGAGACTCCCTTCCTCATTGGTCTCTGGATTTTCTGCGCCAGCCTCGCCAAAATAGGTAAGTAAAACACTCAAACGTGTAAATGCTAACAGAGCAGTTAGAGGGAATAGTTTGCGGAGGATGTAAAACATCCGCGCAAATCAATAGAGGGACGCTGAAGCGGCGTCGGCCGCCTGGCGCCAGTCACCTCCTCGGTTCTCATAGGCGCCGGGTTGCTTGGGCGCAGTTACGCCCCACGGAACCGACTGGTGAAAAAAAAATGGTTGCTTTCCCGGGAGCAATGGCATAACAGAAGAAAAAGGTTTCTTAGGTTTCCCCAAAAAGGCAATATAAGCTTATTTCAATGCCGCGAGCCGATACTAATAATTCACTGTCGAAATACTCAGTATTTTTAAATCGAAACTCCGAGGCGTAGGTACTAATTACGTTTATCGTCAAGCTCAAGACAGCGTTAGAAAACAACTAAGAAATATTTTTGGTTGTTTAGTGAATATTCTCATTCTGGCAAGTCAATAGCAGTTCAGCACTACGTAATTTGTTTAAATATACATTAATCAAACCATGCATCTCCAAGGCTATTTTCACTATAAATCGCAAGATGATTCAAGCGTTTTCCAAGTGCGTAGCAAGTCTAGGACTGTTGAGTAGCCAACTAACGTTAGAGCGCAGCTGATTCTAACGCTTCCTACACACTTCGAGGAAATCTATAAAATCAAACTTTATATTTGATTTTTTAAAAATAAAAACTGTATCTGATCGCCTCGATATTTACATGTTCCTGTTAGGTAGCAGCTTGGGCAAACGAAAGTCGCACAAACATTGCTTTTATCGTTTCATGTAGCTCAACGAATACAAAAAAACTCCGCGCCAAACGAGGAGAAAACAATCATTCTTTTGATGTATTTAACACTGCAGTAGTTGATAAAGAGTTTAACAGCCCGGCTTGCAGTACATAATTACTGAGCAGACAGGGCCAAGGGCGCGTACCCCAGCGAGAGTGAAAAGAGGCGGGAAAGAGTCCTCTCAAAATGGCGGACACTAATCAGCTGATTTTGTGAACGCGGAGATTTTGAGGTTAGACTAAAACTTTTACCTGTTGATTAAATAATGTTGAGACATTTCGATGGTCTTGGCCTTGCTGGCCAGTGGCGTGTAACTAGCCATGCCAACGGCGCACCAATCGATATCGTTGTCGAGTCACCCTATGCAGCGACTTACTTATTCACGCGTTCTTTTCAAATTTTGGTGGTATAATGGCGCGCTTATTTGGCTTTGCGCTAAATGACGATCGTTTCCGGCAGTTTGAAATGGTTATCAACACTTTCCATTACTTTTAAATAAACAGACTTGATTTATGTATACTAAAGACTTGATACCTGCTCAAATTCGTATCAGATAAATGTAGATTTTAAAGGCGGAATTTCCTTAATCTTCCTTGACTTCCATGATGAAGTTTGATCTTCTATGACATTATCAGGATTGACAACATGCAACCGCGTATAGGTTAGGATAAACTAGGTCACGTTAAATCAATTGTGACCTCCGCTACCGCTCCGGTCAAGTTCGTGACGAAATGTAGACAAGAGATGGAAAATTCCATCTTTCATTTTAACAGTTCTGACAAGACTACTTTGACTTCAAAAGAAAGTGCGTGATAGCCTATTCGCTATCCTGAAGTTGTGTTATGGCATTTTCACCGCACCATTTCGCGTGTATCCTTGCCGACTTCGAGTCTAAGATTCGTCAAAGAACTTTCCTTCTCCGTAAAGGTCATCATCAGAGTAAGGCGAAATTCTCATCGTGTACCCCTGTATACATAATTTGCCGTATTCCAGATAAGTCCTCTATGAGGCAGCGAAAGATACATATTTGCCGTGCTTTGCAGGCGACAAACTCAAAAGCGAATCTTTTTACATTGTCGACGCGGCGCCGATATTAGTCGATACACGCAGCCATGACATTCGACAAATCCGAATAATTGATGAAAAGGGCTTCTAGGCTGATCAATATGACGGCGAAGGCTGAGCGCTTCACAAAGAAAACTGTCAGTTGTCTTATAATGTCTAACGCCGAATGATAAAGTAGCACATTCGCTCTCAAATTGCTCTCAATGAATCATGACTCCCAACTCGCCTTTGGCTTCTTACAGCCTCTTTGAACATCAACCAGAGAACGCCTGCTTTAACACCTATTTCCCCCCCCCCTGTAGGGTATAAGGATTTTCGTAATTGGTTCTTGTTGAACCTAGAAGGTAATCTAGGTTTTCAATGAACCTAATCTAAGAACAGTTAGTTTCATACACATCTACGCCTATCCAAATCAGGCTCATTAGCAACCTAGGAATTGTTACGTTCGAATTATTTGAAGACGACTTGGGCTAACAAGCTGGGTTATGAAAATTAGGCCAAGCTACCTTTGTTGGTATAGACTAAGCAATGAAAATAGCTTTTTTCCCTTCTATTTTTTTCTTGTCTTCGTTTTGAATAATTAACTTTGGCTACTGAAACTGACCTTCTTTTTCTGTCAGAGCAAATTGAAAGCAGTCACTCTCTTTAGAAAGTCTCATTTATGATGTCCTTCGGATAGAAGTGGAAATAATATGGCACCGTTTCGTTTAGGGGCAGTCAAAGTTAAAAGACCAGTACAACTTACAAAGTCAATCACGTGCCTAGTTTTCTTCGATTCTCTGTTGGAACCAGCAATGTTTTAACGTCAAAACTTTTATTTATGTAAAATTTTGTACACTTAAAGTTAAATTTATTGGATTTATTTAAAATGCACAAATAAAGGAGAGAAGTCCGTCGTTGAGAGGTAATTCATGCGTTTGGAGGCAAAGATCGTATTTTTACTAAAACCACACACATTAATTAGGGTTTCCCTTCGTTGAGGAAATATTTGTAGAAGGTGGGAAAATAGTCAATCGAGATGCAAAATGAGAAGTCTTAAGGTAATCGCGGCAACTCCGAAACTAGCCCGACTTTGAACCTTTTACATAATTGATTTTCGTGTCGTATGATAATTTAGTCCCACCGCGGCCACAAAAATCAATTCAAAAGAGAGGGTAGGATTGATTTTGAACTTGTTCGCAGGTTCTTGTGCACTGGAAAGTGAAATGAGAAGGAACGAAATAGCGAGGATGAAAAAAAGAAAAAAGAAGGGGGAGAGAAATACGACTAAAATAGGGGCGGTCACCAGTGAAAGCACGCAAAAAATGCAAGAGACCAGATGCAAACATGCAAGGGATGAAAGCAAGAAAAAATGGACTTAAATTCGAATATTTATTTATGTTCAACTATACCTCAATTCGTTCTAACAAGATAGCAGTAATACGAACGAGAAATCAGTAACGATCGAAAAAACAAGGATGTCTTTTCAATATTTTTGGACTTTCTAGGGCTTAAAAAATAATATACGCGTTAGGAACGAAATGAAACAAAGAGAATCTGCGATCATGAAAAGCTGAGTTCTCTGTGAATCCGAGTTAACCTTCGGAAATGATTTCTGCCACGAAAAACTTTCTTGATATAGTGACAATACATTTTTTCTCGTCGCAAGATTTTTTTTTCTTCCACGAAGAAATTTTTCCTTACCACAAGGATAAAATTCTCGTTGCAAGAAAAAAAAAAGTTTTGTTACTACAGTATATTTAGAAAAAAAATTGATACCAGAAATGATATCTGCGGGAGATTACAATAATAGACTTTGCGAAACTAACAAGTGATGCAAAGGACTCTGCATTGGTTATCTCGTTCATCCATTGATATCTGTTATCGCTAAGCAAACGAACGTTAGAGTCGCTATGGTCATCACTCTTTATATCGGCTTTTTTCAAGGTGCATTCAATGTTGACCGTTCCCGAAAGCGGTCAAATTTCGATTCTGCTTTACTCATGAGTTTCTGTTAGCCTACTTGAAACAAACTTTCAATTCGCTATGCTTGCCATGGTGAGAGGAACACAAACAACTCGTCCACCGAGGCAAATCAAGTAAAAAAAATATTCGGTACAAACTCACAGAGCCGGAAAATAAAAGGAACGAAAAGTTTCTACACGGAATATGAAACATTAGAAACGTTGAAGCAGGGTTTGACGTGGAAGACGCCGCCTATAAACTGTGAGTCGGAGACTTAATTTCTTAAAGAACGAAATGTGGAGGGCTGTGAGGAGAAATGCCAGAATTTGCGTTCTCTGAAAGAGGCGAGGCACAGGCATGAAGTATAAGAGTAATTTCAGTACAGTACAGAGAGTCCATTCGAGCCGAGCAGGCGGCCGAGCTTGCGTGTTGCCCACCCCTCAGGCGTGGCCTTCCTCGCCGAGGTCACCTGGCTTTCGACGACAGATTTTTTGTTATTTTCCTGATAGGGAAAGTATTTTTTTAGTTTCCGTTTGTCAAAACTTGCGGTAATCGTTTAAATGAAAAGGCCCTTCACGTGAAAGACGTATTTTCTTTCTATTGAGAATTATATAGAAAATGGTAAGTTGCTCTTCGAGCGGTTGTAAAGCTTAATATCGAGGAGATGTTTGCAAACCGCTTCCACACTGAAGAGATCCACGTTTTTTTCTTCTTTATTTTTCGTCAAAGAAAGGACTTTGCGTCCACGTAGCGGTGCGCCCCCTCCCCCTCTTAATCTTAATATTCCGCAAAATTTGCCGTTGTAATAGCGAATACTTCATAATTTACTCTGGTGTTGTCAGCGTGGTTTTTAAGCCACCCTTTTTTGTCTTTACTTAAATGAAAAACTTGACGTCATTATAAACTAACAACCTAAAAATAAAGTTACTCTTACCGTAATTCAGTTTCATAACCGAGCCAGTCATACCTAAACAGGGCGAACGAACTATAAGCTAGGTAAAACAAACCTGAACTACTCAAGTTATATATGCCCAGATAAATTGAGCATTATTAAACCTGCGAACCAAACACCGACTAAACAGAGCCCAAACCCAACCCCCAGCCTAGCCTAACCTAACCCCAACCTAACCTAACCTGTACGATTGCTAGTTCTATCAAAAGTTCCCAACCTAGCCCAAATAAACAAAGCTAACGCAAAGCCTGTGTTGCTGCGAGAAAATCACCTTGAGAGTGCGCTACCGCCGCGCGGGGCACGTTTCTTGCCAAACTTGTCAGAAAGCATAACTTCCGCCCTAAATGCAAAATGCTGCGTCTCCCCGCGAGCATTCGCAATGGCGAGTCCCTCAGCACTGCTACTGACAATGAGCCAAACCAGACAGCACCGGACCCGGGGGGAGTGACTGCCCCCCCCCTTTTCCCAACGCCCCGCTCGGCTTTTGAGGGTTCCTGTGCCAAAATAAAGCATCTTCGAATTCCCTTGCGTGCATCACTCACAATTACGCATCGTTTCCTGCCAATGTCGGAGTCAAACAGACGCTTTCGCACAAAATCAAACCCCATCACAAAATTTTACGCTACATTTACTGAATGTTTTAACTTTTACTGATTAACTTTCGTTGTTACGCCAAGCGGAGCGACAACGCAGCAAGGCTCTATACGTTTTTTTGACGGAGAAACTCGTCTAACTTCAAAAGTGAACCATCAAGATAAAACATGATATACGCACCAAAAAAACCGCTAGACATCCGACGTTGAATTAACTTTTTAAGTGTAATCTTTCACTACACGAATGTTTTCCAGAGGGCTTAATATATTTTTGTTTTTCTTGAAACATGTCCGACCGACATTGCCCGTCTACTTAAAGGCATAATGATTTCTAAAAAAAAGCCATTTATTAAACAACGCTGGATTTCTCTCCGCAATAAACGAAATGGAAGCGGACAATTGTGCTTTACGATAAGTATCTTGACCCAAATGTAATTTTTGCTCCAGTTTGTTCCATACTATTTTCTCGACAATATGATGTTTGTCGGCGACCCACTTCCCCACTTCGTAACATAAAAAAGACGGAATAGATGAGGAAATAAATATCATCCTATTAAACTCATCCACACCGCACAGACCCTGTTAGAGGAAAAAATAAAAGGCGTTTCTTTGAAGAAGAGGTTTGCACTAATTGTGCGACCCAAAGATTTTTTTCGAGAAATATTTATTCTTTCGGACCATCGAGATCATTCTTGTTGAAGTATCTCTCTAGTATTTTTAACTTGTTAAAAAATTAGAAAGTCGCTAAACTTTTCTTTCTAGATTTAAATAAAAAATCAAATTTGAAGGAAAAAAAGAAAAACTTTTTCATTGATTTGAAAATTAGTTAGACGAAAGACCTGGCCATATTATTTATTCATGCTTTATGCTTCTCAAAATCCTGCTGAGCCAACAATTTTCGTATAACCATTTCTAGAACTTCTTATCGGAATTCCTTCTATCTTCTGGAGAATATTTTCAAAACCAATTATTAACATTTAATTTGGCTTTATTAACATTTAAATTGGTTTTATTAACATTTACATTGGCTTTCACACGGTGCAAAACTTTGCTTTTCTTCCCTCTTTGATTTTTCTTGTTTTATTTTATTTTTTCTTTGTTTTGTTTTTTTGTTGTTGTTTGTTTTGTTTTTTCGTTTCCTTCGCTTCGTTCTTT
>Ga0058701_10002752_pt1 | contig 13537 bp, 7 predicted proteins | sample AgamicOrMae_FD_97039 | JGI IMG/M metagenome (GOLD analysis project Ga0058701, IMG submission 97039) | Agave microbial communities from Guanajuato, Mexico - Or.Ma.e | ecosystem: Host-associated > Plants > Phyllosphere > Phylloplane/Leaf | place: Guanajuato, Mexico | collected 2012-06-04 | reverse complement strand
GTTAAATACATTGGAAGGGCCAGTAGAGCAGGCGCCAATATACCGCAGGCGGCCCGGAACAAAAGGTATACGGGACTCAAAAAGGGTTCCCTGTTAGGACCACCAAAAAGTTTCCGGACCACGCAATTACTGCAGAGCTCTGTGCTGCGGTGGGAGTTGCGTAGAGAGCAGTGGCGTTCCGTCGGAGAGGCCCAAGCGCACACCGCCTCCCTCGGAGACCGTTCTCAGAATACGGACCGATAAGATAAGGAGGATCGGCCAGCGAAGGCGTCTCTCGCCGCAGACTGACCGGCACGGGCGCCGGACGGGCCACCGGAGCCGGCCGACGGGCAGCCGCTCCAAGCTCCACCGTGTCAAGAAGTCATCGCTGGATTTGTACGACAAATGGTCCAGAATCGCGAGCATTCTTCTTCTTTTCTATTTGCGGCAGCACAGCTTCACAAAAACAGAGAGGAATTACTGATTCCGAGTGACAACCACGTTTAGAAAAGCGCGTAATCTTCTGCAAGAGCAGTTTCCTATATGAAATCTGATCTGGAAGTTCTCCTATAAGGGATTGTACACAACGGCCGTAATCATAGGATGCGGCCCCGCGCATAGAATTACGATGTGTGGTATGGAAGTTACGTACACGGCAGTTTTCCGATGCAGAAGTTCTCTTAGAGAATCACTTCAACATAGTGGTTCTTTAACGAAGGAAGCCCTTCGACTGAAGTTCTCCTTGATAGCAGATATCTTGCGAGATAATTCTCCCACGGGGTATTTCTCCTTGCTCGATTTTGTCAAATTAAGTACCTTAGAGATGGCTTGTTCCCTTTCAGAGATATCCTATTGGCCGATAAAAGGCTTGGAAATGCATTCAGATTAAGAATTCAGTGAACAAGCATGAACACCTGAAGGTTTTGTCAAGTAAATTTCCAGAATGAAGAAGCCTTTTCCGGGCCTAATCAAAGTAACATTTTGTTTGAAAATTTCCACAATTACATATGTTTTAATGCTTGATATACATCTTGAGTATCTGGTATTGGAAAACTAGCTGAAGAGATTGGGACGGAGTGAGAGAAGAAATATATTTTGGCAGTTCTCTCATCCGAAGCTCTTCAATTCGTTTCCAAGAATGTACTTTAGGGCAGAAAAGAGTAAGTACACACAAATGTAGCACGCCTCTTTGGTATTTAGGAATTTATATTTTACTTCAACTCAAATACGCAAGGAAATGTTATCAGTCTGAAAAGTGCCAGTAGCTTCCTCGTCAGAGGTTCCTCTTCTCCCACCATAAACGTTAAGTTTAGCATCATACTCGAAGTTTCAAAGTTCAATTTTCCTCCTGTGTTCTTTCATGGTTCAATCCATAATTAGATTATGGGGGTGGACTTACAAAAACCGTAATTTTAGTGCCTTGGGCCTCGCTCCACTGTCCATACACTTATCTGTCATCCTGATCCGGCTTACTCAATGGTAGTAACCGCGCAAAGTAACAGAATCAGGCTTGGCGGCCTAGGTTAAGGTAGGTGCCATGCTCTACTCCGCTGTCAGCTTTATCAAGCATAAAATGTAACCCCTTATACAGTGTGGGCGGTTTCACTCAAACCATCTTACAAAGACAATCCAATCGTGAAAAGAACCGATCTACGAGACAGATCACTCGAACACAAAAACCAGTTATGTTCCAAGCGAAGCCCACGTCAAAAGATCCCGAAACATCCATTAAGACAGGCACAGGGGTTGCTTGAGTCTCGGCTTTTCCCATATGAGCGCGGCGTGGCCGGGTTGGCGTGGCCGGGTTGGCCTGGCTGGGTTGGGCTGGCCTCAGCCTCCCTGGTCCATCCCGCCGACCCGAGGGATTGGGCGGGCAGCGCTGGCCAGCCAAGACTTAAGCTGCTCTTTCACTGCGATGGCGCAACATTCACAAGCCCTTGCCCGTCGAGTCCTCGCTGCGATGCAATCCTCGTTCCCAGTGCTCCAGGATTATCCCGCGTGTCTAAACTGCTTCATTTGTCGGTTTCCTCGGCGAACACAACACGCCACACCAGCTTTTCCAAGGCGGAACAGCTCAGGTTTCCCTCCCCGAGTTACTCATGAAGAGGTTACAAAGTGCCTCAGGACTTTCTTAAGCTGCGGCATTGTTTCATATGAGCCGCGATCGACTTCGCTTTTCAACTTCACTCATTAGAGCGATGATTCTATGTTCACTAAAAAAAGAAAGAAAAATACTGGTCGCTGAGATAAAGCTGAGCGGAGTGATACAGGAGTAAGGCTAGAGACACCTAAAGTAAGTTACGTGTTTATCGCAGTTAACCTATAACAGCCCAAAGTATTTGGAGTGAAATTTAGCTTAAGAGAAGTTGGAAGGATTTTTTCCATTAAAATACGCAATATTAAGCCATGGAAAATGCCTAAATAATTAAATTTCAGGTTTCCAGGGGGTGATATTTTTTAAACTGTGACAATACTGTCCTGCAGAGATCCTATAAAATAAACTTTTCTGTTTCCGAACGGCATCACTGAGCGGTAGCGGGTTAACCTCATACCCTTAGGTGCTTGGTCTCTGAGGAACCCAACAGTCATGTAAACTGGTCTCGCTTTTTTCAGCTGCTTCGAACACAAGACTTAAAAGTTCTTTCACACAGTCAGGGATGAGTTTGCCAAGTCGTTCTCAAGCTTTGATCCGACATCTAGTTCATCCGTCCAAGTCAAGGGTGTCTGGATTCTCGAGAGAATACTGCAGGCAACGCGAACTAATTAGAAATTTCCATCCGTAAATATCGGACTAGATGCTCACATTTGAATACAAGTCAAAGTGGGTCTGTTTTGACTGGACTGACGGCAGCGTATTCTGACGTCCCTCCGCACATCGCGGAAACGAATAAAATTAGCATTAATAGTGTTGTTATTCCTCTGGAGCAGCTAGCTACCGGATAACAACAGCGCCAGATGGGGCACTTGACCTCCAGAGCGGAGCAGTGAAAGAAAACCCGCGATATGGCAAGGCAGGTTAGCTGGCGCTGGGGCCGTGGCAGGGAAACGAACAAACTTTCCCACGGATAAAGCTGCCTTGCAAATCCTAAGGCCCCGCGCCGCGAGGCTCCCCCGTAAGGAATCGCCGCGGGTCCTGCCTTGGACCACAGTGTTCACGATAGCTGACGATAAATCTTCAACTTCATCTTCTGCTCTTGGATCTCCAGACCTTGTAAGAAAGGGGAAAAGAGTTGAAGTCCTTCAAAGCCATCTGGCATTCAGGATCCTGCTGGGCGACAGCAAAAGGTGATTCAACGGGGACGTCGTACAGTGGCGGGCAAAAGTTTTACTGGCCCTGTCAAAATGATACCCCTCATAACTCTCCACGAGAGAGAAATATTTCCATCGATACTCTTACGTGCAACAAAGACGGACGATACGGTCGTGGATTGTAGAAAAACTGAAAAAATGCGAGAGTCTGGTATTCTACAGCAGTCTACGGCGTAGAGCATGGCGATATATCAAGTAAAGCGGTACCTTTGCAGACCTTAAATTGAGCCTTTACGACATTAATATTACCGTAGTAGCTTTGTCAAAAAGACAAGTATTATTCCCGAGGCACATGTAAAGTAACGGGTACGAGTACTAGCTTTGTATTACTCATGAGACTTAACGCCGGGTCGAGGGACATATTTCTGCACACTTACTTAGAAAAGAAACAAAATATTAACTGGAGTAAACCTAATTTCACCTGCACAAACCTAACCAAACATCACGTAACATAGGCAACCTCAACTTGCCCCAGGGCTATATTTACTTCCAAATAGAATAAAGGCACCCGGGAAGATACACGTGCCCAGCAAAAGATCCATTCGAAAAGATATCCCGAATCCGTCCACTGGGTAACATTTCTGAAATTAACTTATGTCTTTGAAGCTTAACAAAAACATCGGGAATTACTGGTTCCTACGCAAAGATCAGCGAGGCTTTTGAACATTGATACCTTGTGACCGTGTGAGATTTTGCTTACAATTAGAAGCATTCATGTTAATATGAACATCTTTCTAAATCAAGAACGGATACGTTTCGACGAATACCACAACAAATTAATGAATAAAAATAATATTTCACTTGCTTACAACGATAAGTACAAAAAAATGCTTCCGCGGTGATAAAAGGTGACCAAGTTGTTAAAAACAAAAATAATTGTGAAAGTCACGGCGCTTAACATTTCTTCTTAAGTACTTTCATAAATCCTTCAGCAAAACTTTCTTATTAACAACTTTTCCCAGATGCTAAAACCGGACTGACGTATAGTTCCTTCCGGAGTAATTGCTGGAGCATATTTCAGCAGCTTAAAATTTTCAGAGACGAATAGTGTGTCGCATTGCTTGTTGATCCGCCTTGTCGTGCTCGCTAGCCGTTTTTCACAAAAATATTCTCAAGTTGACTGTCGCAAGGAATTATGCCTTGTTTCTTAGCATTAGCCCACTTTCTCAGAGGTCTTTGCAGACCAGTCACATTATTCTGCAACGTTCGCCTGCCTCAATTTCTAATTCATTAATACCTTTTAAACCCCTTTAACAGCATATCATAAAGATATACATTTAGAAAACCTGAATTATAAATCACTTATACGACCAATTAAATTATATGAGGAGATTCCGTATTCCCGCGACGTGTGTTGTGTAAAATACACATTTCAGCAAATCAACTGCATCCGTTATCACCAGGTAAACGGATGCAGCTTTTTAAATGAAGAGTTTTGAGGGGAACTCTTCATTTAAAAAAGTGGAAGGAGATTAGGACGTTTAAGAGGATAGGATAAGATTTACCAACTGTTGTAAAACCACAAAAACGGCTTGAATAAGTTTTAGCGCGTGCAAAACAAAACCAGAGTGAGCCCCATCATTTTCTTACAGACAATTTGCTTCGTACCGCGATGTTGGCAGCGCCGTGTGGAATCACTGATTGTCGAACAATGGCGCGGGAAAGAAACGAGCTGAAAAGCGTATGGTATGTCCCTGATTCCAGTTCCTGGCCGGAATTGCCGGCAAATCGCATCACATAGCGCAAAGCACGCTCAAAAGCGCCGCACGCGCGCAAAAGCACAATGAACCGCCACGCCGAAACGCCTTCTACAACCGGAGCAGAAGTTTGCAGATTTCGACGACCGTAAAAATGAACGAGGCTGGTGGGGCTGCCAGGGGGCGGGGAAACTCCTACTTGCTTAACGATATCATTTCATTATAAAAAAAGAGGAAAACGTCGACCCTGTGCACTTTTAAACGCCAGGAGAGCGTGAAGGGAACCGACGAGGTTCGGTTTCCATTCGAGTATCTTCAGTGGTCTATCTTCCATTGAAACCTTCTCCAGAACACTGGTCTTCGGGTCTTCTTTTTTTGTACAAAATCTTGATGTAGAACGGGGATTGACAATCAGCTTTAAGCTTGATTCTCAAGTAAATCCACATTTTCAAAAGAATATCATTTTCATTCTCCTATTTTATCCTTTTCGTCAAGAAGTTGGTACAGTACCTGCGCTCGCCTTAATTATAACGCTGTAGCTGCCGCGCGGCAGTTCATAACCATGTATCTGCAACTGGTGTACATATGCAGATTTATATAATTGGCGTCGCGGCAGCTCGTTACAAGTAGAGCACGCGCAGATAACTACAAAACCGGAGCCATCGCTTAGTGGGAAATAATTGGAATCTTTGATGATCCACCACATTTTATTCGTAAGGTGGCATTTAGTGAAAACAGTCTTCACAATGTCATGAGGAGCTGGACCAGGTAGGAGACGATATTATTTTAATGTGCTAAGTACAACACAAGCTGCCCCAAGAACATGGCAAGGTAATTTTTTTTAAAAAAGATCCTCTGGTTCAGCATTTCCTGTTACCTTTTGCGCCAACCAAAAAAATCAGCCGTCAAAGGAGAGATGTTTGCTTCGACAGAGCTCGTAATTCTGTCAAACGTTCGCTACGCAGTCAGAGGAGTATGAAAAAATTATCGGGCCGTGATATGGGGCTGCCATTCATACGAGTCGGTCATAACGCAAAATCATGTGTCAGAACTCACACACTGCCCTTGGTAGTCGGACACGGAAGAATAGATCTCTAATGGCTGCATATGGACAGTCCGTGTGATGGGCTTTTGCATGAACTATGCCGATTCCCGATGCCCCTGTTTTGCTAACGTGAGCGATTTACAAGGCAAGCTTCATTCAGGTGAAATAATTAGGATTATCATTACGACAACATGTTCGAGGTCAGAAACGTCCTGTGAGTTATGTTCGTTCCTGCAACGTGTGCAGCTCTGTGGCCTATTTTTTTCTTGTCTCATATTAAAAATCACAACTTCCGGTAACTTCCACGCAACTTTCAAAATCGCAGCCTTCGCAAATAAAACAAAACACCGTTTTAGAGAATTCTATACCTGTCTTGGGTGTGAAACTAAAACGGGGGTAGTACGTATTTCGGTTATTTTTCAAGATCGGTGGCTGAGTGCAGGACAGTCGCTATCGGAACTGTGCCTCTGTGTAGAGTGGTTACTCTACCCCTGTATATAAGCACAGGGATAACGACTGTATACAATGGTGCGATCTCGATAGCGACAGTCCTGCACTCAGCCACCGAGATAGATCCATGTTTAGCCATACCATTCGAAAGGTCTCAGTGAGAGCTTTCCATTGATAGGGCTGAACGTAGGTCTATGTTGGAAAATTACCAAAATACGTACAAGGCCCGTTTTAGTTTCACACTTAAATTGGTATTGCAGTCTCTAAAACGGGCGTTTTGTTTTTACTGTGTTCTTATGCTCTCAAAGAAAATATACATAACATTTAAAAGTTATGTTTAAAAAGTTTGACCAAGTAGTTTTAAGATGAGAGGATATTTTTTCATTACTTCCAGGTCCTCGCCTTGTTTATGAGATTCGAAACAAACCGTAAAGGACTGTTTTCAAATATTTCTTGAACAACGATGATCTCAGCACAATTCCATGTAACGCTCCGTGCGACATGTAAGACTAGAACGTATCCCATTCCTAAGTACCAGTTTGAGAAGTAAAATCTTGACACTAAGAAAAACTGGACTTTTTCGGCGCTCCCTAGGCACAAATCTGTTAAAATATTAAGCTTTAACAGTGCAAAGCTTCGAGTTTTAAAGGATCGCTTTCGGGAAAAGAGAGAGAAAGAAGCATACGGAAACGTGGGCGCGTCATAGGCGCAATAAAAATGTCGCGGGCCGTGCAGCGTAGCCACTCCTTGGGGTGCAGTCGGGCTATTTAGGCAGAACGCTCGTCGCGCCGGTGGCGCCGCCGGCGGCAGCCCAACGCAACTCGCGTCCCACACTTTTTCGAGAAAGCGCGCACAATGATGTATGTGGAGCTTTTCTTACAAAGACGAGGGAAGTGGGAGGGGAATACGGCGTTTTTCATTGTCAGTAGCCTATCGCCCAATAGTTTTGTTGAGGTTTTAAAAAGGGGGAGAAAATCTTTCTAAGAACAGGACCTAAATTGAAGGCAAACGAAACACGACTTTTGAGGGTAGATGTTGCTTTGGGGCATAGGCTAAAGACTTAAAAAGCAACTACTTCGTGAAATAGTACACAATAAAAACGAAACCCCCAGTTTTGGGAATGCCATACCTGTTTTGGGTATGAAACTACAACGGGGGTAGAACGTATTTCGGTCATTTTTCAACGTAGACCTATGTTCAGCAACATCAATGGAAAGCTCTCGCCGAGACCTTTTAAAAGATATGGCTGAACATAGGCCTATCTTGAAAAATAACCCAAAAACGTACCACCCCCGTTTTGGTTTCATACCCAAAACAGGTATAGCATTCGCCAAAACGGGGTTTTGTTTTTACTGTGTATGAAATACTAACCTATGGAAAAGCGACGTGTTCCCATAACAGCCTAACCCATAACACCCCAAAGTGTTTGGAGAGAAATTTAGCTTAGGAGAGATTCGAGGGATTTTTCCCATTAAATTACGCAATTATAAGCTTTTGAAAATGCCTAAATTATAAAATTTCAGGTTTCCAGAGGGGTAATATATTTTTTTTAATTGTGACAATACTCAAATATAAAGATTTTCTAAAATAAATATTTCTGTTTCCGAAAGGCATCCCACGGCGGCAGTGGGTTTTAAACAAAGTCGATTAGTTGAAAATCTAATAATGAAAATTAGAGCAAAAAAATGTCAAAGTTACAAAAATCGGGCTGAAATTTCATCACCGCCTAAAATAAAGAATTAAATTGCATATACAAAAAAAAAAGATTTAAAATAACTTCATTGAACTCCGGTTTCAATGAGCACTACGAAAACTTTGGAGCTTGAAAATAATCTTCCGAGAATTTATGTTGATTTAACGTACTTCAAAAATGGAAAGGATAAGTAAATAAATATCTGCAAGGTCAAATGTCTCGTTGAAAATCATACCTTAATTCCAAAGATACGAAATGAGAAGTTTGATTCAAAAATGAACAACAACAAAAAAAACTATTTCTGTATTGTTGCATCCAATAATTGAATAAGAGCGAATTTCCCCGACCATAAACGCGCCCTTAAAACCGTTTGGGAAACACGAGGCTAACTGAAGTTTAGCGGCACCAAGATCACCTGTCAGCGTTTAATCAAGTCTGTACTTTATTGCAAGTAAAAGTTTACAAACAATGACACCATCAGTTTCAACCTCTGAGAATGCTGTGTTTGTCTTGAATATAAATGTGCAACGGAAAAGGAAAGGAATCCACGAGATAATATATGCGAGAGAGAGAGAGAGCTGGAAGTTCGGCCGGGGCGAGAGATCGCAAGGAGGGGGCGAGGTGACGGGCCAGTTGGGCTCTCGGGGGATTTACTTGGGCAAACGATCAACTGGAGAGCAATCAAGACTTTCGTAGGAGACTAATGGTCACTGTGGAGGTCTGGTGGTCAGGATCTGCGTGGCTTTACTAACTATGAGGGTGGAACACCTTATCACCTCATTAGTTTATTCGATATTGTGCAGTGTTTATCCGATACGCTTCCGGTGAGAAACGAGTCTTTAGGTGCGTGATTGGGGTCGGCCAGAACACGCTCCTGGTTTTGGTCACTTTTAAGAGACAATTTACTGAATTTGTAAGAAATTGTAACGGGAAGTTTTGGTTCTTTTGATTTGAAAGCTCAGTTCCAGATACGTCTACGGCTCCCTATTCCAGTAAAAGGACATCTGCTCCAGGATGGATTAAAAAAATGCAAAAGTCCCAACACCTCCACCCGTTCGAAGAATATGATAGTATCACACGTATCAATAGATGCTTCATGCCAGCTAAGTCTACTGTAGAGCAAGGATTGAATCACTTTCACTTTAGAATTTCACAAAAGTGATATCAATGATAAGTATTTTGCTTGTCTAGAAATTTAACTTTACGGGCATATTCTGCGCACAAATCAGTGAAATATTGACAAAAGACGAGAGAAAAGAAAGTCGAATTGTTGGAAATTATGGAAAATTTGGTATCGAAAAGTTTCCAGCCCAGTTGGTCGCAAAATCACGCCTCAACTGCGAGTGCCAACAGTGCGAGATAGCGAAACATTCCCAGGAAAATGAATCTTGCTGACAATGAGTAGCGAACATCAGAGAGAAGTGCCAGGCTCCTTCACTATGCACAACTAGAAAGCCCTAATCTCTTACAAGAGAGTAGACTGAGAGCATGCACTTTCGGCTCTGCTTCGGAACATCACTAAATCATTCCCACCCAAAGAAGTTGTCTGCTGCATCGGAAAAGAAACGAAAACCAAAGCTCGATGAAGAAAGAGTTTGATGTCACCGAAAAGTTCACAAAGAAACAGTATCCAGTTTTTGGGTTGCTGATATCCCCCTTATTTGGTCAACTCGAGTTCTTCTATTATTTCATTGAGGGGCTGACGGTATTTTACCGCCACGATTTGGAAATATTCCGCTTCGCGACGAAAGGTCCAACACGATGTAACTTTCATAAAGTGAAGTTGTTGATTCTACAACATCCCGACCTCTCTCAACTTCGTGTCATATCACATTCACCTATCTCACCTTCCCTCCGGCCGGCTAAATCAGAACACTAGGTCATTTAGAACTAACAAGAACACTCCCACAGAGAACACAATCCTCCTCAACACTGTCACCGGAACTAAACCTGCAATTTGTTGTATGTAGGCTAACCAGTAAAGCTGGAGCGAACTTTACGTCGATGCGCCTGTGCACCTATGCCCTCGAGTTTCAATTGTCTATTGCACTCAAACTTTTCCAATTACCTTTACGCACCCGTTCTTAATGACATATTTGTTCAAGCACACATGGTAGAAATTATTTGTTTTCTGGGCTATAAATGAAACAATCTCATAACCACAAGAGGTGGTAAGGGCGTTACAGTCTTCTCCCTTTTCTGCACTTTTGGAAGTTTCAAGTTTCAGAATTAGCTAAGCAGTGGGTGCTGGCAATTATTAGCAATTTCGAGTCTGGAATAGTCATCAAAATATTGTTCGCCTATTTCACGCTACTACATATGAGAAACCAGATTATTTCCTCCAGTTTTCAAAAATTATGGGGCTTTTCGGAAGTTTATGATGGGTAATATGAAACCAGCTGAAAAGCGGAAACCATTGATAACATCGATCCCTCCAATTAAAAAGTAATCAAGTAAAAATGGAAGTTTCCAAAATTGATCAAATGAACTTGTTTGTTTGAAGGGATCCACTGCTATTTCTGTACATTGCAGTTGATCGATTTTTCAACCGTACCCTTTCACTTGGTTGATTTTTTATACACCCTCCCCTTTTTTCTTTGGAGGGATCGATATAAGACCCATTTCTTTACAAAAAGAGAAAAAGTTTTAAGGATAAAGTAGCACGTGCCAATACTTGGAGTATATCTCTAGTATTTGAGAAGTTTGCGTGTCATTATCATATAGATGTCATGCAGAATAACTCGAGTTTAGCGCATCAGTAGAGCATGTTGTCAACAGAGTGAACACAATTTACCGCAATGACATTGGCTCCAAACATCCAGCCACAAACGGCCCGCCGAGCAATATTAAATCGCCGATTCTCTCTCAAATAAGCGCTCACGACTGACGAACCTGCAACAAACAAAGGAACATGTCAGCCGACAAAAATGTGGATCACTGAAGCGTATACGTAACCTACGTTTCGCAATGATGAACTTCGTAACACCATCCATGGAATTGATCCTTGGACTATCTTAACCGAAAAAGAGTTTTAACTACAGAAATATGTTTTGTATTTACTCTTAAATTACATACCAGCTTTAGGGCAAATCATTTTGACTCACATGAAAAAATTGACTAAATAAATTGGTCAACAACTCTGAATTATTGAAAGTTTTTACTACTGAAATAAAAGATACTATTCTTGGTATTTTTGTCGTGTCAAGAAAGAAAGAAGAAGAAAAAAGACACCCGGTGTAATTCAGTTGAAACCAGACAGTTGAAATAAATAATTTAGAGGCGTGAGATTTCGAATTGATTTGTCGTTATGAAACTCATTCGATGCAGTTCTACGAATATGCGCACAGTCTCCGCTCGTTAAGGAAGGGCTTTCTAAATTCTCGCACGTCCTTTGGCGAAGGCCTCAGCAATCTGAGATATGCCCAGTCTAGAATAGAAACAGAAAAGTACTCGTCATAAATAGGAATAACAAAACTTCAACATTTAGGTCAAGGCGGTATCATTGCCCATAGACGTTCAGTTGAAAGCAGCGTTCAAAGAAGGCGGTTCCTTCGGAGCGCTCTTTGATTTGCGGCGAAGATGATTTACCGCTTCAGGCGATCCCGTTCACATATTTGAAATCAGGAACATAAAATGAAGTAGGGAAGTTTTCTTGCAGAATATTTCATAGACCAAACGCTTAATTACTAAAGTAGCTCTCGTGAAATTCTTATCGCGTCCGACGCAAACAAAAGCCAAACTATTTCCTGGGGCTCCGATGCGCCACCGGACCATTGTGGTCTACTTAAAATTTGCTTGGAGGCGATAATTTAGGGGCTCACATTCCACGCCGGAAATTAATAATTGCGAACACTGGTTTGAGGTGCGTATCTTTTCTGTTAATTTATTTTTCGGTCGATGAGCTCAGAGGAGGATATGTCCAGAAAGTTATTCAGAGTAGTAGATTTGAATCAGTGAGAGTCTCTGAGGATCAGTGAATTTCCACTGGATCTCATAGACCTTCAATGATTCTTTATAATGTCTCTGGGCTTAAAGTCCATAGCAAATTCAAACACGGATTTTCAAAAATTTTACGGTTATCCATATGAAAATCCACGATTTTTAGATGTCAGTCTTCAATTCTCCATTCAAGTGTGGATATCCACATTAATATCCAAGCAAGGACATTCTACCATTACTGTCCGTGGATCATAAACATTCATGGCTGGCTATCCGTGTTATATAGATATTCATTTGGATATCTATGGATTTATATGGATATTCATTTGGATATCTATGGATTTATATGGATATCCATGCTTGGACTTGCTGTGGATTCTCGATCAAGTGGTATTCTTCCTCAGACAAAAGGCATGGCAGAACAGTAAAGAACATTCATAAACAAGAAAAGTATACACAAAAATCGGGTAAGATTCTCGTTTTAGTTAGTTTTGATACAGAGCATTTGTAAGATTCAGAAGAGAAAAACTAAAATTGAAAGTTCTTATATCGGAAACTGCAACCGATCCCATCCGAAGAAAAACGCAGAAATTTCCAGTAAAACACAGTGATTTGGAGCAGGTTCTCTATATTCAGGAATATGACGGTTCAGTGGATCCTCACCAGACGAAATTGGCAAATTACGAAGAGAGCGTCTCCGGAAAACTTCTATCCAGCTGCAGCCATTTCCTATGCATTCTTAATCCACAAAAAAATGCAAGAAATAATTTACTTGGGGAATAATTTTGGGTTGGCCTGGAACGGCTCCCAGCGGCACTCTTTTCCGTCTCACTCGCCAGGATTTGATTCAGGATGCTAAGGATGAGATGAAGGGATTCGGATGTCACTCCGTATTTTCTGCGTAGGGCGGCGGGGAAGGAGAATTCTGGGAGCATTCCCCTTCGTAGAGGAATTGCTTTAAAGCAAATGAAGCGGTGGCAGGTACTGTGCTTCTAAGAGGTGAATGGTCTTTCAACCTGTCATACCACGTATTATTTCCATCAAATCTGAAGCTGATTGAATACTCAATTAATTAAAAGGTCGTATTACACCAGTACAGTATACGTAACATCAGAGTGAAGTCTTAATTAAAAATGTATAAGGCATCCAACTTTAAAACGAGAAGAAACTAATATCATAGTAAAACAATGCATCTGTTATATGGAATGCTAGAGCAGTTTTCGGTATACATTTAAAACTGGGGTAGTACGTATTTTGGTTATTTTTCAAGATAGACCTGCGTTCAGCCATATCATTGACAAGGTCTCGGCGGGAACTTTCGAATGATATGGCTGAACACAGGTATATCTTGAAAAATAACCAAACCATTTTATACCCCCGTTTTAGTTTGACACTTAAAACAGGAATAGAACTACCTGAAAATGG
>Ga0058701_10002751_pt1 | contig 13538 bp, 5 predicted proteins | sample AgamicOrMae_FD_97039 | JGI IMG/M metagenome (GOLD analysis project Ga0058701, IMG submission 97039) | Agave microbial communities from Guanajuato, Mexico - Or.Ma.e | ecosystem: Host-associated > Plants > Phyllosphere > Phylloplane/Leaf | place: Guanajuato, Mexico | collected 2012-06-04 | reverse complement strand
TTATAAAAAAATTGGCTAATATACCTTTTTCTTTGCCGAGGTTAAGCCCCTCCCCCTTATTTGTCGATGGCCCCTGAAAGATAAAGAAAAAACAAAGACTCCATCAATCGATGGCCTAATCCGAATTTTGGCCCGCTGAGATGGAGTTAAAGAACGTGGGCTGAGTGCTCTCTCAGAATATTGAGAGCTTACCGTAGAAAAACATGATGATCGATAATTGTTAAAGCCGATAATGCAACGAACGTATATTTACTCCGAAAGCAGAGGCATGGCAGATTTCTTTGATCCTCTACTACTAGGAAAATGGCTTACGGTAGGCCTGCCTACACTTTATACTAATAGCTGCCGATTTCTCGTATATCTAAGGCAGAGAGTATAGGCGTCTCCCTCCAGCCTGGACAAAAGACAGTTGGTTTAACATTCTTAAATAAACACAAGCATCGAGAGACCTTGTCGCACGGTTTGAGAACAAACAAGTCGATGGAGTTGCTGTGCTCCGCCGGTATTGGCAACGCTGTAAGGAAGATAAAAGCGCGGACCAGGGGTTAGAGGGGGGGAGGGGGGCTCCACGTTCGTTCCAGAGCCGAGCAGGTCTGGCGTTTCGTGAGGCAGGAGAAAAAGGGCTCTACGGTGTACTCACATCCGGAGTAACAACCAGCAAAACATAAACTTTACGCGACAGTTGTGACTGTTTTCAACTCCCTCTTCCTTCCCCTCGACAAAGGGTAAAGGTGAGATAATGATAAAAAAAAACAAGAAAAAAATAGTGGTTACCTAGATACATTTAACAATAATTCCCGTCAAAGAGACAAGTTATCAATTAATGCCCGAACAACTCATTTCGTAAATTGTTTCTAACATTTTTCATACATCTCATGCTTTTCAACTAATCCTGCAACTCAGAATAAATCGATCTTTTTAGGATCTACCGAAAGCAAAAACCATAAATTTTGAAGTGCTTGTGAAAACAATCAGTGCTACCATGTTCACATTTCTTACCCTTCTTGTCTTCGTCGTGTCTTCCTCATCCCCATAGTTTTCCGGTATACTTTCTTGCCTTGCCTCCTCCTTCCTTTTCACGAGTACTTTGCACTACTCGTTTCAGAACCACTTTGCACTTGTTTGTTCCCTTATTTTTTCCTTTTCTTCCACCGCCCACTCGACCCACCCGCTACCCCCGCCCGGCAACGATTCCCCACACAATGCCCCATCCGCTCGATAAACTGCTACCATAATGCTCAAAACACCCTCATGGTTTTTTCCGACGATCATGAGGATGAACACTACTTCGACTTGTCCTGAACCCTTGGGACTTAAACTCGTTAAAAACTTCCTTTACGGCCTATCCCGTCCCGAAATTCAACATTTTGCCTTTCAGATTAGAGGATTCTTGAATTAGAGAAAAGGGTACTGTGACGAAAAAGTTTGCGATATTCCTTTTCTTTGCCAAAAAAAATGTTTCGTATCATTTCCTCTGGATCCAAAAATACAGTAAAATATTCTGCGAGGAATTCCAAGGAAAGATAACTGATTCAAGAATTTATCTTCTTCCGTTGTGATAATGCAGACTGGCAGGATTCTCCGTTATAGATATGCCACACTCATGCATCCGCTTTTCAAGTAGGGTGTAATAACAAAGTCACCGATGACTTGATGAGGTACTATGAGACACAGTAAGTAGATAGCAGACAGCAGAATGCTCGTGTGTGATTGGCCTTCCGAGATTTGTCTTCTCCTTTTCTGCAGATCGGATGCCAAACCAGACGGGGTTCGTCGGCTCGCAAACCTATTTTTGCGCTTCCTTGAGCAATCATTGTCTCTTAGAGAATCCCAAAGGTGGTGCCCGGTGAAGAAGACGAAAAGATACACCCATTTGCCAATGCTTCGAATGAAAAGCGCAAACAAGCGGTGACCGCATGGCTCATGTAGCAACTCCCTGCACACAAACAAACTTGTCTGAGTTGCAAAAGTAGAGCTAATATTCGTTCGTCCTCTCCAAATTGCAAAAGGCAAATAGGATAGGCGTACTCACAGAAATGGTCTTTGAAGAATTTATGCTACTTGTCTGTCCTCTCGAGAAGGAAGTCTAGACGTGGCTCTTTAGTTGCAGCCCGGAAAACATGAAAAAAATGAAGGATCGAGCTAGAAAATCACTTTTTTTTTAAGACCAAAAAATCTATGGGGATGCATGGAAAAAAATGCTATAAGGATCGGAGATTTTGTGAAGAAACAAACCTCCATGGCTCTTCGCATAAAACCGATTGTTGAGCGCCAACTTTGTGATAACGCTCGCAATAAGCAGCCTAAACGCGTTTGAAGTTAGAACCTCACATCCTAGCATACCTTATTCCTCAAGGTTGTTGTTTTTTTTGGGGTGCTTTCTGCACATACTAACTTTTTTCTTTCTAAAGGTCTAATTTTCTGAAAGTCTCATCGAAAACCATCAAATTTCCAAGGAAACGTGGGGCCAGGATAACGAGGGACATAAGATTTTGTGAATGAGGAAGTGTTTCCCAATTTAAGACGACCAGCATCCCTCCATGTAAAAAACGGCTTCAGTTTGCGAGAAAGACTCCTCGGCGTTGCCCTGTGAGTATTGATTCTCAGAAGAAGAAATGTTCGCTTTTCGGGCTTAAAGGGAAGTCGCCTTATCTAAAGCACTTTAAAGAGGCGCATTCCCTTCAACCGGGTGAACGGCCGATACACCTTGTATTGCTGACTATTCCAACAGGAAACAGTAGTAGTCTATCGAACAAAGAATCATTTTCAATTAAGATGGATATTTTCTCTAACCGACACAAGAGGCATTTAATTTCCACGCCGCTACTGCAGCAGTATACTGCCACGCCAGCAAACATCAAATTAACAAGATAACGCTAGAAGTGCGCATTCGGTGCATAATTACATTCCTGGCTGCTGCTTATCCATTCAATAAAGGTGCCGTCGTCTCATAAAAGAGACCCCAACATTTTTAAAGTATACATTGCGATGGAACTTCATTAAGTTCCTCCATCTGAACGGACGGCGGAAATCCAGAGGAAATTACGAGTCTCAATGTATTTCCGTCGAGACGAGCAGCCTCAAGAAGATGCTCCGCGAATTTGCCAGCGCCGAAGAAAAAGACGGAAGCCGCCGATCCTGGATCTGAAGTTGCAGCTACCATCCACCTCTTGCCACTTCCCCCTCTGCCCTCCTCTCCCCTTCCCAACCTCAAAGCTGTCCTTGAAGGGGACGGAGCTCGCTGTGATCGACCGCCTCCTCTAACCGGCAAACGAAATGGTGAACAGCGATTGCAATGCTACCGACAAGTCTATCCCATTTCACCACATTCGATCAATCGCTTCATTCTACTTTTTGGCGGCAGGCAGATTCGTGTCATGCCAAGGACCGTGACATACAAAAGGCCTCCGAGAAAACTTGTCAAAATTAAAGCGCTCATGCCTCTTGACGGGGGAGGTAAACGGGTGAAATGCGATACAAACGTTTAACGAACACATTTTCCGAGCTGTATCTTCTCGGTGGAGATGCTCGTTAAATCAATCTTTGCAACTCGACGGGAGCTGCGAAGGCGTAAAAATACGGGAGCTTTTACCGCAAGGAGCGGATTTAATGCAACGAGGATCAGTTTTCAAGTCTCCTCTTGGAACTTAACAAGTTTGTTAATGTCAAAGGATACAGGAATATCTTGGGCGATTCCTATCCTTCAGTGAGGTTAGGTTGTATGAGATTGGGCACCGTTATCGAGGAACGGTAGGGGCGTAATGCGGTTCTAGGGCTGAGATCGCGACCCTCCGCAACAGACACTTTTTCTCGGCTCATGTCCCTCCCCCATCAAAATTTTAATACCGGACTTGGCGTAGTTCTCTTAAGAGAAAAAATTGCCGAGAAAAAGAAACGCTAAAAACCACCTTCAGCAAAAATATGTAAGCACCCAAAATGGAGGAGGCAGTAGAGGTAGCCCATGGAGGAGGGTCGTAATCTCGACCCTCGGACCCAAACCTGTCCCGCCCCTCAGGAAGGGTGTTTGTTTCGCTACCCCTGATCAAAAAGAGTTAACCCTTCATCCAAGTATGAAAAAAAAATAAGTTAAATAAGGGTTCCCATTTACGTTGTAAACATTTGCAGTATCATCTGATCGTTGAGTCGTGGGATTTCCTGCAGGAAAGGTCGAAGTCACTAAAACATTCTGGGGAGATATCAAAGAGTTCGCTCGCAGCCCATACGCGCTGCTGCCGTTTTGACACGCTCAGCGTTAAATAATTAATCAATCTAGGCAAGGTGTGGGCCAAGCTAATCTAGACCTGTCGGAGAGCTTAGTTGTGGATGTCTAATAAACGTCCGCGTCGCAATACATAGGAGAGACATGTTGACAGATCGACGTCATCGCGATGGTGTCACACACCAGGGCAGCAGGCGTGGGAGCAAAGTATTGTCGGGAGGTCAAGACACGCTGAGGATGTTCGTACGTACTTTACCCAAGAGGGTATGAAAGGAGAAGTGACTCGGGAGAGGCGAGGGGTGGTGCATATCTCAGCAGTTAGCCGACGCAACATCGCGGTCCCGGAGGCGCCTCCCTCAAGACTCCGCACCGCGCCACCCACCGCCACTTACCAACTCCCCAGCGCACTTTTCAGTTTCCGTCTCACGAGGCACTCCTCTTTCGCTCCCTCGGTCTTCTAATAACTAATGTGCGTCTTAATTCAGGATTCCACCTTGCTTTTACATGCAAAGCCGTGCGGTTCTGAGATGGAACTTATTCTCGGAACCGAGACGTGACATCTCCTTCACGCATCCGATACCAATCTTCCTTGCACTTTTTATTATACACCAGTGAATTTTTTTTGATTCCTTGTAAATCTATTTTCTAATAAAAGTCGCTCTTTTAGATGCATATGGGTAGGGGTGAAGGTTTTTCTTCTTCTCCAGGGAGCACTGAAGTTGATTCCACTCAAAGAAAGTCATGAGATGGGGTGCGACAAGTTGGAGTACACAGAGAAAAGTCCTGCGCTCAATCAACGTGTGGAGTAAGAACATCCCTCGAAGAACTAATCTCCTGTCTTTCCCTCCGCGCAAAACGCCACGTTTGAAGATTCTGAAGAGTTTCCTATGCCCCACCTAAGATTTTGGACTTTGTACTTTTTTTCTGCACTTTGGGACCGTGACTGGTGACTGTCAGTAACTTCAAAAAATTATTAATTGTGAGAGTTAATGTCCAATTCGTGACCGGTTGTTTCCCCAAATTATTTTTCCGCGTAGGAACATCTTTTAACTAGTTTTCAAACCTAATCGATTTCTTTTTCAATTTCTTGAACTTGAAGTTTTCTTGAGTGTTTTCCGAAGGGATTGTGAGAAGTGACTTCCTACCCCCTTTTCGCTATCTTAATGGTTTTCTTTTCGTTGAATCTTTTTTACCAGTCTCAAATACAAGCGTTTGCTGAGCAAGACCCGAATGAAGATGGTTTTATTTTATCACTTTTCAAAGATGACTTGATATGTCATGACCCAATTTTCCTGGTTTATGGTAGAAGAGCTACTTCTCATTGACCGCGCTGTTATCGTCTTCTACATAAATACTTTTACCTGCTCCACATGATAAGTTAAAGTGCACCCTCATTTCACTTCATGGAATTCTTGAGGTTTCTGCTCAGGTAAAGATCGAACTTTCTTCCCTAGTTTATGTATCGAAAGTTAGCGAGGAACTTTCCGTTAACTGTTTTTCAAGTACTGTTCCTATTACTAAATTGAAACAGTAAAATTTTACTGTTTCGAATAGTCGGAGCTCGCTCAAGGTTTAGCAGTATTTTTATATTTGTTTTTCCCTTACGGAGCACATTGACGCAACATCGGGAGGACCAACCTCGTTGCCCATGTCACCTCAATTTTGACACCCAACGCAAAGTTTATCAATCCAAAAATCTTAGAGGCCTATCTGATTGAATTTGTAAGTATTCCAGTGCTAGGCCTGAAGCGGAATATTACAAAGGGAGTATCGTGCACAAGGCAAAGTCTTTTCCAAAGGGCACACAATGGTAGCTCCAAGTTTTAGACTGGTGGTGGTAATATTATATCGACAGGCGCGATCCTTTCACCGAGGTCGAGGGCAGCATTGCGCTGGAAGACGGAAAAGGCATTGCACTCGCTATTGGAGCATTGACCGCCAGCTCCAACTCGGGATAAAGTCGTATCTTAGGCATGTCCGGAGCGTACCTTCGCAACCTTTTATTCGTTCGACACTGTTCAAGATCACCGTAAAGAACACCGCTCAGGACGAATCTCACTTGTTTCGTGGAATTTACTTCACGCACGCGCCGGAAAATGCGGTCGGCAGACCGTAAGCTTGTGTGTGAAACAAATCATCTGTTTCCGGGGGGAAAAAAGGATGGTTACGAGTGCACACGCTCAGTGGGGGAGAGACCCACGCATTGCATCGAATATCATGTAAAGTTGACTGACTAATCTTTCCACCATGCCACATTGTTACCGAAGAAAGCCAGTCCCTATATATCTTAACCATGCCAAAAGAGGGTTTATTTTTGTATTTTTTTTAAACGAAGTGGCTATTCGCCCGCCTGCCCCATGTAAAATGTATTAGGTTGGGTTCCGTGCATTCCAGTCACCTCCCATTTAGGATGCATTACGTGCGTTCAAGTCTCCATGTATTTGCACCGACGGGCAAATAGCCACGAAAAAACAAAAAAAAAAACGGGGGAAAATGAATAAAAGTTTTGGAAACAATGTTGAGCGACCGATAAAATTCTAAATTTCAGCTAAAGTTGAGGCTACGCTCTTACTCGAAATACATAAATTATTGAGATAGGCCTATTTTCGTCGGTGAAAAAAAATGGGTTGAAAATCCAAACTATTTCGATGAAATGGGTTACGACCACTGTAAGCGCTCTTTCACCATTGCAGCCGTTCCGTTACATTTTTCATTACAATCTCTCTCTTTCCCATTTTAATCGTCTCACAAGAAATCGAGAGATCTAGCCATATCTACTAGTCATATATCAATCAAAATTTTGCCATAGACTAAGTGTGCGTAGAATAGATAGCAGGCAAACTATTTGATCTCTTTTCAGGACGCCAGTAGTTGCTAGGTAGAAAGCGTATGTTTTACGCGCCAAGGTTATTCCCTGACATGGTAGAGAATCATAACAGGAGTGGTCATAAAACAAATATTTCGCTTGCCAGGAGGCCTCTACTCCCTCCCCCCCGTCGCTCCTGTAAGCCACCACCAATGTTGTTACGCGGCGTGTGTTGTAGACCCTGGGGAACCTATTTCAAAGTGCTCATGTGGTCCCTTTACCATCTCAGCTTTGCTCAACGTTCTAAACCCCACAAAGGATGTATATGATACAGTGCTGGCTTCTCTTTCTAAACCGTCCACATTTCAAGCACTTCTCCAAATTAACCCTTGCGGAGGGAACGTCAACACCACCGCAAATGCTTCTTTTATAAATCGCTGAAAAATAAAAACAAAACAACTTTGTTTTATATGATTCCAAGGTGAGGATCAAACCCCTACGTAGTCGTCAGCAGCATGTTTAAGTCTGATCCAAGACAATGAAAGGACGTTGGAAAATACCGCGCGAAGGATTTGTTTAGATGTAATCTTATTGGTGGCCTGGGAAGGAGGAAATTCCTCGTCAGACTCAAAAACTTTCGATGTCAAAAGGCAAGACATTGACGTAGGTTTTGACTAGGCAACCTCTTGCCCTAGTCTCCCTAATTAAAACACAGTCCAGGACCGTCCCATGACGCTTTAAAACCGCGGCATGATTAAAAGCATCACATATCTGAAGTACTACCACAACAACAGAGAAGATAATAGTGCACGACGTCGATAACATCCGTTCTTTTCTCTGGAGAAAATGCCGAAACGGATCCATTGAACGTGGAAAATATTTTTGCGAAAAAGCGTTAGAAGAAGTGGAGAAACACTCCGGTTTTATGTAATATACATAACAGGGGGCAGGGACTCTCAAATCATTCGCGAGCTATGTTAAGCAACACAGCGGAAGTTCACAGAAGAAGCTCCTCGCAGCGGCTAAACCCAACTTTGAATTATTCATGGTGTTGCAGCTCGTGGAAGCTGACTCGAGAGAGGAAGGTGAACCCAGAGAGAGGAATCCGGAGTGTGCAGCGCCGACGCGATTTCGGATCGGGAAGGGGGTGCGGGTAATCGCCCTCGCCCCTGGGAACTCCTGAGCACCCACGAGTGCCCTACACTAGGTCCGTTTAAGAGGAGAGGGATAACAAACTTTGACATATCGCCACGAATTAAATGTTGCACTGATTGGCACACGAAACAGCAAATAAGTTTTGGTCGTCGGTTTTTCGTAACAAGACTAATGTGGGTAGGTTTTAGACGACTTATTTCTGGGCCAAATTTAGACTAATTTGTATTGGGCTGTAGACAGAGGATGATACTTGAAAAAAGACTGATAGCATCGCGGCAGTGGTGTCCAAGGGATACCAATTTTCGTTGCGTTGATTAGGAGGGAATATTCCAAAGACATCCAGTGCTGTGGTCGATAAGCTATTACTCTCGAAAAAGGCGGAAAGGAACGCAATCGGAGAAAATCGTCCATCTATATTTCAGACTTTTTCTTTCACATGATGAAGGTTTGTGTTAAACGTCAGCTGTCGTTGTGTTACACTTCCGACGATTTCCGCTACCAAAGAGCAGGGCAGGGGAAGAGGTACATCCTACTCCACGACGAACAAGTAAATTAGGTAAAGTACGGAAACATGTGCGCAGGAAAACTGGATGTGTAGATTGCATTTGGCGTAACTTCGAAATGAAATTTAACAATTAGGGCAAGGCTGCAGGGTAGCTGAACCTTCGCAGCAGCCGCGTCCCTCACCGCGCCCTTTTTCACGCCATGCCGAAGATGAAATGGTTTTCATGCCGCTCCTTTTCTATTCTTTATGTTCCCCACGACTTAATTTCAGGCATTCCCTCTCTGCCTGTTCCTCAAAAGCAACCATCCTCCGCCTTCTCTTTTTAATTTAGCACTAAAAGCACCGTTGTTTGAGGATTTTTGCGAGGGTTGAGACATTTACTTGAGCCGAACACTTCGCATCATAAACGAACACGAACAAAAAAAATAAGGTAGAAGCAACAAACACATACAGAAGCGTTGGATTTCGCTCAATAACTTGTTTACATTTTTTTAAAAAGATTAAGACCATTGAAAAATAATAATTGAAAAAAACATCAAAGGGCCCATGGATATTTGAGGGATCCACACTTCCTCCGATGCCACTCAATCCTCGGTTACATATTTCGTGTTGCCGGTTATGGTTACAGATTTCCCTCAACTCCAGAACAGCCGCGTAGTCTTCTTCCTCGCCACTTTCCGACAGCATTGAACAGCAAGCTTCTTAAGCTTACTAAAATCAAAGTTCTCAACAGTTGCAAAGGCCTACATAACAAGACACAAGTTAGTGGGAAGTCCCTGCTGCTGTCCACCTCTGTGTTACAAAAGTTCTTTTGCGATAGAAACTTAAAAGCTTTGGGGTGTTAATGAATGGGCTAGCGGCTGCGATACCGTTTCTAATAAACCACAAAGCTACCTCGACGTCGAAGGCATTTCGTTTAATCTTTCGGAGAGGAATTTGACAGACCCTCAGCTCGTGTCTGCTGCCCCAAACCGCCGCCACTGAGGAGCACTGTACTATTTTAGGTGAGGTGATAGTGGGTGTAACGCCACCGAAGGATATTGAGATTCCAGGGACGCTTTGCTTCCTGCGGATTGGCCCATGCAAATGCCTGAAACCCGTTGCGTTCCCCACACACCGCCTCGCGCGCCGCAGATTGCCACTCTAACAGTCAACCGCAATTTTCGGAGTCGTTCTGCGAAAGGCGACTTTCGGAAATGAAGTCAAGTAAGGGTCGCCGGTTTCCTCTGATCCAACCTCCAAACTCGGTCTGAGAAGAAAAAAGAAAACCGCTTCTGTAAAACACCAATTATAACAAACAGGCACGGTTAACTCTTCTCCGCAAGGAGGTATCGCGTTCGGCAATCTTCATAAATGATAAATGCATGTAATAAAGCTTCATTTCATTAAAGGAGGGCTTGCCTAATCGGGAGCTATTCGAAATGGCGTAACTCGCGGCATACAGTAGTATTAGTATTTTGTATTAAATGAATACCCAGAAATGAGTATCCCTACAGATATTTATGTGACTGTTCTAACAGGCTCCTCGACACTATTTTAGAAAATATCTTATTTTCCGAAGATCCCCAAAAATATTCCTTACATTGTGGGTGATCCTCATAGAAAACCAAGGATATCTTTAGGGATCCCTGAAATAATGGGAATGTTGAAAGAGCCACATGAATATTTTTAGGGATACTTATTCCTGTGTGAACTTTTTTATATTCTCTGCGCCTATCAATTATTACAGACGCTTGAACTAAAGGCAGGGAATAAAGACGACACCGTCTGGGAGAGGATTTTAGGAGATTAATCAAAAGCCGATGAAAAGGGGAAGAGTGAATTTATAAGGACGTCATTCACAGATGGCCAAATCAGTGCAACCTATTTTTGATACGAGTCATACTTCTCTCTGATTGTGAGTGTCCTTGAGGGAACGAACAATGCAGATTAGTTCAAGATATCTCCGTTCTGTTGCAAATTGGAAAATAACTCCCAATAAAGATATCTATGGAAATAATGAGCGCCACTAACTTGGAGTAAGCATGGAACGATTGCTCACAAATTGCTATCATTCAACTCGGCAACCTTAGACATTTATACTCGCTGAAATGCAATCCTTCGCCGAGACGCGCCTTGCAGGGACGCCGCTGAGACTTCTGCACATCCTTCTTCTGCGAAACTTAGCCTACCTTTCGGGAGTAACTTTAAGAAGCTTTGTAATGTTTGACAACTTCATGGGCTCAAAACCGCCAGCATACAGAATCGCATTGCACCCGATTTAGCCCTCCCGGATTTATGGAACAGCATGTTGGCGACGTCGAATGGCACAATTCACGAGCATCAGATTTTTATCCAATAATATTCTGGTTACTCCATTACAGTCTGTCATTATTTACGCCACAAATAGATACATAAATACCTGATTTTATAAAGCCAAATATTTCCCAACATGATGAGGAAAGTGGAGTAGAAAACCTGAACTAATTCAAACTTTGATGTTCATCTGATGCAAATTTAGTACGGGTTATCTCCGCTCGATAACCCAAACCTGTTTGCGTATGGTGAATCACGCTACTTTACAGTGTCCGTACTGTTATCCATTAATTGTTCACATGAAAAAAGTATTCTCAACACGAACAGTTCATTTGATACGCACACACTTGCGCTCATGTTACGATGATTAGGCCATTCTTACGCGCTATTGCGAACTTGCAATATGCGAGTCACTGCTTTCCTCCGAAGGGGGAAAACTGTGCGCTATCTCGAGAAATTCGACTGCGAAGCCCAGCGGCATCCAAAGAGCGAGGGTTGTGTCATCAAGGGTCCTGGCAGCATCAAAGTATGAGGGGCTCTTTACCCGGGACGCGAACTAACTTCGGCGATTCTAATTAGTTTAGCCGAAATCAAATGTTGTGATATGATTAACAAGGCTTTCCCCCAAAGAACACCAATCAGCTTTGGTCAGTGATTGGGTACGAAGTGTACTGTATAATGGATAGGGATGTTTGAATTCCGGTCGGCCGCGCAGCGCAGGTACACTTAAAATGGACGGGGGAAAGTGGGGCGAGCGGGGCTTTATTAAGGAATCGATGTACGCCGATAGCGAAACAACCGCGCTTACCCCGCTGTGGCCACGAGAGGGGGACCGATAAAGAGAAGAGAGGGGCGAAGGCGAGAGGGGTGGCCTACCCGCAGGCGAGCCTTAAGGGGTGTTTACGGCATGCGGACGGACACATTCTAGACCAAAACTTGCAAACGGTTACAGCGATGGGGAATCACCCCTTCCCACTAATTAGGTGACCAATGGTTTTGTCCCTCAGTATTCTATTCTTGCCCTAATTTTCGGTTGACGAATTCTGCAATACCCACTCTAATGGTACTCTGTTGGCAAACCTTGAATAAACCTGGTCAAACCTAACCCAGCCAAACATGATCTGACATGGGGACTCTCCACTACTCTCAAGAAAGAAGACCGACAGCTTTGTCCCGCTTCAGGATTCTCAACATACGGTTTAATTTAAGGTGGATGAACTTTCTATTTCTTTAGTGCTGAAAAGCGTTTCTCAAAACTTAAACTAATGTAACCAGATCGAAAGTAATCATATCTGAATTAATTAAGCCTTACAATGTCTAATATCAAATGTAAGCAGGCGTGCAAATATCCATAAGGCTGACTCAAATGAGGTAGTTTACTTTGAAGAAAATCGTTTACGTGATAGGATTTCAACGTGATATCAGTTTGATAATGCCAAACTGCGGTGGACCGACCGTGCTGGATTATGATATAAACTAGGTTTAGCTTGCGGGGTTTGGCTTGATTAAAACGGTTCGAGGTGGACGTTCCGTCGAGACAGGTCCGAAAGTAGGCTTCCGGAATCTGTGTTTAACAAATAGGCAGGGAGACGTAAACGATTTCTAAACCATAAAACATGATGGTTGGCAGTCAGAGTGTCTGCAAAATATGGCTGTGATAAATGCATTTGGTAGCAGGTGCACCACTTCCCCTGCTACAGTTCGAAGATAGGCAACGTGCAAAGCAGACCCGCAATAAGAGGCCATATTTGCGACAGGAAAATGTCCCTCCCTTAGACAAAGTAAAAATGCCTTCGGTTGCTAGTCTTCTCTAACTGTTCCTTTCGGAAATCCTCGGATGAATTCGGGTAGCACAAAATTTCCGAGCAATGCCAAACGAATAAAATGCTACCCTTATTCTGAGCAAAGTGTGCTCTGCCACAGAAGCGTACAGTAATCGTTGTTATGAAACGCACATTGGCCTAATCGGAACTATTGATCCAAAGTTTGTGTGGCCAACGACACGACCCAGCACCCACACGCACGTCCTATCCTAGACCTACAAACCCATGTGATCTTTAGACAGACCGACATGGCATCAACACACACCAATTTCCTTTCAACCTTCCTGAATATTTCATTCTGCGACAGATGTCCACAACATCGAATAGCAGCATGCAACAAACATGATTTTTAGGATATTCGTGATAAGCAAGATTTGAGAACATCCTTGTTCATGGCAGAATCTCAACGATGGACTAAACATAAACAGTAAAACCGATGGACAAACAGTGGAAGAGGAACAAATATAAAAGAACAAACATAAACCGAAGTTAAAGGGTCTTCACAAATGAAGTCGCTGATAGTCAAATCGCTGTTATACAGGCATGGGAAAATTATCACGTGTCTCCCAGTTTCGAGAGGCCTGCGGCGAATCGTGTGGGTTTCCGTATAAACAAACGTACTACCGCCTCGTAGCTTAAAATACCGACCATGTCGCAGAATCATGTATTTTAATCGAAAGCATATTAAACTATCACGAATCATATTTCTGAATAAATTACACGATGCTGCATTTA
>Ga0058701_10002750_pt1 | contig 13541 bp, 10 predicted proteins | sample AgamicOrMae_FD_97039 | JGI IMG/M metagenome (GOLD analysis project Ga0058701, IMG submission 97039) | Agave microbial communities from Guanajuato, Mexico - Or.Ma.e | ecosystem: Host-associated > Plants > Phyllosphere > Phylloplane/Leaf | place: Guanajuato, Mexico | collected 2012-06-04 | reverse complement strand
CCTTATAGATTTAAAAATTTCTTAGTTAAAATGTGATGCGACTTAGATTATTTCTACCTAAGCAGCGAGGGTTCCATAGTGGAAAGGGGAGGGGGTGACTTTGGTTCGTATCTGCTACCATAAGGAAAAGTAGAAAAATCTGTTTACCAGGTTTAGCTACCTAGAAGAAAGCCTAAGGCAGAACTTGTTCGAAATGGGGGCGCTTCGGTTAACCTCCAAACAATCCTCTCCAAGTTGATAGTCGATAAACCGTTTTTTTCTTCTTTTTTGCTGACTTGAAAAAGAGAAACGTAAAGTAAGACTGCAGACGAAAGAGAGAGAAAGCTTAAATAATAAAACGGATGACTAGTAAAGGCCGACTGGACTCGGCCTCCAATCGTTTAAGGTCTTCAATGATGCTCACCGAGCACTCTCAGAAAAGGAGACTTAAGATTGTGCAAGTAATCGAATAGTTTGGCCTGCGAGTTGATTCGGCTTTAAACCATAATGATGTTTACAAGCTATTCGAGAGAAGGCTTTAAGAATACCAGAAAGTCGAACAAGTCTGTCGTTGGACCATATGGATACCAAAAAGTGGAAAAAACGCGTCTAGACGATGAAGATATTGATGGAAGATAGTTACAGTATGCACGGAAGCCGTCTTACAAAAAGAAGATCCTTAGAGGATGATGAGGTTCTTTGAGGATGAAGACGATCTTAGATGATGAAGATATCTTAGAATGTTGAGATTTCATTGGAATATGGAGGTTATTTGGAAGATGGAAACTCCTTCAGAACTTATTTGCTTCTGAGGTAAGGATTTCGTTGGATAATGAAGATATTATTAGAAGATGAAAATGTCCTTCCTCCAGAATGATGGCCATGGCAATGGAAGTGAAGACTCATCGTTCATAGATGATGAAAACTCCGTAGGAAGTTGAGGATCTTTGTAAGGCTTTTCAGGCTGTGAAGCCTGTTGACACTGTGAACAAACGATAACCCTTTCTCGAAATACCAACCTGTAATTCTATTCTTGTGTACCTAAAGTTGATTTCAACCGCGAGAACCATCAATCACTTTTTACGCATGTTCAACATTACAGTTGGAAGAGCAAGGTTTTACCATATCTGTGATGCACTATTTCAACCTGTCATAACACTATGGGCAGTTACGACCTAAATCCGCGTAAATTAGGTTGGCTCAAACGTCGCGCCGCTGAAGATTTAGAAAGGCTTTGTTCCTTTCTGTTGCCAAGCCCGATAACGCTTACCTCTTGGTAACAGGCTGATGATACCGAGGAGTAATCGGCATGAGGCTCGGCGACCAGCAAGGGGAAGTCTTTGGTTCCCATGATTACCCATTGGCAACAATTATCCATGAGTCATTTCATTGTTTCTTGCCATGAAGTAGATACGGATATGATTTTTTTCTGGAACGGAGCTCTGTCGTATCTGAGCTCTTCCTCTTCTTCGACCTAGGAGACCGAGTGACATAATCGACGTATTATTTTTTAGGGGGGGGGGACCGGGTAGGATGTATAAGAGAGAAGCTTGAAGGGGTTAAATTGCGAGGTATAATAGAGCCGAACTCTCAGAAAGACAGTACGTCGGGTCACCGTCAAACTTTGAAGCAGCCCACCAATGTGGAAAAGTGTCTACGAGGCGCTCTCACGACTTTATCGCTGGCGTTCGCAAATGTGCAAGAACGGGAATTCGTGTTGTCGTCTGTCTGCGAATACGAAAAGGATATGGGCCAGGTGGACAAGCTCACGGGAATTTCGGTGACTTATTAGTGTGAAACTGCCACTCTGGAACGTGATTCATTGGCAATGAACAAACCGGATCCCCCCGATTCGAACTGAATGTTCACCCACCAACATCGTTATCAAGTAATGCTTTTGAAGGGTCCACATCGATGAAAGTTTATTTCCCCCCTAAATATTGCACAGCAATCTTCTTAAAATTAGAGATGCATTGGGAATAGTTCACTCTGGACCAGTATCGCACTATTTGAACTAACTGTACGCTTAATTATGCTATTTGAACTAACTTTATGTCGATCCCCGGGGCAACTTGTTCAACTCCCGCTGGCTAATCGAAGACGCCTATCGCTCGCAGTGTCGAGACGAGACTAACAACATTTCTAACTCGGGGATGAGCGTTCAAATAACTTCTCATAGGCAGATGTGATGTATGACCAACTGTGATTGTGGGTGTTGAGATATATCCATACTCAACGATTCCTTGACAAATTCGCTTTCAGTTGCCACGATTAACAATACTTTTCACAAGAGATGTGGCTGAGAAAATTAGGGAAAATGCTTGAGATTAAAACGTTTAGAATTGAAGGTCTCCCGTTGGCAAAGTGGTCTTCGTCTGTGCCTATGGATCGGAGGGTCTGTAGTTCGAGCCTCCTGGCTGCTCGCTTTCTACACTCTGTTTGTATTACGCTCGGTGCACTTATCTTTTGGTCACTGAAATTAGGGGTTATGGTATAAACCCATATTCAGAAAACTTATCAAGAGTTTGAACATCATGTGGTAAAGTTGTTATTGACAAAAGTACGCAGTAAGTAATCGTCAGTTTAGCAACAGAAGACCAAATCAATCTCTGGGTTCTCTGATGCGAACTAATGTTATATTTGCGGGCTGTTTTGGACCGCATGAAAAATTATTCTTACAACAAGAAATCACCTTCTCACCAGCATGGAACCAAGTACCGAACCAATAATCTTCTTTGGTGTGCCTACCAGTTTCTTTCTGGCTTTGAACATGTTCCTTTTACCATCGGATTCTGGTGTTCGTTGTCGTCTCTTGTATGTACATTTCAACATTCGCAGGCAATAAGCTTCATTATGAAGAGATACGTCCGTATCTCTGTTTCACTTTGTGGTAATTAGCCGCAGCATACCGGCGGATTAAACCAAACTTCAAACATTTAGTCCACATTCCTATTAACAATGGCCAGCCGCAGAGGCACTGCCAAAGACCAGGAACATGCCCGGCGATAGGATCCCGTTGATTGGAAGCCATTATGATAAGACGCAAAATGCAGTGCTCTGCGCGCAGGAACCATTCCAAACTTTGGGCCAACTTTAAACTCTTCTTCATTTTGTGGAAAAAGTCGACGATTGAGATCAAGTGGCGTTGTACAAAGAATGTCAATCTTTGAGATAGATCAAGTTTCGAGTAAAAAAATGACAAGACTCTACGTTCCAAAGTTTTTTATTTCTTCTTTTCGTTCATGAAATTACTGGAGGGGCTTCGATGCTACGTTTTAAAAAGAAGGTCGATTTTCGATTGGCGCTTTTCTATTTCTTCGCAGTCAATGGATTTTTAATTCTTTGCCTATTTTAATTGCGAATATGATCAAGGGCAAAAGGAGCTTAAGTTCAAAATTGTTTTTTAAATCTCAGGAGAGTATAATGTGCTGTTTGGTAAAAGGTAGTTTGTGTGCATTCCTTGGTTCAGCATCCTTAATGGAGTATTACATTTGTGGCGTGGGTCATTTCCTTTTTTTCTTTTTTTTAATATCATTTTCTTCCTGTATTAAACACGTGACAAAGTCATAAATATATTATTATAAATGGTGTGAAGGCAGACTTTTTGAAGGCAATAAAAAACAAAGGACGAAAAAGACGTTGATAAGTGTTTAGATACAGATTTTTTTTCAATGATTGCTTTCTTCCCCACATGAATGTTTCTTTTTTTCTTTCTTTGTTTTGAAGGTTATCCAAAAGAATACTTGAACGAAAGAGAAGTAATTTCATTTTAATAAATTTTACTGAAATAGATGTTGAAATACTTCCTAAAATTGCTTTACGAAGTAAGTATACGTTTTTTTTTAATAAAAAAATAAAAAAAAAATAAAAAGAACCTCAAACTTACTAGTCCGTTTCACAACATAAATATCCGATTGTTGGTGAAACGTGTTGGGCACACGATCCTAAAATCGTGTTGGTAGAGCTCTGTTGGAGTATGCGTGTGCGGTGGTGGTTAAGGAGTTAGGTGTAACATCATTAGCAGGTGTAAACTTCTTTCTAAATCTAATTAGGAAACGTTTGCATGAAATAATGAAGAGAAATCTTAGCGGATAGCAAATATTGAAGTGCTTTAGTGTTCCTGCATATTGTTACTTCCAGTACCGCAACTAATCACTCATTAATAATTATCAATCTTTATTATAAATAATGATTTCCCCACGTCTCACTTTATTTTTTGTCGCTGTGCGAGCCGTGCCAAGCGACAGGGAAGCACAGTACAAATCACGTAGCTTTACCTTACAGACGGTGGCGACTAATGTTAACGTTACCTTTATTGCTTTCCTTTCGTAGAACTCTTGAGTAACTGGATTCCGTGTGACTTGTTTCAGGAGTATTGACGGCATCGTCTGGCCAGGGACCAGTGTTCATCCAGGAACCGCCTGCTGTAGCTGATTTCTCCAACAGCACTGGGACGACATTGCTGTGTGCGGCCCATGGAGAACCGCCGCCGGTGAGTTTCGAAATATTCGCGACACAGGGCAACTCCTCTACCCTAAACGAGATTAACCTAATCTTACGGCAACCAAACCTAATACCGCTATTCATTCTCGACGGCAGGCAGGGATCATGCATGGTGACCGTGAAAAAATATAGGCACAAAGGCATCTTTGCTAGATAAGATGCATGAGGCTTGACGATAGGCCAAGTTTAGATGTGGCTAATGTCTTGTGCCCGGCTCCGCTACCACTTGACGACGAAAGGTGAAACTAAAGAGGTAGAAAATGCGGCGATTAAAACTTCGTACTGGACCAACAGAAATGTTTTAAGATGCCGAGAAAAATGTTCTTGATGAAGTCACCAACATTGTTTTTTTCTTGCCGCAAGATATTTAATAAATTTGGCACAAGAATTTCTTTCACGTAGCAAGAAAACATTTCTAGTTGAAAAAAATGCTCGCGACAAGAAAAAAAAGAATAAAGAAAAACTCTTGCGGCAAGAAAAACTGGTTTCCTTGATATATCAAAAGCATCTTGGCATCAGGAATCATTTCTTTGGGAGTTTTTTTTTCGGTGAACTTCCTCGCGCTAGGAGCGACAGCAGTGCTTCACAGCTTGGCACCCAATTCACTGGAGACAAAACGAATATTGAAATGCGGATCAGCAGGTCCTCCTAAACCACAAGATCGGCTCAGTACTCGTTATTTTTATGCGGAAAGAGCCCGTCCTAGACAAACAAATGCTATTGCTGATTCGAATGTTTGTCCTTTGAAGTGCTGAGACGTTTTGTTGCGAGCGCCGGGCAATAATTGGCGGGCAGCATGATTGCGCGGAGTGGGCTGACACAGTGATAATACATCACCCGGAAACCGGTTTTAAATTGCAACGACATCTCTAATTTAGAAGCTAATAGATCATCTCAATTCTGCGCTCGACTGCCGCTACACTCAATTTTCGACGTTGCATTTCTTTACGATAAACTTAAAAAAGAGTATGTCATCTGTTTTGTTTCACCTTTCGTCACGTAGCAGACTGAGGTGGCCCCAAAGAACTAATTCGAACCCAACCTAGTGTAATTTGCCAAAGCAAACGTAGCTTAACCTAACTCAATCTATTCTTTCCCAGTTGATCTCAACCTAACTTAACCCAACGTAATCGAAGGTAACTGGCCTTCAAACCTAACTTATTATCTTAAGTTAGCCTTAATGTCCTAAGTTAGGATAACCTTATTATCCTAACTTAACCCCAAGATAAAAAAAAATCCTTAATTAAATCATGGCCTTAAAATCGAACCACCCCTATTATCCTAAGGAAACCCTACCCGATCCAATCAATCTATCTGGACCTATCTTGACATGTCTTAACCTAATTTGGAACTGAACCTACGTGAACCCGACTCGCCTAACTTTAATCTATTTAACCTCATTTAAACCTAGTAAACCTAACTTAAATTTTTGTTTTACTCAACCTAATTTCATTTAATTTGACCAAACCTAATTTAAATTAGCCTAATTTAACTTAACATATTAACCAAAGCTTATCTAAATTTGTCTCAACCCTTCTTAATTTAACGTACACGAGCCTGGCTAGACTTAACCTAATCTCACTCTCGTGACGTCGTGTAATGTTTAGCCGCTTGCAAGTAAATACAGACAGGGTCCTTTTCCCAAGGGAATTCCAGCAGCACGCAGCAAAGAATCTCGACTGAGCAGCATTGCGTGCCTCTCCTTTCGTTTCGTTGCCCACCTATTTAAGCATCCCGGCCGCCTCAGCGTTGCTCTTAAGTCTTCGGGAGTGTCTTGTGTCCGTTTTTGCTCGGCGTGAGCAAGTTCCAACTTCTCGGAACCACCCTCAAAGATTCCTTGTCAGACGCGATGTTGTGTTTTCTTTTAGATGAAACCTTTGGAAGGATAGGAAACTTTTCAAAGCCTGATATTACGAAATTCCTGCCTCAGAAGTTTCGCGGTGTTGCAAACTTACCTCTTTTATGATTATGTCTAATTTTGCCAGCTAAATGTTTTCCGCCTCGGCTAAAAGACACCCGCCTTAATAAAAAGTTCGTCAAATATTTTTACTCGTAAACTGTAATTATTAGAAGCTGTGCAAAATTGATGGACCATGGATCTGTCGTTCCGAACTCATCTGCTTGCTCAACAAAAAATCGTCTGTTACTTTTAACACAAAGATTTGTATTATTCTTATGTATGTCTTTGATTGTAACGTAAAACTGCACCACGCGCACATTGGTTACTTTTTATGGTAGACCTATCAACAGCCGTACTAAAAAAAACAAGCTTGACAAGAGCTTTCTATTGGCATCGATAGTAGTAAAAGTGACGTAAAAGCCAACCATCGCGTCCTTGTTTCGACTGCATGAAGCTCTTTAGGAATGCTGGTCTAAAATTGCATTGTATTTAGAGTCTAACATCATCAAAATCATTAAACATAAACTCAAAACTTAACTTTATCAAATGTTAAGATTAATATGACGTAACCATACCAAACCCCTACTAGTCGAAACCTGATCCTTATAACTGTGAAAGAACCAACTTCTCAAAAGCGTACCAAACCAAGATCTTATAATTAATTAAAATATTACCCAACTTTTAGAGGTTTAAAATTCACAGTAAAAACGAACCCCTGTTTTTGGTAGTCCCACACATTCCTTTAGGTATGAAGGTGAAACGGGAGGGGGGTGGCGATTTGGTTATTTTTTAAGATAAACCCTTCAACAACCTTATCAATGAAAAGGTCTCGTTGAGAGCTCTCCATTGATATGGTTATCCATAGGGGTACCTTTAAAAATAACCAGATTACGCTCTTCTGTTTTATCCTCATACCTAGTGCATGGGTTCACGGAAAAAATAGTTTTGTTATGGCAACAAAGTTAGGGACAACTAATATTTTTTTGTTGCCGCAACCAAACGATTTGTTGACAGAACTAAAAATTTTGTTGTTGTAAGAAAATATTTTTGTTATCCCTATTTTAACAAATGGTTTTGTTGGTATAACAAAGCGTTTTATGTTAGTTTTTACTGTGTTCCGGAACTTTGTCACACGCTCTTGTAAACTATACTTATGCCTCGCGTAATGAAGAGTAAATAAGTACCATCGTCGGTGAAGCGAATGAAGCATTAACCACCCCCTCTTTTTCCAAAACCATCGTGTTGGTGGTTTCTTGTGTATCAAGTTTTTGGTAACAATTATCACTTGCTTGACCTTACATTAAGTAGAAATACATTTTAAGGGAACAAAGTTTGTCCTTTAGCTTGTACCGGTAACCTACATCGAGATATCGTCCTCAAGATCCTCGAATGAATAGCTGGTGACGACGGTATCATGAAGAATGTTTCGTCCGCGCCCGCCCCGCCTCGCCCCGCGGTCATAGTTGACACCCCGGCGCCATTTTTGTTTTACAGCTGGGCTTTTGGGCGCGCTCGCCCGCAATCCGTGAAGCGGAACGCTTTGGCTGTCTCGAGCCGTTTTGCTTGTCAAGTGCTTGCTTACTTTGATGTTGGTATCGTTTGCCTGCGCGGTCTGTCGTCGAATGAAAACACTGCCCTGCCAGTGCTGACGTTGACGCAGAGGGAAAGAAAACTCGACTGCAAGGTCAGGCTCCATTTCCCAGAACTCACAATCAGACTAGAGATCAATTACCCGGCGAGCAGTAAAGAACTAACAACGTTACACTGTTTGGTTCGATTTCGCATTTCGGAAGAATTTGTAGCTCGATCGGTTTAAGGCTGCTTTTGAGTTCAAACTTTTGACGAAAATTTGGAGTCAATTCGAGATTTTAAGAAAGCCAAATGTAGGTACTTTGAGAAATAATGATGTTGGATTTTAAGAAAGCTAAAAATACGGCACTCTAAGAAATGGTAAGTGTGGAAGGGTTAGGAACTTGTGGATAAAGTTTGAAGGGCAACTCTTTATAGCTGCGTTCAAGTCCAAACTCAAATGCATTTTTTTATACTGGAGAGACTATATGCCGAGAAGAGATTTTTTCGGAGGGCGAAAAGTACGGTACAACTTGTTTTGAGGCTTTGTCGCCATATTTGCGCTCGAGTTTTCTCGCTGAGGTTTACCTCGAGGCTTTCAACACAAGCTCATCATTGAAATGTCGAAAAGTCTGACATCTGGACATGCATTTCATGTTCTGATCAGCTCTCTATCCATAAGTCCCTCCATCATTTCCCATCTGTCCAGGTGACCTTTTGTCTATTCCTTCGCTGTCCAGATACCTGTCCATCGCGATAACCATTTCTCGAGCGAAATACGTCTTCATCCCGAGTTACCCATATTTCAAATATCCACCAGTCCAAATACCTCTTTGTCTATGTACCTCGTTTTCCAGAGACCTCTTTGTCCACACTTTTCTTTGTCCACATACCCCTTTGTCTAAATATCTCTGTGTCCACATACATCTTTTTCCTGATGTATCTGTCCAGATACCTTTGTCCTCAAGCCTCTTTGCCCAGATCTCTCTTTGTCCACAAACATCTTTGTCCAGATACATCTGAGTCCAGATACCTCTTCGTCCACATACCCCTTAGTCCAGGTACCCCTAACAGTACGATCATACATCCATGTTATCACGGATACCTGTACGTCCAGACCCTCCAGCCAAAGATTTTACTTTTCGGATGCGTCTGTGTCCAGACGTGTCTGTTGAAGAGATTGCGAATCAGTTGGTGTCCTTGAGAATACGGCCGTGTATGAAAGGAGTGATGCTGAAAGGCGCCTTCTCGCTGAATGCGAGAAGCTGACCTAGCTTACATTAGCTGAGCTAGTCTCGTCGGCGCGGCGCCTCGCAAGCCACCAGGCGACGAGGATTTCTTTTGAGGTAAATATTTCACGCGTTGCGCGGCGTCTCGTTTCCCTTTCTTTTCACTACGTCAGCTTGCGATACGACGTGTTGCGAAGTTACGAGCGAATATAGGTTGCCCTCGTAGTCGTACCCTGGGTCAATACGACGTTTTTGGTAAGGTTTGTTGACCTAAAAAATGAGAAGCGCGGGTGTTTTGATGTACTCTTTACCATTCGGAGACAAAAATTTAACCAAAATTCACCCATACTGTTTTCCGCAATCTTTTTTTTTTATGCCTATCCCTTTAGCCTCTTCGGATTTTCTATTATATTCTCGGAACCTTTCGTAAGACCAAGATTTTCCTCTTGAATTATGTAGAGATTCTTCATTCATTTCTTTTCTTACACATTTTTTCGGCAATAAGTAATGTGCGATTCCTGGTCACTAGCTCATTCCCTCCTTACTTGGTGATGATGTTATCTGTCATCTTCTGGTATTCACCGATATAAAATTCAGCCAGTTAAATCTTAAAGAAAGGATTCTGGATATCACCCGTAACGAGGTTAATCGGCTTGTTGATGTAAAATGTGAATGAAACCTACAAAGTATTACCTTGCCACAAAAAAATCGAAAACGCAATTATTGTATCTGTCTTGATACAACAGGAACTAAGTTCAAAGTAGGAAAATAGAAACCCTCTCGCGAAATTTACTGTAAATTACTATATGGGTGGACGAAGGTGAGTCAAAGCCAAAACACAGGGAAGCTCTTTCAAATGCACTAGTAGAAGAGCCTTTGAGGACGTGTTTTGCATGGAGAGGAAACTAGAAGGAATAACTGCTACACAATGGCAACAATGTGAGGATATCACATCGTTACTCAAACACTCAGGACTTCTGCAAATTAATGGTAGGTCCGGGTGGAAAGCATGGACAGTTTGGGCAGTTCTAAGACGACAGTGTTTAATGAACGTAGGGTCTAAAGCGAGCCTCTGGGCGTTCAGCCGCATGTAATGAGTTTTTCAATCGCCCGTCTTTTTTACCTGCAATAGCTTTCACTCTAGCAAAAAGTCAATGACTACTGTTCCTAGCACGGTTTTGAAAAACTTCTTACATGAACTCTTCACCCTTAAAGGACTCAAGCGCCTGAAGCCAGAAACCGAGGTGCGAAGAAGATGAGTAAATCTACATTTATTTTTCGCTTTTAGCACCTAAACCGTTCAAGGTACCCAAGAAGATCTAATAACCAGCAGCTTTCATATAGCGATTCATATTCGTAAACTTGTTTGCTTTAGAGAAAGCTTCTAGCTTTGGCTGTGAAGACGGATAATGGAAAAATCATTACGCGCGTGAGCAACTAATAATATGTTTTAGACCCTACGTTCACATAACATTTTCTTCTCAGAGTTTTTCGTTCCTTTATGCTCCACACAGCTTCACCATTAAAGTTGAAACACCCTGTATGTAAGTCTCAACGCTTTTACATCTTTAGGTTGTCCGCTGTCAACGACTTGAAGAATTGCGTGACTTTTCCTGGGGGGAATTTCGAGTTTTCCTCACACCCTCCTTTGTCTAAGTTTACCTGTTGAAGAAAAGTGTTTCTAAGCCAAACTTGCAAATCGCCAAATTTTGACCTCTCGCGAAAACACGAGGTTTCGCCGAATCCATGTAAGCAAAAAACCACGTTGGTATAGTACAATCGTATTACAGGATTAATTTGCGGATGTAATTTCGTTGATTGTTTTCCGCCTAAACTTGCCCTGATCGAAGGGGACTTTTTGCCAAAGTTAGTTTTGACCTACCATGGTTTTTATTAAGTAATGGATTCATGAACGAACATATTTTTGCCATTTGATCATGTAGACTAGATTCCCGTCTACAGTTTCCACCCATCAAAACACAAATCGACCGATTTTTTTTTATTTTTTTTAAGCGACAGACGATGGCCGTTTTGCGACGGACAGTTACGAAAATTCTCTTCGAAACTCGATGGTTACGAAAAACGCCGCTCGCAACTAGTCGGTTAGTTAATGCGTATGGCCATCGATATCTCACTCTCTAGTGACTCCCTCGGTACCCGAAAATCTACTGAAATTTTACACGAACTTGCTGAGCGTGCACTCTTTGTTCTCATCCTGCTCACACCACAGTAAAGCAATCACTCGAGTGTCCTTTTGAAGCGTACTCATTATCAATACCACTAATATACATCAAAAGCGTCGGGACGCCGCCCTTTCCCCCTTTTTTTGTCTGACCTAACCTAAAACCGCTGGGAGCGGCCATATTCTCGTGTGAATGCATGGCGTGTTGTTTATTCTGTGGATTGTGTGCAAATACAGCGTTCCGGCACTAACAAGCAACCCACAGTGTTGGGCTGAGGACTTTCCCTGGAGGATGTGTCGGTTTTTGTCGGTCCCAACTTGGGAAATCATTTTTCCAGGAAAGCCGTGCTCTTTTGTTTCCAGTAAATCCCAGATATTCTTTTAACGTCGGTCATCAGGCGGGGCGCGAGGTGCAAGTTATCATTACGAGGCCTATCAAAGAAAGCGATAGTGTTTCGTATGAGTTGGTTTGGCGCTCGATCAGATTTTGCGGCTGCTTTATAGATGGTGCTCAGATTATGGTTGCATCTTATGAGGCTCAGTGATTAGGTTGATGCCGGGTTACCTCAGGAAGTACATAAGACTTCAACATAGTTTTTGATCCACTTGAGGTAACTACGTTGAAAGAGTTATGCCAAATGTCTTCACATTCAGTTTAGCTTGCATAGTTAGAGCAAAGTACCGAATAGTAGAGTTAATATTAAACATTTTCAGTTCAACTTTGTGTGACAGTGCTCTCGACCTTCCTCAAAAAATGCAAATTAAAAAAAATCGAACCAAAAGTGTGCCTATAAACTTCCTTCAATACTTACGCAAAAATCTTTAGGAGAAAAATCCGTCAATTTTTATCAGAATTTGCATTTATTTATAAATACACAAAGGCAAATCAGCCTGCGGGGCTGAATTTTTTTATCCTCGCGGCTAAAAAGTAACCAACTGAGAAATGATATATTCCTATAGGAGTTATACGGTCACCCAAATTTCAGAGCACACCCAAGATGCACTTCTTTTTTCTGTTCCAAAAGCCTTATTGCACGAAAGCTTTGGGGAGTCACTGGGTATTTTGGCTCTATCGGTTTTCCAGCTGACTTCTGCGAAACGTCGAATTGACTTACTGCAAAATAAGGCTAAGTTACTCAAGCAAAGAAACCACATCATTTCCGCAAATGGCTGTCTACAAATCCAGTTTGAACGTGAGGTTAAAACGAGTATATCGCAATACGCCCGAGTTGAACTATTCCGTCTCGCGGACGTGCGCCTAAACATCTGGAAATTCACACCAAACTTCCTTGGCCGAACCCCACCAAAAGGGTGCGCGAGATCACACCGTGTCCGATATTCAATTAAACAATCTAGTAACGTGTATCGTGGAATCTAGCCTCGAAAGGGCATGTACACTGAGGAGCAAAAGTCGTGACCCCCCTTGACCATTAAATGTCTTGTAGCTCTCAAACACTACGTGATACAGTAATCGTGCCGTGAACAATATTGCACATCTCGACGAGACGTACAATATTGTTTACGGCATGATTACTGTATCACATATTGTTTGAGAGCTACAAGCCATTTAATGGTCAGGGGGGGGGTCACGACTTTTGCGTCTCACTGCACGTTATTATTATGATATGAAGCTACCCAAGTTAATGCCTTTTTGCGATGCATTTGGAACAGTTTTTGGAAAATATTTTGTAAAGTGGGGCAACTAACAGTGATCCAAGTTGGCTGAGGCGAATGGGAGGGTCTGCCTACTTCTGTCTGCATGCAGAGACGCTTGCCGAACTATCTGTCCGCTAATCTGTCGGAGTAACTTTGGCGTCCCTCTCAAAAGTAGCCTCCGGGTGGGACGCCTAGCTCGTCGTTTAAGGAGTAAAAGATAGTTCTTACAAATAAATTAAGCGTCCAACAAGATCTACAAATGGAATTGATCACAGTAAAAATAAAGCCCCCGTTTCGGGGAGTGTAATACCTGTTTTGGGTGTGAAACTAAAACGGGGGTAGTGCGTATTTTGGCTATTTTTCAAGATAGACCTATGCTCAGCCACATCTCTGGAAAGCTTTCGCCGAGATCTTTCGAATGATGTGGCTGAACATGGGCCTATCTTGAAATATAGCCCAAACTCGTACTACCCCCGTTTTAGTTTCACTCCCAAAACAGGTCTAGCATTCCCCAAAACGAGTG
>Ga0058701_10002749_pt1 | contig 13542 bp, 3 predicted proteins | sample AgamicOrMae_FD_97039 | JGI IMG/M metagenome (GOLD analysis project Ga0058701, IMG submission 97039) | Agave microbial communities from Guanajuato, Mexico - Or.Ma.e | ecosystem: Host-associated > Plants > Phyllosphere > Phylloplane/Leaf | place: Guanajuato, Mexico | collected 2012-06-04 | reverse complement strand
TTTAATTTAGCTCTCAAAATGTTTTATTTTTAAAACCTTATTTTCCTGTAGGATTTCTATTTTCGGAGATGATTTGCTTCCCGATTTACTCATTAGACAGAGAAATGGTCCATTATTTTATCCCGAGCACTTCCCATAATTTAACGACTATATTAATATATTAAATGACTAATAGTGCGTCATCTTGTTTTTTTTTATGCCGAGCAAGTAACTGACAGCTTGCAAGTTCGCTCGAGTCTCGAGCGGCTCTTGTCCGATGCATTTTCACTACCGGCCATCAACCCTATTATCCTTAGCTCGTAGATCCGTCGTAAATACTTTCAAGCACGAGCGTATAGCTCGTAAGGCCCAGTAAACAGCTTGCAGGTCGTTCATAAGAGCCCCGCAGGTCCGCACCACCCTCGCCTCACCCTCGCACACCTCGCCGACACAGATTAACCTGCGCTTGCGCACTCGGCCGTCGCAATGGGAGCGGCTGTGATGAGAAGCAACAGTCTGTTGTTCGGTAACAACCACAAAAATAAAGCAAACCTTCGCAAGTAAATATTGTCAATGGTAGAGTACAAATACAACGGCATCCCGCCGAAAGCACTCAGCTGGTATCCCCTCCAAGCAGACGACAACAAGTTTTCAGACCCCCTTTTGAGTTGCGCTAATTTACTAACATAACCTTACTCAACAGATGTAAAGATCTCTCGCTGTGAGGACGAAAATAACAGCTGTCAAGTTCGATTGTTCATGCTTTTTCTCGGGATCACCCAATCGTAGATGTGGACCGGATAAGATTCCACGGCGAATAAATTCCCGGCACAGTATGAGACGTAAACAATAACAGACGATATTCGGCCTACATTCAGACGATGGGCGTGACGTGTCCGACATATGCGTCTTCAGAGTTTATGACACAACAGCTGGCGTTCATATGAAAGCTAGAATAATTTTAGTATTTTTTCCTACCTGTTTAACGAGTGGTAGGAGAGTTTGCTCGATACTTTTCGTTTTTATATCCAAAACATTGTAGTCGAGCGGATCACTAGCGGCCATGTTGTTATCCGAATGGGTGTCTGCTCTGCTACTGCGCCTTTGCTGCGACTTGAAACGTGTCCACTGTACATTTTTTTCTCTTTTTGAAAATTTATCATCAAAATTACGTTGTTTTATCAATAAAAATCTAATTAACCACGGAGATTTATTTCGTTTTATTTATGATACTGCAAATCATCCCCTTGTTTTTCGCCGGACATCGGAAAAAGACCAAAAAGAATCACGTGAAAAAAAAACGACAAAAAAATCTTAATGTTGTTTTCAAAATGGCTGTAATGTGCTGGAATTCGTGAGGGCAAATCATGAACTTTAGTGGAAATAAGAGTGTTTATGCTTCAATCACACAAAAAGCTGATATTTGACTGAAAGTGGCTCAGCCAAGCAACGGGAACAAGCCTAAGAAGGGTACTTGTCTGCTTTTTGAATTATGGTAACATAACGTAACCTTGACTGGGCCTCGTAGCATTGTCAGCGTAAACACATCAGTCTTGAGCTGTATTTGTTTATGTGATTGCGTTGCTGATATGGATCACTCTTGACAGTTATGTTTTCTTTTTTCTTATTTAGTGTAATCACAATATTGACTCAGCGATGTCTAGCCTGATTTTAAGTGTTCCCAGCGGCGCGCGCCGACTGATAGATATAAAACCCTTGTTTTGCACCGAAACTTGCACTAATCGTATAAAACGATTTAATTCCGCCTGTTTTGTCAGATTTTTAGCCATAAATAATGCCTTCACTCATCTCATTAACCTATAACTCTATTCATTGTGACATTTTGTACTGTACAGAAAATGTTGCTCAGCAACCACCTGCTTATTGAGCTATTTTATAGAGAGCATGTATGGGATTGTGTTGTTTTGCTTTCCATGCTCTTATTTCATTGCAGGGGATTCCATAAATTTTTCTGATGATCTTTTTCAAGCAACTGACAAGACCTGTCTTTTAAGAAGTAGACTTCAATATGAGATTTCTCATTTGCATTACAAATAGCGTGTATTTAATTTTCCTCTAACAGTTCTGACCTTAAACATTTCCTTTTATGTGCCTCTGGCAATATATTTTGTTGTGCTGTTTGTGTATCGTTTCACAAGAACATGTATGTGTGAAGGTTCTTTTTGGATTAATTAATATAAATATTATGAGATCATTTTTGTTTTGTTTTTAGGGGCTATCACTTATTTGCTACATTTCATTTTCAGAGTATAACTTAGATTGTGTTTCATATCTCTATACTACAGTGTTGTCCTTGCTTCGGCCCAAGCAATTTTATGACAGAAATCAGATTTTTTTGTTGTTTTTTTTCTTGAAAGTTACATTTGTTTTGAAGCAAATTATGAAAAGAGTGGAAAAATTAAAAGAATAATTGGGAAAGTGATGAAAAATTCCTATTCTGGGTAGTGCATAGAAATTTTTTTCATTTGATTTATGAACACGGCGTGGCATCATATTTTTCTCTGTCTTCTGATTAGAGGACCTTGAAGACAGTGTATCATAAAACCCAGAAGTCAATTTTCTCTTACCCACTTGTTCATAAGTAATAAATATTAGCAGTTTTTGTGTCACTATTACCGGATATTTGTCCTTCAATTCAAAACCGTATTATGGCTTGTTTGATGATTTATTTTCATGGGTGGCATTCTTTTGGTAAGTTTTTAGAAAGAAATGAATACAATTTTTGAGCATATGCAAAATAACATCACTTTTGCAGGCGCTTGTTCTGGATAATGCATTCTTTTATTGTTCTTTATGCAGTGTCCAAATTTTCTCACCAAGGAATTGCATGCTTTTATTCAATCACTGTGAGTGTGAAATCGCAGTCCTATCCAAATACTCTATGGATTGAAAATTTATATTCTCTGTCAACAGGATAGGACTGCCTTTCTTCCGCTGTTTAATGAAGCCAAAGTAATTTTGGAGGAAAATTCATTTTTTCTGTAATATTTCCACCCCACCTTTTTTTTTTTTTTTTTTTAATGTGTCTTTATGTTTTATTTTTTTAATTTTTATGTTGTTATTTTTTCCGTAAAATTTCCCCCCCTCTTTTTTTTTTTTTTTTTATAACGAGTCATGATGATGTAACTGATCAAATTTAAGGTTGCTAGTTTCACCAGAAGATGTTTGTGAACAAGGATATACTTAAGTTCAAACACCAGCCAAGGAAATTCAGATTTCTCCCTCCCTTCTCCTTTTTATGAAAAGTAGTCGCGTTCTTATCAACTTTTTTTTGTGTCCGCATACCTTTTAAAAACTCATTTTTTTGTTGAATCGGGTCCCTTTCCTCGTAAAAATGTAATATTTAAGTGTGTACTATCCTATCCGTATCCTTCAAAAATAATAATAAGTAAAAACTGTAAAGTTGAAGTTGAGTAGCCCAATCTGGAAAATGGAAAACTTCAATAAATAATAAAAAAAAGAAACAAGAATTGGATTTTGTTGGTTTATAGGAATATTACCTAAGTATGTAGTGTAAGTCGTGTTTGAGGGGGTATATAACTTCGCTCGCTCTTCGGATTTGAATAGGTTTGTCCGGAACCTACGAATCACCATTAATGTCGGAAAAATTGTTCCAGATGCTGTTGTAACCCACACTGGACATGTTCAACACCAATTGCTATGGAAACGAAAGCATTCCAACGTACAGCCAAGGTGTGGAACCATGGGTGGCGCACACAACCCACAACGGCCAGGGTATATTCCACCAGCACCCGACGGCCGTCAATGCCAACACCTTCGTCGGCGGCTACGGCCTGGGCCAAGTACAATCCAAGGACCTGGAGCTGGCCGGGGTGGTGGGGATGAAGGAGTCATCGGGGACCTCGAGCGCCCCGGCGGCGACCAACGCGTGGCACCACAGCCGCATGCGCTACTCCAGCACCGGCACCGCCGGCGTCGCCCCGCGGGGCTTCCTGCCCTACCAGATGTCGTCGCTGCCGCGCTACGACGGCCAGTCCGTCGATACGACCCACCTCGCCCATGGCAGCCACCACCAGCCCTTCTGGGTCGGCAACCCCAACGCCTACTCCCTCATGGGCTCCTCGTACCAACGAGAGCACAACACGTACGCTGAACGGGCGGATACGTCGAGGAGCACCACTGCCCTGAGACACTCCTCAGCCATGGCCAACAGGAACTACGCCGTCGAGGATCAGTCCCGGAACGTGAACGCGTCGTTGCAACAGCAGCCGGCTGTGGGTCAGGTGCTCCCCCAGCACTGTCAGCGCCAGAGTCGGCAGTCCATGCACCAGCTGCAGCAGCATCAGCAGTTACATCATCAGCAAGACTACCTGCGCAACCAGATGAGCCAGAGAGAACGGGATCCCTGTCAGTACGCGGGCAACTACCACCAGGAAGGGATGCTCTACCACGACCAGCACATTCCCCAACAACATCACCAGCAGTACACGCCGGAGGCGCTGAGGAAAGCGAGCGAGTCCGACCGGAGGACGGCGTTTGCGTCGGCGTCTGCGAGGCAGGCCTGGCCCCAGACGTGGCCCAAGTCGGCCTACGTGCCTTTCGAGACGCCGCAAGCGTTCCTCTCGAACCACCACAGCACTGGGTCGGCCTTCCAGCCGCTCAAGCAGACCGACTCCGATCCTTACTCCATGGACAGCATCTGGGCCAAATCCGCTGTGCCGACGCCGCCCAGCCACGTCGCGCATGCCCCAAGTCACTCCTCCAGCAATCACATGCCTCTCGCAACGCAGACTTGGCTGCATGACAGCAGCCACCTCAAGAGTAACGTGTACCGACAAGACATGAACCAAGTGACGCAAAATGTGCCTTCGAACTTCTCGACGAACGTGCTCAACCTAGACACGGGCAAAGTGGAGCTGAGCATGAGCGCTGTGCCCCACGAGCTGTCGCTCTACCCGCAGGCTGTGCCCCAAAGTCAGCGTCACCCAACCCAACACCCCGCATCAGTGCCTCCTCAACCGACGTTGCCTGCCCAGCAAGTGCCTCAGAACCACATGAAACTCGTGGCTAAAGATCCGCCTAAAGCCGCTGAAGCTGCCAAGCCGTCGTCGACCGCCAGAGCCGCCGGACTGGACGTCCGCCAGTTCCTGGCGACGTGGGACGAGGACCTCGATCTGGCCACCCCGCGGCCCGCCATAGTGGAAGAGGAACCAGAGCAGCCCTCTCTCGTGGTTCTGGACTACCAGACAGTGCCTTCGGAGGAAGCAGCCGGCCTTCTCCAGCTGTATCCAGGCCTGCAGCTTAGCGGGAGCGACCCCGTCGTCCTCCTAGACAATCCCAACGGTAAAAGCAACCTCGACTTCGTCCTGAGCCGGGCCGTGGCAACGGGCTCGAGCGTCCAAGTCAGTCAACCAAGTGCCATGAACATCGTTCCTGCGACAACGGAGAAACCCCTTCTCGATAGCAACTCGCAGGCGAGTCCTAGCGACGCGAAATCGAACACAAACGTGGAGAATGCGCTGGAGGAGCCGCGCTCACAGGAACCGACGACGCCGGCGTCGCTCTGCGAGTCCGACTCGGAAAAGGGGAAGAAATCTTCTCTCCGGATGTTCCGGAAAAGGAAAGCGATAGGGGAATCGGACGCCAGCAGCCAAGGCTCGGAGACAGTCGACGAAGTCCCCGCGAAAGCCTCGAAATCTGACGAGTACAACAGCCTGACTAATTGGTTCGGCAACGACTCGATGGATACGATCGACGGCCCGATAAGGACGCCCGTGTCGGTCTCCAGCGCGGCATACGACTCAGCAGCGCAGTCACCGGCTGATACTAAGGAATCGGAACAGAAATCCGTCTCGGTTATCACGCTGAATCACCATGTGACGACTGGGAGGTCTATGCCGGATATCTCCGATGATGCGATGTTCGGGAACCCGAAACAGGACCGAGGAGGGTCTCGAGAGGGAGCTGATCGGGAACCCAATGAAAAACCTGAACCTCTCCGCAGTCCGGGACAACCTGAGATGACCGCCCACGCCACGGAACCTTTTGAACCCGAGGAATGCTCTGACATGATTAACAGCTATGACGATCGGAGAGGCCTAAGGAGCTGCGGCCAGGAAAGTATGAGCGCCGATCGGGAATCGAATCGCTCAGAGAAACTCGACTCAAAACAAAACGAGGATCCTCGCGACGCGTCTTATCGGGAATTTTGTGATCTCATCGATCAGGAATTCAGGAACTACGCTTGTCGGAAAATCCCTGATCAGGAAGCTCAAGACCTATCAGACCCTGTGCGTCAGGATGAGCTACCTCAAGACCTGTGCTCTGTAGTTCGTTCAGATCGAGAACCGAATTCAGACGAAGAGTCGCCCCACGTGGCGGAACAAGAACCTCCGGAAAAATCTGAAGGTGAGATTCCGGATCGGGGAAATTTCGAGAGGGAACCTCGGGACATCGCCGATCAGAATCCTGATGAAGTCGCACCTGAGAATCCTCGTCAGAATTCTGAGCAGGAACCTCGCAGTATCTTTGACGGAGATTCCCAGGAATCTGGTGATATAACCAAAGAACCTCCCAATATATGTGTACGGACACCTGATCGAGAGCCGGATGACACATATGCGGAACCTCAAGTAACAGATCGGGAACCTCGCAGCTTCTTCAATTGGGAACCTCGCGTCTTTGACCGTGAGCCCTCTGCATTGCAGGAGCGGAGCCTCAGTAATACGGAAACTCAGCACCTCGCTGCACCTCTGGATACTCCTGGCGAACAATACGATAACATCACCGATTGGGATTCTATGAAACCGTTTCGTAGAAGACTCTCAAGCAGTCAAGAATCAAGTGAAAACAAGGACTCTGAAGACGTGATGGATCTCAGCCGACACTTCACCGACGAGACTCAACTTAAGGAGACTTTTCCGACGCGGGAGGTGGGACCAATTAAGTCTCCCGACGTCTCACCGAGAGGAGCATCAGAAGAAACGCAGGAAACGACCAAGTACCTCTCGAGGATCGTCGGCTCAGCCCCTGGAAAAATCCCGAAAATTTTACTTTCCCGCTTAAAAGACGTCCGGGAAAACCGCAGGAAAAATGGCGTAGTGAGGAAACTGCCTTGTATAAGACTTCGACGAATCCAGAGCCGCACTCCTGTGAGCGGCGACGAGCCTCCGGAGTATGAGTGTAGAGAAAAAGAGAATCTGCCGGCGGACTACTCAGTGAGAGAGAGTCAAGTTGGAGACTTCGGTAAAAGTAGAGACTCCTCTGTGACGGGAAGTGAGCCCGTTAGCCGAGATATTTATTCTTGTGCAACAGATTGTCGTGATGGAGACGATTCTGCGAATCTAGAAAATGACCGTACTTCTGGAAATAGCCAAAGCGGAGACTATTCTGAGGAACGTACACAAGGTGGAGACTCGCTTGCCAACCACGATCAAGGCAGAGATTTGAGTATCGGTAGAGATTTTTCTTCGGAAATAAGCCGAGGTGGAGAGTCTCCTGTCGAGCATAACCAGGATGGAGACGTGACTACGCGAGGAGACTTTCCTGCGAAACTTAGCGATGATGAAGACTTCTGTCTTAAGTCTAATCAAGACGGAGACTTGAACATGAGCAGAACAAAACTCAGCCGAGATGGAGACTTTTCTGCGGAACATATCAGAGATCGAGACTTCTCTGCCGAGTATAATCCAAACGGAGAATTGAAGGGAGGTATCAAAGATGAAGACTGTGCTGAAAAACTTAGCGGGAGTGGAGACTCTTCTGAAAAACTTAGTGGAGATGGAGGCTTCGTTGACAAGTGTAATCAAGACAGAGACTTAACTACGAGAATTGGCGGAGGTGGAGACTTTTCTGCGACACTTAGCGGAGATGGAGACTTTCCGAAGAAGTACCGCCAAGACGGAGATTTAACGAGAGCCAGCGGAGATGGAGACTTTTCCGCAAAACTAAGCCGAAGTGAAGACTTCCCTTCCCAGTATCAAGACGGAAATTCGACAAGAATTAGCAGAGGGGCTGATCTCTCTCCTATTTATAATCAAAACAGAGATTTCACTACGGAACTTGGTGGAGGTGGAGACTTCGAGAATAATCAAGTTGAAGACTTGACCACCGAAGCCAGCCGAGATGGAGACGTTTGTGAGACTCAAGATGGAAACCCTACCAAATTCAATCATGAAGACTCTACCATGGAAGTCTGGCGAGATAGACTCTTCTCTGCGGACGATAATCTTAATGTAAACTTCTCTTCGAAAAATAATCAAATTGGAGATCTCTCTGCAAACGATGAACAAATAAAAGACCTCTCTGTTAAAGATTTTCAAAGTGATAACTTGTCTGTGGAACACAGTCGGGAGGACGTACCTGTTGAAGTTAGTCAATGCCGAGTTTTACCTGAGGAGTCCTGTCCAGAAAAAGAGTTATCGGCCGGAAATGAAAACTTGCGCGTTAAACATAGTCAAAGTATAAATTTGCCCGCTGACGTTGGAGAAGATGGCGTCCCATCCGTCAAAGATAATGAAATTGAAGAACTCTCCGCAAAAGATGATCAAACTGAAGACCTATTCGCGAAAGAGAATCAAATTAGAGACCTCTCCGGGATAGATTGTCTAAGTGGGGAAGATGGAATAAACGATGAACGCAAGACTGATACCCTTGATATAGAATCCTGTATCAGAAGGGATTCCGGGAACAGAAGTGTAACAGCCTCGCCAGTCCTCCAGAAGATTGAAGAATATTTGGATTGTTCGCCTAAGACTTCACCTCAGAGAAGAAGCGTGAATGAAACACGAGACCTCAAATCACCACAATTTGAAGATCCCGGTACTCCGCCTGGAATAAAATATCCCGAAACCTTCAAATCTAGCTCTCCAAGCCAGTATGAAGAAGGCGAAATCATAGATGAAGAAAGTCAAATCATGGAGGAAGAAAGTAATTTGTTAAATGAAGAAGGTAAAGTCTTGGATGAGGGAGGTGAAATTCAAGATGATAAGGAAATCTTACATGCAGATAGAGACATTTTAATTGCAGAAACTAAAATTTCGGATGAAGAAGATAAAATTTTGGATGAAGATAGAGAAATTTTAGGTGAAGAAGGCGAAATCTTTGATCCTTCGTCACGTCCTGCGACGCCAGTCAGCCCCTTTGAGAAGAGGATGTCCTCGGCATTGTCCTTCAGGAACAAATCGCCCGACCTATCGGAAAATTTGGATTTCCCGGGGCCAGACTTATCTTTACGGTTTCCCAACGCGGGTCAAAGCCCCCCGAAACATGTTTTCAAATTGAGATCGCCCCCTGTGAGGATTCGCTCCAATGGTTCAAACTGGGAAGATGAAACCGAAATCCAGCGAGAGGAGAAAAATGAGAAGTCGGGATGGACGGATGACGATTCCTGCGGATCGCCTAGGCCGTTTGAGCAACACCGGAAAACTGAAGAAGAGAAGAACGTTGACTGGGATGAATCTACAAATGATTCCGTAACAAGCGCCCCACCGAAAACCAGCGACGTTGTCTCGAAAAGCGAAGAGGACCCTCGGTCTCGTCAAATCCGCACATCATCATCCCGATCTTCCCGGAAGAGTTCGAGCTCGGAAGATGATTCTAGTGATTCCTCAAGTTCTGGATTTTCTAGAACGTCGTCCAGCGAATCAAGTAGTTCGGAGAGTAGTTCATCTTCGGATGAAGATAGTTCGGATGACTCTGCAAGTTCGGAACTTGATAGCTCGGAGGAAATGCCGTCGGAGGAAGTTAGCCGTTCCCCGGACGATATTCCGAAAGAGGATTCTAAGAGTGATGAGAAAACGTCAGACGAGTTACCCAGTGCAAATGTATCCGTCGGGGAACCAGATGTAGCAGAGACGGCTGATAGCGACTTTAGCGAGCCGCATGTGTGTGAATTACCCAGTGTCAACACTGATACTCCTATAGACGCGGAATCACTTCCGGAAGAGAGCGCGAACACTGACGTCGAAATGACGGTGGAAGTGAGCCCCAACGCCGAAGCTCCTCATCCCGATGACATACCGTTTCTTGGAAACAGTGACGTAGAAATTACCGCAAGCTGTGACTCTGCGGGTGTGCAGAGCGATAGCGAACTAGTTGTAGAAAAGGTCACGAGTGACGTGGTTGAATCCAGTTTGAAAAGCGCGCCAAGTGTAGAAGGCGAAGCAGTTTTAGAGGGGAGCGTCGTGGAAATAGCGGACGAGACTATTGGCACTTCCTGTATACCTTTCCTGGAAAGTAACGCCGAGGAAACGACTCAACAGTTCGAATCTTTCAGCGTGAAAAACGTGGCCGATGCTCAAGCGCTAGATAATGAAACATCTCTCGATAAGACTTGTGAAGCTATAAATCCCGAGTGTGAAAGTGTGAATAATGTCGAAGAAGCTCAACCTATCGATGGACTTGTCTCTGAAACGGCTAGTATTGGGGTCGAAATGGCTCCAGAGGGCGAGCTAGTTTCAGAAGAGAGCCCAAACATCGATACAGCGCCATTGAGTGAATCATCCAGTGTCTTAGTGAGCGAATCGTCCCGAGAAAAAGACGTCGACGTTCAACGTTTAGACGCCGAACGACCAATTAGCGACGTCGAAATAACGCTCGATTGTGTATCAGCCAACGTTGATGCTCAAATGGATGACGAACCAGTTTTAGAAAAGACTGAAACCCTATCTGCTCCTGCGATTTCAACTGAAACTGAAGTGGAGAAGTCCGTCGTGCCGATAAACAGCAACGCGGTAACTGCAGAACCGAGTGAAGGAGAACCCTATTTGGAGGCGTCACCTGAGAATACGTCCGTCGTGCCGATAAACGGCAACTCGGTAACCGCAGAACCGAGTGAAGGAGACACCTGTTTGTCAGAATCGGAGAACGCATGTGCTCATACAGAAAAGACTGAAGGTACGGAACAGTTAGAGCTTGTCGGTGGGACCGAGGTTTTCGTAGAGGAAGACACTCTTTTGGTGTTCACAGACGCAGAAACTGGCGACGTGCTCGTGGAGGGCGAAGACGGCTGTCTGCAAGTCGAGAACGGCGAGGAATATCTGGTCGTAGACGAAGATCAGTATAGCGGATTATGCGGTGTTGCCATGGATATGGAGACGTTTGCCATGGAGAACATCGAGGAAGTTCCGACTGGAGAGGAAGCGCAACACGGTCAAGGGGACTTCTACTGCGACGAAATAAGCTCAGCGCCTGTCGAAGAAGTAGTGTCCTGTGAAATCGAAGAAGTGAGTGAGACACTTCCTCAGGAGAATCCTTTACAGGTTAGGTGCAGCCTAAGCTGGGAACGCATCCTGAACGAGGGGCAGGGACTCGTTCTTGGCCCTGCGAACGTCGAGGTCCCTCAACCGGGAGAGGAGCCGAGGCGGTCGCACTGGAAGGTCGTGACCCGGGAACGGAAACGAGCCAGCAGGTCGAAGAAGGTCGAAGAGAACAACAACCTGATGCCCGACGTGAAGAGTCCTGTCGTCATGGTGAAGCGACTTTTGCTGAAGAGGCCGCGGACGAGGAGTAGGAAATGCGATCGCCTGGAGTGGGAACAGACGCCAAAGATAACGCCTTTGAAGACGAAAGCTGCGTTGAAAGCTTTCCAAGCTCAGACTGATCTCGTGCAGAGAAGCCGCCACCGATCTTGGCCAGCCGCGACGGACGCCAAGAGGAAGTCTGGTATGAGAAGGCGGAGGAGCGAGCTGTCTCCGCCCGCGGACAACTGGAGCTGCTCCAGCCCTCAGCGCCTGCCGAAAGTGATTATCAAACGGACCGGGGAAGGACCGCAATACCAAAGCTTCATCTGTGAGAAGGATGTGCAGGTCATGCAGCCTGTGGTGAAGATTGAGCGCAACACTGAGCTAGACAACTTGGCTATGACGATGTGGAGCGCCGTAGCGTCTCCGACGTCGTCGGCTGGCGAGTCTCATGAAAACGAAACCAAAGAACCGGAAGGCGCGGATGAAAAGCGCGGGAAACGCAAGCGGAGAACAGGGCAACTCATGAAGGTGGTGGAGTTGCTGCAGCAGTGGCGCCAGGACGAAGCCGCCAAAGCAGAAGGAGAGAACTTGGAGCCAGAGGTGGAGAATAACAATTCCATCTTGTGCTTTGATAACAATGATGACATTTACCTCTGTCAGTTTCATTCGGCCGAAAGTTTTAGCAGTGATTCGGCTGAGAGTTGTGCTACGAATTCGTACGATGTAGACACTGTGACGCAGGATGGAAACAAGACGAAGGAAGACAGTGAGCAGGATAGCATTACTCAACAAAACGAACTGTCACAAGACGTCGTGCAAGAGAACATTGTAGAAGAAATCGTAGAGACTGGAACGCAAGTAGAAAATTCGCTCCGAGAAAGTATTGTAGAAGATACAATACAGCGAGAAGCCGTATTACAAGAGGAAATAGTAGAAACCAGCACTTTTCAAAGAGACGATGGTGTAGAATGCACTAGTACGCAAGGTCATAGCCCCATGAAAGATTCTACGAATGTCTTGCGAGAAGTAGTAGTTGTACGAGAAGCTGACAGTGTCTTACAAGAGGATGAGTGTCGGGATGAAGTCCATAAAGACGTAGTTTCTTTCACTGAAAATGAAATTGTAGAAGAAAGAGTTGTAGAAGAGAGCCCACAGCAGAGTAGAAGAACTTCAATAGAGGATGAATTGGGTTTGCCTTTGATTTGCCAGGTTTGTGGATTTACGACTCTACGACTGGAAGAACAGGCCAGCCACATCAAAACACACTCGTACCACTGCCAGCGCTGCCAGTTAGCTTTTACGACTCAGGTAAGCTATTATAATTGCGTTTTGAACATTCTTTTTAACATCTAAAATCTATTTACCGATAGGCAAACCTCATGTTGATGATTGTCGTGATTGTCACTCAACCAAGCTGTGTTATTTTCCATTTTTTTAGGAGGATTTCAAGGGTCACCTGACTGCGGAACACCCAACAATAGAAGAACTCCATCATTGTTTGTTGTGTCAACGCACCTTCCCAACCGCAGAACGGCACGCTCAACATAAGAAGGTAAACTTGCGTTCGGACAACATCTTTGCCAACCTGACGTTTGTCAACAAATGGTTTTGGTTTTCCAGGGTTGGCACCACTCGCAGATGGAGCGTTCGCAGCGCCATACTATTCACACGTTGTTCCGCTTTTTCACCGGAAGTGAGTGCCCCTTCCTGCCTCCGTTGGCGCCCGACGAAGCGAAAGCTTTCGACTGGCCATCCGACCCCGGAGTCATCCATTTTTATCATGATGCGACACCGTTACAGCTGGCTGTTCAAGTAAGAAAATCAAGGTCCTAGAAGGTCGGAGATATGGTTTGATCCGTAGTCCTTAATTTAGTCGTTCTTTTGACAAGCAGGGTCTTGTCAAAAGACCCTGCTTGAGGGCAGGCATGAGTTATCCTGACGAAATACGACTCCACCTTAGTTTTGACCAACCCCACCCAACTTCCCAAACCTACCACCGCCCAGCGATGCCGTTCGGAAACAAAAAAATATATTTTAGAGTATCTTTTCAGTTCAGTATTGTCACAATTTAAAAAATATCACCCCTCTGGAAACCTACAATTTAATAATTTAAGCG
>Ga0058701_10002748_pt1 | contig 13543 bp, 11 predicted proteins | sample AgamicOrMae_FD_97039 | JGI IMG/M metagenome (GOLD analysis project Ga0058701, IMG submission 97039) | Agave microbial communities from Guanajuato, Mexico - Or.Ma.e | ecosystem: Host-associated > Plants > Phyllosphere > Phylloplane/Leaf | place: Guanajuato, Mexico | collected 2012-06-04 | reverse complement strand
TTTTTTTTTTTTTTTTTTTTTTTTTTAAATATGGAATATGTTAAATTTTTACCTGGATTAGTAGTCAAGCAGGACTGTTCTTAAACGTGCAGAAGATATGCAGGATAAGAGATGACGTGTTGAGAATCCTAACTGGTCGGTGGAGACGAATGTATTTATCGTAGTTTCGTTGTGGCTGTGGCACACGCTTCCAAAAAATAGCCAATTTGGCCACGTCGCTCTGAACCCAACCACTCGATTTTACTATCTTGTTTTGAGTTTCGTGGCACAGTTTGCGACTCTTTCTATCTCGAAGTATATGCTTTGCGAGAAGCCTGAAAAACGATTTTGTCGGAAGCGGAAGAGGAAAAAGTAAGAGTGGTGCTCATAGCGATGGTCGTTTAGGCGACACGGGGTAATCGGCGATGTCGCGGGGCCTCCCTGCTTGTGTGCCTCCCTGCCCCCCCTGCGACATCGGCATTCGATTTTGGCGAAGCCACGCGGCCGCCGCGTTGCGCCGCATCGTTGACGAAGCATGATTCACTTGTAGATTTCTCACCTTGATTTGTGCCTTCTATTTCAGATCTTCTCGAGGTTCGGCAAAGTTCTCAAGATCGTCACTTTCACAAAAAGCAGTGAGTAAATAATTATCTACGCAAAACCCTCGAAAAGCTCTTTTGGCTGATCGCTCCAACAGACCAAATTCGGTATTTCAGTAACCGATTTCAAGATTGAATGCAAGTCGTGGGACTTCGTTCATGTTTACGAAAAGAGCTAATTCTCATTTAAAATGCAAAATTGCGTATGCGTCGTACAGCAGGCTCAGCTTTACGCCCACATAAAATCTCGTAATGCGTGAAATAACCCTTAATTGTAAATCCTAGCGTATATTCCCAGTCTGAAATAAGATCACACACCTTTCAACTTTACCGATAACTGTGCTTTCTACTGGTTTGATTTTCTTTAGTTTATTTCATAGTTATGTAAAATTTAGCTGTCGTAATCGTGAACGCAATATGTGTAAAGGTCTGTTGGGCAGGGATTGGCCGTCCTCTTGAGATCAGCCTTTTTGTCGTGAACTCATATCGATTCCTCCTTTTCTAGACTCTTTCCAAGCGCTCATTCAGTATCCAGACGTCGTGACTGCGCAGTCGGCCAAACTGGTAAGAATCTCTCAAGCCATTCCATCGTAGTTGACTGTTGTCGATCCTTTGCAAATATTTAATCTTCCCCTTGCCTCTTCGAGGATTTGAGCGAAAAATCACTCCGGCACCTTTCTTAAGCTTTAACCAACATTCCATCGATACCACACCGTATCTTAATTCTTTGTCTTCATACAGTCGAGTCTCGATTGTGCGTAATCCAAAGGACCGAGGTAAAATTAAGCGCTAACGAGAATATCGCTTTATCGAGAATCCATACACTTTTGTTCTTGTGGGATATCGCTCGGATCGGAGCAATATTATTACAGCACTACGTATTTATGGAGCATTACGTTCTATCGAACATTGCGTACCGTCGACGATTGCGTACTGTATTGAGAATCGCGTACTTTCAAGAGTTGGGTTCAATCGAGATTCGTTATATCGAGACTCGACTGTAAATTTGCATTTTCTTTTAAGGTAGGAGACTCGCGTCCGGCCCGATCCGCGGGACGGGTAAAAATAAAGTTGCTTCGAAACCCTTGAAATTTGTGTGTGTGTGTTACGAAGGGTCTATTATCATCTAAGGTAATAAAAATTAACCCTGTCTTGCTTGCGGACGATTTATCGATCTCCAAAAACACGTATTACGCAAATTTTACGAAAATATGGCTATAACAAGCTTTTCAAAGGTAGTTATTGTCTTTATTTGGTCGGTGACAACCACATTTTGTTTTTTCTATTTGCCTGCCTTCTTGGAAAGAGCTTTAGGTTCTGTTTTAAAGGAAATTCTGATCAGTCAAACATAGCGTAAACCTAAAATATCACAAAAACAAAATCAAGGATGTGCGTTTTCCCATAAGAACAATGTGTAATGCAATCCTGTTTATTTCAACATTGAGTACGGTGACAGTGGGGTTTCTTGTGAAAAATGGATGCGGCGTGTCCTTAAAAGGATGCCACACAATTTTTAAGCGATTCTGATCACTCGACACCTTCAAGGTCGCTCCCTTGGTAAATAAGGAATTTTGGAGCTTTTTGTGGGCACAAACGTCGAAATTTGTGTCGTGAGGCCTAGCCCGACCTTGGGTTGTAATCTGTGTTTTTTTCCCTCAGTCTCTGGATGGCCAAAACATCTACAACTCTTGCTGCACTCTCCGCATCGAATACTCGAAACTAAATAACCTCAACGTTAAGTATAATAACGATAAGAGCCGAGACTTCACGAATCCTTCGCTGCCGACGGGGGACGCCGCCATCGAGATGAGCAGCATGGCCCTGGGCGGCCTGGGGCTGGGCATGGCCGGTCTCGGCGGGGCCGGCCTGGGCGGCGCGGGGCTGGGCGGCGCTGGCCTCGGCGGCGCCGCCGGCGTGCTAGCCTCCCCCTTCGCGGCCATGCACGGCCTCGGCTCCCCCCTCACTGGGCCCTACGCAAGCTCTGCTGTCGGAGGTAACAACACCTTACTCTTCGCCAATGTTTGGCTTCATTCGAGAAGAGAAAACCTCAATTGATACTTTCCATTTGTTTTTCCTTCGTGAGTTTAAGTGAACGTTCTGGGAAGACGTCTTGACATTGTGAGCCCTAAATGACGCGCTTAAGGATATTCTCCCGTGGCAAACTAGTCAAGTTCACCTGGAACTGTTAAATGTATGTTTATATATAATCTAGAGCTTAGAATCTCTTTAAGACTAACATACGCGTCAATATTTATCTACCATAACATCAGTTGATTTCGAATTTTAGAAAATCAGCAGTTGCTGGTTTGACTTATTTTCCAAGAAAAATGCGTATTCTTTTGAGGTTTTTCTTGGATTTCTCTTTCACTAAATGGTGAAGTTTCAGTTTTTTTGAGCTCAAAAGTTTTATAATGGGGCTTAAACTGAAAGAAATAGTTTTTTACTCCCTTGTCTTCACCAGGTATAACTAACTTTGTCGATTATGCACTTTCTTTAATGAGGTCGCCATATATCACCGTGAACTTTTTGTAACTTTTGACAAGCTCATACTCGGAAACTAGATGGTGAAACTTGTTTTAATTTTACATCCATGTGAGGATGTATGATAGCTACAAACTGTACCGATTTCAGCTTTTCTTTCAGGATTTTTTTCCTTCATTCTTTTTTTTTTTGCGAATCTTATGAAATTCAATATTTGGTTGGATTGAGACTAAATATTTCGACTGATTCGTCTTGCAGAATGTTTGGGCGGCAAATGATTTGATTTTTCTTTCGAAATTCTTTGGAGATTGCCATAGGGATCCGTCATTTTTGATATTTGCGGATAAAACTTTTCTGGAAGAGCATCGTGAAATTGAACTTAACTTTCTCGAAACGTGTCTTCAATTAACATTGAAAATTAAATACTTTGACAGTTAAGGCTTAAAGATGCGAAAATAAAGAAGCTTTGAAGCGATTTCTAAGACCCTTATCCCCTGTATTAAGCACTTAAGCCGAAAGTTCTATTTTATTCGCGGAATTCCATCACACGGTTCTGAAGTGATTCGTGAACGTGGCTTTGCATCAGTAGCTTAAAGTCCAGTCTTAAGCGTTCCAATGAGACGGAAAGCTGTTTTGAAGCATTAAGTACCCTTGATGGGGGCAGTGTCCCAAGGGTCCTTTTCAAGAGCCGTTCTGTCTTGTACGAAGCTCTCAGGGATTTTTTATTTATAAAGCAAAAGTCTGGTGAAATTTGTAGGTGCCCCGATGAAACCTCACTGAACCGTTGACCTTGCAAGTTGCGGTTTTGGTCTATGTCGTTTTCCGGTACTTTTCCTGTTGCAACTTCTAAATCCGTTCGAATATCGAGCTCTATTTTTTACCGGACCTCTGTCAGATTCCGACAATATATGTACAGTCGAGGGTGTAAATGTCTTACAAATGATTTTATTTTTCAATTTGTGATGGCACTTCTGATGTATTTAGATAGGGAGGGGCTTCCGCTATTCAGAAAATTTCAATGGTGTTGCCAACTTTAAGTTGAAAGAAGAAAAAATCACTTGTCAGTCATGTATGTTCTCGACTGTACGGTACATGCCCTTCGGCACCTTATGTGCTGAATTGTAGCCTATGGATTCAAGATGACTTTTTCAAGTTCGAAAAAATTTTATGGTAGCATATACGGTATTATGGTGGCATGTATTTTGCCACATTGTTTACTTCTACTCATTTCTTATTTTTTCTTTTTTTTTAAAAAAAAACATTGGTCTGTTATAATGTGGGTCCATACCATGGACTCAAGTCGATGGTCCATACAATGGACTCACGTTACGGTGGTTCACGTGCAAGACCCTAAAAGCATGGTTTCCACAGCGTGCCAAATAATAACCGGGTTCCAACTCCGCATGCGCATGCGTTCGAATATTGAGCTCCAGTTTTTACGAGACCTCCGTTAGATACCCCCGAAGAAATGTACTCAGCGCCGCTAAAGTCATGACCCCTGTTTTCATGTATTTTTTGTGGAAGCAGTGGTCATGAATTTAGTGACCAACCAACCATACAGGATGTTTTAGATGCCACGTCCTTTCTGTTTTAGGCAACCCACAATCGCTGTGCAATGCCGGTTGCCTATCCTCGGTTTTGCTTCGTTCATATTAGGTGATCCGGAACTGGAGAAGTCTTCACAAAGGTGCCTTTTTTTGTCCGAAAGATAAACGAGACTTTCTTGTCCCATAACTGTAGATTAAATTGTGTTAAAATGGTTCTTATTAAGTGAAAAGTGCTTTGAAAAATCCGTTGATTAGTTAATAAAATAAGATGTCCTCGTCTAAGTAAAGTAAGCCTACCTCGAAAACAACAGACGGATGGACTTGCTTCGCAGTCTGGGTATTTGCGACGGATGCATTATTTTGATTTAAGGATATTCCAGCGCGATGGGCTAAAATTAGGCAAGTACTTGATATTTCCAGGACTAGTTCAAAATGTGTATGTCTATCGAATGGCGAAGTCTAAGAAAATTTGACCGTTCCGTTTTTACGCAATTAAATTCTAAAGTTGCGAAAAAATGCATGGGCTCTTATGGCAGCTCCGAAAAATGGCGCTAAAACTGTTGAATTAAGATTGATAGCGTCTGATTGAGATAAGATGAGGATTGAAAAAACTTTCCAGTGGAGATTGGAGTTTCATAAACAATTTAGAAAAGTTTGACGACAATCCACTGTTTCGTTATTTTTAAAAACTTTAAAAACAGCCGCATTTTGTACAAAAGTGAGTCGAATCAGCAACTTCATTATTTTTTAACGTAAGGAATAATTTTTTACTGAGGTGAAAATAAAAAGCGAAGAACAGCTCGTGTAAATACTTGTCGAAAGCGATAATTTTCCGATTTTTAAACTTGACTTGTCGGAAGCGCTGGAATATCCTTCAGAAAGATAACTTCATCTACCAGGTTTATTACTAACTAATTTTGTGAAAACCAAGCCCATGCAGATTCGGCTAACTATGTGAATAGCCAACGGCAAGTCCCTCGACCGATCGCCATAAACTTAAAGGTTGAAGTTGCAGGGATTTTTTGTGACCTCCCAGGCGCGATATATGAGAAGTCGGTGAGAATTCGGGTCACCTGTTGATGTTTACATTCTTTCGAAGTGTCGAATGGATTTGAAGAATCAGAATGGTCGTCCCTCTATGGACTTAATATACGGGCTCATCTTCGCGGAGGACCGCATTCGAACACACGCTGTAACGGCTTGCGTAAAAGGCTCAGAGCGTAGATGAGGTGCGTTTCTTGAACAGAGTATAAGTTTTACTCTTGTTTTTCATCGCAGAAAGTGTAATGTCACGTTAGCCGAAAGAACCTACCGAAAGTCTTCCCCGGAACGAAGATAGCCATCACAACCTGTCTTTTGACGCGTTCACAGACACTTCAAAGTTACCGAAAGTGTGTTTCCTAAAACCTACAACATGAAAGCGCCTTCAGGGGAAGAGATAAATCCTCAAACAGTGAGCTAATCTACTAGTTGGTTATATTTGAGCTAGGCTTACTTAGACTAGGCTGTCGTATGGTTTTAGCTCACCCATCAATGATATGAAAAAATGAAAAAGAAAGTGCTCAACCCGGAAGTAGAACATGTTTTCAAGCAGGCAATATTAAGAAATGAATGTTTGTTTGTAAGTATTTTCCTGGCTCGAATGGAAATTGTAACACAGTTGCAAACTACATTTGTTTAATGACTCTGTCTCGTTATTCTTCCAGTACAAATGAAAAAAAAACAAAAAAAAACGGCACCTTTGTAACGACTTTTTCGGCAGCGAACCTATGTATAAGCTAACGAGATGAAAAAAGCAAAGTGGAGACACCAGGGAAAGGCAGCCCACGTTGCTTTTGCGGGTTGCCAAAGCTTAGGGCACCGGAATGTTCCTGGACTCCAAAGGTGCACTTCATTCAAGCCGACGTGCTGAAGACCAAGTTGGAGAAATTCCTAGAAAATCGAAACCGGTACTATCGCGGTGTTATTTTTCTAGATTTTCCATGTCTTTTTTTTTTTCAAGAATTTTTATACAGGGAATGCTTCAATAATGGCTTTGAGTGTATGGGTTCCGACCAAATGCGTACGGGGGCCCATAGGCATGTAATGTCGTTATGGGTATCTAGTAGCTAATATTGGTTTAGTGAAATTGGAGCTCAATATCCAAACGTGTACGAAAGTTGAACCAGAACCAGGTTATGGTTTGGAGCGCCTTAGATATTTCGAACCCCTGTATCTCGAAAACGGTTGGAGATATCAAAACGAACACGGAAGTTTTAGGTCGTCTTCGGCCCCATTTTTTTTTTGGGAATGGCTGTTAGATATCTGGTAAATATTGGAATGAACAGACTAGGAAGTGACTTTGGGAAAAGTTCTGTAAAATGACGCAGACCAAACTGACAACTTGCAAGGTCCATAGCTTAAAGGGGTCTTTTCGCGGACACACGCAGTTTACCCTATACTCTCTTCCTTTATTTATTTACAATTCCTCAAAGTCTCGTGCAAGGACGGGACGACCCCTACAAGCGGCCTTGCGGACACTACTCCTTTCGAAGGTCCTCTTGTGCATCACCGTGGTTCAATATTTTCTGAGGTTACGACGATGAATTAACCACATTTAAGCGCGTAGGTCAAGTAGGCGAGATCATTTAAATACCCCGTACTGTTACTTTTTTTCGTGTGTGTTTCACCATTTTCGTTTTTTATAATATAAATAAACCGGGAAAGCTGGAGCGTGTCATTGTGGCACCTTTTATACTTTTATTGTTCTGTTTACGGCTTAGTTATTTTTTTCGGTTTATATTTAAGCTAAATTTCTGAAAGTATGTCGTTTGATCCACTATCAAATATACAATATGTACAACTGCGTACGAAAACACGGATATCACTAACAAATAACGAGGTGTCGAATTGACACCCTCCGTGCATCGATAGGGGTTACATTGTGCCCGATATTCTTAAGTAACTTTTTTCGAAAAAGTATCTGAAATATATGAGAGAAACTAATGAAGCCTCAAGGGACCATTTCTTTGTTTAATGAGCCAATTGGGGAGCGAATGACCTCCGAAAATAGAAATCCTACAGGAATGAGGTTTTGAAGATAAAAAGAGTTAAGGAGCTGAATCTTAAACGATATGCTACTACAACGATTACGACCGATTTCACCTGTTAAAATAAGTCTAACGGCGTCGCTCAGAAGTGCATACAAGCACATTCGGGGCGGGAAAACGGACAAATGTAAGGAAAAACAAGTCGATGGGCAGGTATGCCGTTTGAAAATTTACTTCACATGCTACATTTCTTTCTAAAACCGTGTCCAGCAGGACCTAAAGTTTCGGAGAACATTCGCTCCCCAATTTATTCTGAGAAATGGTTCATTTTTAACTGTAGCAACAACAGAACATGTACTATACGCATAGAAACGTGGCCGTTAACTCTGAAACAGGAAGGTGTCACGATGACGCGCTACCGGCATTCTTGGGAGTTAGTCCGGCATCGTAGAAAACCTAGTTTAGAATGGCGTAGTGGTGAAATGTGTCAAGAGTGGAATGTGGGTTAATGAGGGCATTTTGTTGTCAGCGGCTGCTGCGGCCGGGATGCCCCTCGCCGGCTTCTCCCTTCCAGGGGCGACGGCCCTCAGTGCAGCGGGGCTGCGGCTGCCAGGCCAGCCAGGAGGCTCCTGCGTCCTGCTCGTAACGAACCTCAACGAGGAGGTATGCAATTCTCCTCCACGAGTGTTTGTTGAAAGTGAAAAGCGCCGAAAGATTTGAAGGAGTTTGCATTGCTTTCTTCTTTAGAGTAGAAACCGCTTGTGTGTCTCTTTGTGAGAGATTCTTTTTTGTGAAACTGTGAGAAAAGAAGCGGCGCGGCCGAGCTTTGGTCCGCAGCGGCAACACAGATTTTTGTACTGTCGAAATTTCAAGTGTTATAGCTGTAATTGGTTCCTGAGGAGAGTGTGAAAAGCCTAGGATTAAGCCTGTGCGGCATTTGACTTCTGGTTGGAATTTTTCAGCTAGCTTGTTTGTGGTGAAATGAGGAAGTTGAGTACTGAGCTAAGTTTCTCGCCAGTGAATTGATGGTTTTTGATTGACTAGCAATCCGCCAGATGATGTTTGCTTGGTATATTCCTCTGTAGCTTTTTATGCGGAGGGCCAGATGAGTGTATTATCGCGTGGTCACCTTTGTCTTTTCAATATCGCAATGACGTGTCGTAGTTTGTAGGAAGTAGAACCAAGTGTGGCGACCGAGCGAGTGAGCGATGCTTCATCACTCAAGCCGATCGAGGAGCACTTACCCATAGTTATACTTACGTCATAATCTGGTGCCCCATTGTATCAATGTATTTCTTCCACACGCCAGACAGACTGCATAACCTAGTCTATTTTCCGCTTTTTCTTGTACGCAAATGACCTAACATTTGCAAGACTCGCGGTATGCTCGGCTTAGTCAACCTAGCCTCGTAGTATGTCTGTCTTGAGCGGCCTATTTCAGCCGTAGACAGGCTATTTAATTTCCGAAGGTTCTTCCAAAGGAGGAAGGTTAACTTAAGCTTAAGCCGCACTGCGAGTTAGTGTTAAGTTTCACGTGGTATCTGTAGTGTGATCGTCTGACATGGTATGTAAAAGCTGTGGAATTCGGAACCCTGGCCCCACCGCCATCTAGCGGCAGCGGCCCGAACGACGGGCCTACGGAATGGAGAGGGTCAGCAATTTTGGCTGCTGCCGCTAGAGGGCGCCAAAGTCTGGGTGGGGGATTCTATTGCTTTCCCACGCCCTCTTCGGACACGTAGGTGTTTTTTGATCGTGCTCTCGTCTCGGATTGCCGTATGCTGAGCTGATTTGTGTGAGCGAGCGAGCTATTGATGAAGATACTCTTTGAGTGACTTTGATCCTATCCCTGAGAAATAACATTGATCTGCCTGCCTGAGTGAGCTGTGAATTTTTCCCAGTAAAGCTAATGTTTCTCTTGTATTTGTTTTTTCTTTTCATTCTTGGCGCGTCCTGCGGTGCTGTCAATGGCGTCACTATTCTTTCCTTCGTAGATGGTCACTCCTGATGCTCTTTTTACTCTATTCGGTATGTTATTGCACATCTCTATTGATTTTATTTTTTTGACGTAGCTTTTTCTTTCTAGCGGACCTTTTCTCTTGAAAGACGGCTAGAAGAAAGCTAAGCTATTTCCTTTTTTCAGAGGTAAACTGTGGCCGTTCATTGCGAAAACGGTTTTGCTACCGCATTTTCATTGGCGTATTTCTAATTTCCAGAAAACATTCAACACCGATTACTAAGGCGAGAAAATTGCGGTTATTACTGCCGCAAAACAGTATTAAATGTTTTTTTTCTTCTTTTTTTTTTTGTTATCTAAATGGACTACGGTAAATTAGCAGAATCAAGCCATGGGAGTGCGGTTGTTAAGTCGCTAATGCCACGAGCCCGGGTCGAACTGTTCGTAGTATGGATGATCGACACGGACAGATATCCGTATAAATAGTGGATATCCATGCAAAATATCACTTCTATTGACAGTTCGACCATGGAACGGAAGCAGTAAGTCAATGAACTTGTCCTTTTTGTCTGTCAATACGAAATAGCAACACGCATCCTTTTACCTCCTCCAACGTGAGAAAATGTCCGTTCTTTTAGATCTACAGACAACCTTTTTTCTTCAGACAAATGCAGAATCGTCTCTTGTTTTCTTTCTTTTTGGTTTTTATTCTGTCCTAATTTTTGGCGTTTTCTTTTTTGATCAAAGTCAAGATTTTTAAATGTGCTTTTAGCACGACTGTTTGTGTGCATTTTCAGGATGTGTCTTTTTTGATGTTTTGAAAATTTGGTCCTGAAATGCGGCCAAGGCGATAACGTAGCATGTTAGATCTAAGGATCCATTTTGGCTAGAAAGAAGGTTTTCCGCCTGTCTGCTTGTTAATGCTTGACGCCTTTATTAAGCCCAACAAGCTGACTTCGATTTTTCTGTAAGGCACGCAAGGGTTCTGTGATGAATGTCCCATTCTCGTCCTGCATTCAGTTTGTGACCAAGTCATCCCCCGAGAGTTGTTGCTATATTCCCACAATTCGGACTTCAGTCGTTTGCTGAGTCGAAACTGGTCACTGGTCCAATAAAAATATTCCTTATGTGACAAATTTCCTGGTTCAAGAAAACCATTAAGGATTGTGGTAGTAAGACTTTTTCATATTTAATCGAAAATTTCATATTTAAGAAACGAGTCGCTTATAGTTCGAAAATCATGTGCAGATCTTATTCAAGGATTGTTCGAATATTTTCCGAGAAACTTTGTTTTTATCTTTTATGGTGTTTTTATATTTAAAAAGAAGAAGAAGAAAAACTCATAGTTATGGCATACTTGGTAGTACCTCGACTACGTCCTATCTTTTTTGTAAAATTAGCCGGTCTATCGACGACTGCGCGGAAATTGTGGGAAGTTTGCAACGCTTGAGATAAGAACGCATTGTGACATAGAAATTTTACCTTAAGCATGGTGTCCAGTAAACCATACCGAAATCAAACCTGACACTGAGTACTGCTTCGCAGGTGTTTATGGGGATGTACAACGTGTGAAGATACTGTACAATAAAAAGGATAGTGCTCTTATACAAATGGCCGAGCCCCACCAGGCAAACTTAGGTAAGTTACTTGTCGTAGAGAGTTGATCGTGAGCACCAACTTTCCCCATGCACAAGACGCAATTTTTTTACTACTTTATCGATAGGAAACGACATTGGAAGAGGTGGAGAGTCGATTTCGTGAGTTTACCGGATTTACACGTTTTTAAATTCACTGATGAGGAAACCTTACCGAAAGGCACTCGGACCTCGGGTTCACACTGTGCTTCTTCAATCAAAGTTGCTAAACTGACGTTTTTCAGCGTACTATGTGGGTATCGAGACGCCAGAATATCTCTTCTAGGACTGTCAAACGTAGTAAACTCATTTACGGCGAGTGGACGGCCTGGGGTATATGTTAACGTCGACGGTGAATTTTTACACCGATTTTGAAACTGGCTTCAAAGCGCAATAGCTTACGCTGTTAGCATTGCCGGGACAGGAACATTGCCAGAGCCCACTTGTAAACCGTGGTAACTCGCGGGCACAATACGGATCCCTAACCTCAGTCAACTCGACTTTGACCCCTACGTTTCCCAGACATCCCTATCCCTTACTACCCTTCCTCTACCTTCTTCCTTAGACGCGTATTTACGAATGTTATGTTTTCTGGTAGTTTTCTGGTTAGATGTGCCTAGGTTCTACACGCATTCACACTTTCCATGGACCCCTAACCCATAACAATAGGCCAACCCTGTTAAACATATTTTTAACCATTCTCGTTAGTTTGCATACTAGAATACCTTTGGCGGGATCGCTTTGAATATTACTGAAGTAGAATTCCACGTATAGGGCGTGGGAAGACTGTGACATCCCAAACCCCCATTTTGGCGCCATCTAGCGGCAGCAACCCAAATTGACGACTCTCTCCGTACCGTAAGGCCGGCAGTTTGGACTGCTGCCGCTAGGTGGCGCCAAAGTCAGGGTTTGGAATTCCATCGTTTGCCCACGCCCCTTCCTTGACATTCACCCGTCACCGGAGCGCTCACTCCTACTCGAACCCACCGAACTACCTCGCCTTGCGTCTTTTTTTCTTTTTTTTTTTCTTAAACAGTCAAACCCAATATTGTCGTATCTTTTTTCACGTTTCATACGCAAACAAAGGGTGTCCTCGTATTCCTGTTGAAGGAGCGGCCCCTTTCTAAAGACATAGCACCACCCGTCCCCCTCCTCCCTCCAATCCCTACATTGGGATTAACGCTTAGCTATCGGTGCGGCATGGGCCGGCGTGGCTGCCTCTCGGCGAGGATCTTGGCTGCAAACACCGCGGCTGTAGCCAGCCTGCTGATCGGCTTTGATAAGCAGACGATCCCATCGCCTGCACCCGTTACCTCTGCACCTCCTCTCCTTGTAACGCTTCTCATAACGTTCACCCTATGTCTTCAGTTCAGCGCTTGTTTTTTTTTATTGTGAAGGTAGACATAAGGGATGCCGCTTCTTGAGCAAGGGACTCTCACAAAGTAGGCAATACCTTTGCATTTTTTGGGGGGGTGTTTTACATCTTCGAACACCGAGGATTTCTAAGAAAGAGGAATATATGTTATAATAATCACAAATGAGATTTCATAAGCTTAGGCTGAGCTTGAATAAGTCCGAATGTCACTTGGTGAGACTTTCTACTTAATCAGAAAAAGTTTATTTTTCTTTTAAGTATGTTTTTATTTAGTCATTCGTTCGTCGTCCGCAGCTCCGAGCCAAAGGAAACGAATCGAAGCGCCCAATTATAATTTAGGAATTTTGCCGACACACTTTTCCCATTGTTTCTTTAAAATCGATGCCTTTTTGCTCTTACATTAAAAGAAAAAAAAGACGTCTTTTATCTAGTTTAAAATCTGGTCCAACGATTTTGATGGAGCTCGGTAAATTAGCCGAACATAAATTATATCTATTTTCTGGAAGCCTCGTGTTAATTGGGAGAAAAAAAGAAGAAGAAAAACTCAAGCGACAGTACGTCAGGCGAAGCGAGCCACGTTTTTAAGTCGAGACGCTCATCAGTCCAACGCTGCGCAAAATCGGCGGTTTCTTGACACGGCTTGGCTCTATTCTGATGAGTGGAGAGACTATAGTTAGCTGGTCGTTTTCCGTCATTTAGGTAGCTTTTTTTTTTTGCACCTCGCTAGGAAGGAGACTTGAGAGTGCAATGCAGATGAGGTACAATGATTGAGAAACGCTTGACTCTTCTGCGATTAAAGGACATGTAGGACATTTACATAGTAAAATACCGTATTCTCCCGTCTATAGTACGCACTTTTTTGTCTTAATTTTGGTCCTAAAAACCCAGATGCGTACTATATACGGGTGCGTACTATCCAAGGGTAGTTTCTGCTGTTTTGGTGAA
>Ga0058701_10002747_pt1 | contig 13543 bp, 5 predicted proteins | sample AgamicOrMae_FD_97039 | JGI IMG/M metagenome (GOLD analysis project Ga0058701, IMG submission 97039) | Agave microbial communities from Guanajuato, Mexico - Or.Ma.e | ecosystem: Host-associated > Plants > Phyllosphere > Phylloplane/Leaf | place: Guanajuato, Mexico | collected 2012-06-04 | reverse complement strand
GGAGTGGCGACTTCAACGCAACGCTCTTGCTCTTCATTTTTCCGGACGCTGTAAGCTCGGTTTTTCGTTTAAGTAACGGAGTGGTGACTTCAACGCACGCTCTTGTTCTACACTTTGCACACGTTAAAAGCTATGAGACAGTGACTTCAACGCAAGATCCTGAGTAAGTCTCTAGCTAGGCAACCCCTAACTCAGCGTTCGTTGGTGGTAGCATCACTTCAATACCCGTAAAAATCGGACATTTCACAGCGGTATTAGCTCAAGAATCATTTGAGCTAACAACTTGATTTACGTTGCAACTCAAAAACAGAAGGGAAAAAATGGTCTAGTTTTATCTTCTGAAAGAGGTATGGTCACGCCGTTGTTACCTTGTCCATCCGTAAGACTAATCCGTTGCTATATTCTCTGTCAGAAAAAAAAGAAGATAAGTCCGTGGGTTGTCATGTCGCTGAATGCAACTAGTAATCTGCTGCAAAGGACAGTTTCTTCAAGTTCATTGTGGGATTTACTCTCGCTACTTTCCTGACGTAGCAGAGGCGGACGTTACCTGCCTGCTTAAAATTTATGCTTTTCACTTTTTTTTCGCTGGGACACAACTATTACCGCTACTTAACAAATCTCTGGACATTAGTCTTGGGAATCGCCTCTCTTTACAGTGGAGGGAGATCATAAGTCGTGTCGCTTTCGAATAATAAAGTGACTTTTAGTTTTCCGAAATTGGTATTGGTAATAATGCATCTAAATACAGAGGATCTCGCGCGGGGTCAGATTATTTCTATGGTTTTGCCAACATCAATTTTCAAAATAAAAAAATTCCCCTTGCAATCTCAGTTTTAATGGTTGAATATTTATTCTCCGTGATCCATCCAGTCCTCCTTGAAGCTTTTATTTGCATCGTAAGGATCGGACGGTATATGCAACGGCGTAGATTAGGTTAAATGTCTCGTGGCTCGATCCGGTCGGCTTGCCGATATCAAGGCGAGTCAACACGGAAAAAGATGGTTTTGTTACGGCAACAAAATTAGGGACAACAAATAAAATTTTTGTTGCTGCAACCAAAAATTTAGCTGCAGCAACCAAACGTTTTGTTAACAGAACTAAACCTTTTGCTGTCGTAACAAAATGTTTTTGTTATCCCTATTTTATAACAAATGATTTTGTTAGTATAACAAAACCTTTTTTTCCCATGAAAGAGGTGGAAAACCCAACCTTAAAAGCTGAGAGTGGGATTTTATCGCCGTCGAATGACAACATACTTCTGTCGGTATCAGCGTTGCGGTTGCGAACTCGGAACAGTTTTCTTTTTATAGGATTGGGACCTTCAGGCGGGCCAAGCATTATTGACTCGTGTTAGATAGCTGATCTGGTGTCTTAGCTCGGAAAAGTCTTCCTCTATAATTTGACTCTTTTTTTCTAGTGATGGCTTTCGTGCAAGCTTTTTTTTTATGGCAAGCGTTGTTGCACGTGCGAGTTGCCTCCTCCTACTTCGTCTAGTATGGGACGTCGAAGTGAAGCTCAATATTTTTGTGATTTAGAGCGCTAAAAGCCAATTATAGATTTTTGTAAGGGGAATTTAAATCCATACAACCCTATAAGTAGGAATTATTTGGGTTAAAATACCATTATACAAAATTTTAAAGCTAAAAAGGCTTATTTCCAGTTTAAATGACGCATTTAATTGGCTCAGAACAATATTTTAAATATTTTTGTATGTAGAAAAAAAATGATTTCTAACCTTCAGCAAGCTTTTAGTCGGTTCAAAACTACCATTTTACGAAACTTGAACAACCCAACCACTGTTAGGTAATCCCATTACCTGTTTTAATAAGTTTGGAGGTAAAACAAGGCGAGAACATTATTTGCTTATTTTTGAAGATACACTTATCAATGACCATATCAATTGAAAGCTTTCGACAAGACCTTTTCATTGGTTTAGTTTAAGTCTATATAAATAACAAAATTACGCTCTTTCCGTATTTTACGTTACCCAAAACAGGCATGTAACTATCTTGAACCAGGGGATGGTTTATAATGTGAAACATCTTAAACACCGCTAATCTGTAAAAAGTAATAGTAATTTTAAAAAAATAAAAAAATAAAAATAAATAAAAAGGTGACTTTAGCGATGAAGAACGTCGTCTCGTCGTTGGCTATACGTTCGTTCAACTTTATAGTTTTATGGATCTCTTCCTACAGCAAGCGTCGTTCTTTGAAGCTATGAAAACATGTCTCGATTAGTGTTGGGTTGCGGACTCTGTTATTACAATCGTTGCACGCTTTGTCCGTCCCTTTAGGCCCTCAGGGGGTGCCCCCCTTCCCCCCCCCCCTCCCCCAAAAAGAAGAATAAGACTCGCCAGTCCGGCGGGTACCTTCTCTGATGTATGGGAGTCCCTTCAACCGACCCGTAATCTTCGTCACGTATTTTACTCGCTACAAAAATTACCGCACTTATCTTAACCGTCTTCTTTTTCTTGGAATAAGTTGCGCCTCGCCGCGTTTTAGAATAAATGTGGGAGTAGCGATTGTTTCAACTATTTCGACTCATTTGCGCTCTTGTTGTTCATCTCCATATGGGAATTTCGGCGTTATTAGGCCCGGCTGACGTTTAGGAATGTTGCTTATTTGGCGGGCCTCGAGTTTGATTATCAAACTCGAGATATCTGATATCAAACTTTGATATCTGATGAGGCCAGAGGAAGAAATTTTTTATATCGGTTGATTGTGGTTTTCGGACCACTCACGTTACAAAAACTAGCTTTATCTCATTCTTACATCGATGATAGTAACCTTATCTCGCTTAACCTAGCCCAATTTAGCCTAACACTAGCTTAACACCACTTGATCTAAACTCGACTTGACCCAACGTAATGCCGGGTCCATGCATATATTTCGTTCATGTGCTTCAAGGCAACTATATACTTAAAAAAGGAGCGCCTGACGTATGAAAAAGTAAACTTCTTTGTTGCGCTGCTACGTTTTCGGCATTCTCAGAAACTTACTGAAACTCAATAATTGGTATTGAATTTCAATATTCGTCAAAATCCGTCCAACTAAGAAATTAGTGCTCAATCTGGGGGGCATTCGATAGCGCCAAAAACCACAAGCGCCAACGCCGCAAGCGCCAGTCCGTAACAGCCAAACGAGAAAAGTCGCAAACGCCAAAGTTCGTAGAGGTTAGGTTAGGTCAAGCTAGGTTAGGTTTAGTTTGGTTAGGTTAAGTTAGGTTAATTTAGGTTAGGTTAAGTTAGGTTAGGTAAGGTTAGTATTGCGGTTAAGGAATTTGGCGTTTGCGACTTTTCTCGTTTGGCGGTTACGGATTGGCGCTTGCGGCGTTGGCGCTTGTGCTTTTTGGCGCTTATGACAGCTACCCCTCAATTTTTGCTGTATTTTAATTTAATTTAAAATCGTGTTTTTTAATATTTTTTTCAATTATTATTATTATTTCATATGTAATAAGTTTCGAAGACTGATTCATAGATATAACGTGAGTAACATCTTAAAGTAAGGCAAGATGATGTAACTTAACGTCATGCCGCGTACAATATGAATACCATGCGCATGCCCATTTCTGAATAATATATCACCTGAAATAGCTTTTATGTTAAAATTAACGATCCCTTTTCATATGACAGCTTGAGCCCTTCAATGGACTTTTATGATAGGGCTGTGGAAAGCGTGGAATTATTTTAGCTCTCTACTGGCATGCGGAAAATCCAGTAACTGCGGTAGAAAGTAACCAATCCATCTCAAAGCCGGAGCGCTGTTAATGGGATCGCGCCTCTGTAAAAGTGTTCTTGAAACGACTTAGGTTTGCAATTAAGCCTCCACTCACGGCCACTGGGACTATTCGCAGGAAAGGTTAATTGATTCGCAGATTCATTAAGAGTAAACCGCAATTAGCGATCAATTCCACCGGAAGTCTTCATACAAATGCCTACCAATAGGTTTTGTGGTTTTTGCTATTTTTACCACAGTTACTTCTAGATGAGTAAACTTCCGACAGGATTGCAGGATTCTAGGAGCAGGATCTTCAACATTGCCTTCTTTGCTTTTTAAAAATGAAGGGACTATTCACACGCTGACCCATTTGAAATATTAGATTGTTTTCCGTGCGTTCAAGTCTCCGTTGTATTAACATAGGCGTGCGAATAGCCTTTTAAAAATATTGTGGGTTCTCAGGTTTCCTATTTCAATTTTAGAAATGGCCTCTGTGCGTTTTAGCCGTATCTAGCAATATCCCTTAATCGAGCAACAAGGGCTTTTGATCGGGGTATGATATTTCTATGCCTTTATAAAACCTCCACAGTCGATTTGGTATAATGCTCGCTAACTCTGGAAAAAAAATCGAGGGAGTGATTACGTGTTTTGGGTATGTGAAAATAAAACGGGGTACGTATTTTTTTGGTTATTTCTCAAGATAAGCCTTTGTTCATCCATAATTCAGAAGCTCTCGATGAGAGCTTCCCATTAATGTGACTGCACGTCTATCCAGGAAAACTACTAAAATACCTATGCTACCTCGTTTTATTTTCACATCCAAAACAGGTAAGAACTCCTTAAAACGGGTGTTTCGTATTTACTGTGACCCACACGGGCGTAGAGGCCATAATATTTGTCCCCTAAAGATGGCCAACTTAGAGCTCCGCTTTCGAATTTTCAAGGTCACTTGAAGAACACCCGCCCGGTTGGCACGGCAGTACAAGTAAGTGCACTCCCGTGATAGTAAATGGGATCCAGTTTTGCGGTGAGCTCAGCGCCGGGTACCCGAGTGGGTACCTTTCTCCTTAATGTTGCTATTGGTTTAACAGGCTGCATTAACATTCGAAACGGCGCGGCTTCGCGTCTCTCCGGTGAAAAGTACCCGTGCAGAATTTCAAACACATCGTTTGCGATAACAGCTCTGGAATCTCTGAACAGGAAATCGCACCATTTCCTAAGTATTGCCGTTCATTTCGAATTCTTCTTCTACGACTGAAGATAAAGATTAATCCAATGCAATTAACCTATATTTTTATTTACGTCAAGAATACTCAAAAAGTGTGTATAAAATCATAATAAATGAAGGCTTAATTTTTCTGGACCGTTGCAGGATTGATTAGGTATTTTTGTAAAACCAATATGATCTTAGTTTAAATTAAAATACAGGGAATCATCCCGCGCCTAGACCTAATTCGTATCAGTAGAATTCTCTGGACTGGGAGCTAAAGTTCACTTTTGAAGAGCAGACAGTTTGATCTACACGAAACTCTTGAGTATGCGCTTGTAAGTTACCAATTTAGAAATAACTCAAGTGCAAATAGCAAAAACACAGAAAAGTAATAAAGCGAAAAATGAAATCGTGCTGTATGATCAGTTCTGACTTGTAGACAGGAATGCACTCTAAATTTGAATCCGTGATGGTCTCTGAAATTCTGTGCTAATTCACTGAATTTCAGTCAATATAGCATCACCGAGAAAATTCAGTGGTGCTATATTGACTGAGATTAACCCACTACCTCCCAGCGATGCCGTTCGGCAACAGAAAAAAAAATTTGAGGATCTTTTTAGTTCAGTATTGTCACAATTTAAAAAATATTACCCCTTTGGAAACCTGAAAGTTGATTACTTAGGCATTTTCCAAAGCTCGAAATTGCGTATTTTAATGAAAAAAAGCCTTTCAATTTCTCTTAAGCTGAATTTCACTCCAAATACTTTGGGCTGTTGTGGGTTAAGTGAATTTTCACTGAATATCGGAGACACTCACTGATTCATATTGGAGTACGAGTTTCAATAGAATAAGGGTTTGTGTTTTTGGTGGATATTCAAACAGGCTCAAAAGTAGCTCGCGGAATGTACGCTATGTGTTGAGAAGTTGACCAATATGATAATAAATAATTCGCGCATATGATTTTTCAGAAAAAAAATAAAAACTGTAAGTCGAGAAATACACGAGTATGATTCGTGGTAGATATCTGAGGTCACTCTTTAGGAACCATACATTCAATCGCTGAAGCGAGAGGAAAGATTGAGCGTCCGCCTCGTTGCGAGAGAGACGAACCAAACAAACTCGAGAGGTATTTTGTTGTCGTCGAATCTATACACTGTGGGTGGAGTGCTAGTTATAGGCGAACAGCACCTAACTGCTTTACATACCATACCTCGTCCCATGTAACTTTTGCTCCTCTGCTCCAAACTCCTGCACTTGGTCAGCCTGCTGTCGATGACCTGGGGAACACCCGGGGCAGTCGGGGCCCGGGGCGCCGACGACGGCGGTCACGACGGCGGTCACGCCGGCCATGGTCACGTCTCCGCCGACGGCGTCCCCCAGGTCGACATCGGGCGTGGTCCTCTCTTGCTCTCTCCGCGGAATTGCGTCCACATGTGAACTCGTGCCTCAGAGGTGGCATTAACGGGCCTCGAACCCACGGTGAAAGTGATCAAGGGTGATAAATAACCCGCTCGTGTTAACGCCGCGGATGAATTATTGCAACAAGGCTCGGCGAAATGGCCTGTTGCAAATTTTACTGATAGGTATTTATGACAGATCTAGACTTGGTTGAGGTACCTCAAGGATTGGTAGTACGGGAGTTATTTACGGATGGACATACGTTTGTGTGTATCCGCTGATATCTATTTATTGGTATCAGGTATTGCCTATATGGGAATATATGTAACCTCTATTGGCAATACGAATGTTTTGGTATAGAGTTCCGAAGAAAATGTTGCTTGCTCGGCGTTATTAGATGTGATTTGAATATAAATTTTTAAATATCAATAATATTTGTAAAGAATATGAATAATATTTGCATATCAACTCACGCAATAGAGATGTTAGATTTTATTTCTTTAGAAATTATTTTTGTCGCCGATAAGTTAGCGGAATCAGGAATTACTAAGATAGGTTAGTTTAAGGGGCCTGTGCGTCGCTCCGCACAGCTTGGCCATGAGAATAGGGTGCCCTAACTCTGATGGCTTGCTTGCATGGCCCCTCACAAAGGGCTAAAAAACCAACTTGTAAAATTTTGTAGTGAAGTAAATTACCTTAAAAGTCATTTTAAAACGTTCAATTCTCTCTCGAGAAAAAAAAGTAGTATTACACGCTCTAAAAAATGCTAAAATTGGTTGTTTTAGGTCGATCTTTTCATGGGGCGTCCCCAAAATTCCGGAATTTTACTTAAGTTTTTGCTGTAACTCCGACTTTCTCATCTTATTCCGGACGAAAACAACAAGGCCTCAGGGTCATATTTGAGTAAAATCTTCTCTACAAAGTACCGCAACTCGTTGGTAATTGTTTTTAATAAGGCGTTCACGACACTCTCGGAGAGAGTGCAAACAGTCCAAGCCCTTGTTATTCGCAGAGAGTGGGGAAAATAACGTCTGGCCGTTTCGCGCCAATGGTTTTTAAACGGTGTGTGTCATCGACCTGTGAGAGAAGTACAGCAACTGGTGTGAATTTTAGAGCTCTCATTTGCGAGACTATGTCGGAGCAGGATAAGATTGTAGCGGCGCGAATATTTTTACTTTTATGAAGAATAGTCTTGCCGGTAATCAAAATGATGTTACCTGATTTTAGGACTTTGTCAAAATTCATCGTGACTAAACTTTTTAAATCATTTTAGAGTACTTAGTAGAGATATTCTCTTAGAATCGCTTACATAATCACAGGTTTCCTTTTGACTTAATTAAAAAAATTAAGTCTCTTGACAACCGGATAGGTCAACGAGAACCAAACAACTCAATTATAGGCGCATCTGGGACTCCGGTGATTAATCAAAATTTCATAACTTGTCTTTCGCCTTCCACGATTTTCGCCACGCCTTACGAACGCCCGAATTACTCCCCCACAAAAAATATTGAGCGTGGAGAGAACGATGCACATCCGAAATCCGCTTAGAATGACAATGGCTCCCTAGACAGTTGGGTGTCACTAGCGCATAGTGTCACTGGGTCGAACAGCCGTATCAAAATCCTATTTTATCGATTCTTTGACGCTGTTCCGCCGATTTTGACAGGCATGAGAAATCTCGAACCGAGAACTCGGGCGTTTCTCGCCATGAAGCTGAGCCAATCATAAAATCGGTGAGTTATGATTTTCAAAATTCGGTGTGGATTTATTGTGTGTAGGCTGGTTTGTACTCATAATTTTTTCATTCTATACTTTACGAGGAATATTCGAGGTGCCTAGGAAACTGCGATTCGATTGAAGATATATTGTAGCCTTGATACAACCAAAATCTTTGGCTAACTTAACAATTTAAAAACTTGTTAACGGGTAAAAGTTCACTCAATGTCAATGCGCTGCTCGCCACCCACTGCGAATGTTACTTAATTTAAACGTAACCTCAAGCTTACTCATGCTGAGAGTATATTTTCTGTAATATTTATTTTTTGAGTTCCTCTGCAGATCTGTCATTTCAAAATAATGAAGTTTTCACGACCGAGCAGGTTTAGTTTTTACCGAATTCTAATATAAAACAGTACATCAATATCAAAATATTATCTCAAGCTCTCTCCATCTCTTTTTAGTATTTTCTGATTTTTTTTCTCATCTGTGAAGTTTCACAAATATCTGAAATTTGACAAAGTCCGTTGTTAAATGACAATACTGTGCGAGTGAGCTGAAGCAAGTTTAAAAGAAAATAACACTCGAACACCGGAAGGAATAAGAATTAACCATGAATCTCGAGCACACATTACTCCCCGGCTTGGAGTGCTTTCTCTACGGAGATCCTATAGATATCTCTATAGAGATGTAAAAGATCCTATAGGATCTTTTGTAAGCTTCTTTACTGAAGAATTATCCGTTAAATCATACAAGACGTAGGCAATCGTGCGTCTAAGTCTCCCGAGTTCCTGATCCCCTATCTGCTCCTCAGAGGAGCTTAGAATCTAGGTCAACTACCAAAGATCCTAGCACCTTTACAGCTTTTAAGTAGCCGACGTTCTTGATGCGATATGGTTTCTAGGTATGCGGTAAAGGGATACCACAAAAATTTAAAGGTCCTTCGAGCTGAGGACATTTTCTTCTTTTTCGTGGGGGGGGGGAGGAAATGAACTTTAAAAGATAAGTTTTCTGCCTTGAACACCTACTAATTTTTAGCGTGGATGCAAAGGTACTCCGTGTGATACAGTCCCATTGTAAAAGAATTCCATTATCTTACTTTTAGTTAGTTAAATAACGCCTTAAGCGTAGGGCCAGGTGGCAGGCTAGTAATTGTAGGGCATTAGTCTTGCTGCGGCGTACCTGTGATTCTTTATGTAAACACGTCTGTGATTGTGACGTCAGATAGGCTGTTTGAATTGCGCGCGTTCTCATGTGCACGTATCCACTAAGCCTAGGTGATACTTAGGAAATTTCTTTTTCTCGGATTTCTCTTGATAAGACGAATCGCACTATACTCCGGCGCGTTTTTATGTAGTCATTTCAACTATCCCGTAGCCAATATCATTGTACCTTGAACGGTATCTTTATCGTGAAATCGTTAACGCCACTCCCGAAAAAAATGACGTTTATTTTTTGTTTTTTTTTTTTGTGTGCGTGTGTGTGTTGATATCTACACGTTATTTTTACCGACCATCTCCATTCACAGAAATAATTTCTGATGCCAAGAAAATTTTTCTTGGTATTGTAACAAAATATTTTTTTACTTGCCGTAAGATTTTTTTTTGCATGGTAAGAAAAATATTCTTGTTGCAAGAAAAAAATTCTTGCAACATGAAAAAAAAAGTTTTGTCACTATAAACCTATCAAGAATATTTTTTCAAGGCATCGAAAATCATTTTTGTGGGAGTCTTCTTTTTCGCGACTGCGCTAAGCTGTCGAAAACAAAAGAGGATCAATTTGAAAAAGTGGGTATCGCTCGCTTAGGAAACTCTCATTACTTCCTGGATGAAGCATTACTGTGAATAAAACATGAGATGACTGATGAAGATGTACCCGGAGGACTTAAGATAAGATTTCTGGTACTGCGAACCGGTCCAAGACGCATTATTTTGTTTTTGGAGCGACCGGAAATTGTTGTCTTTGTCTTTGCCAACGAAAGTTCTCTGCACTGTAAATTTCAACGTGGAATTTTACACATCTTGTGTTCCACCGTGGTTTCATAATTTTTCGTTATAACATGATGGAGGACTGACGGCTACTTAGGTTTGTTACATGGCATAGGGTACATTGTTTCTAAATGTGTAGCTTGCTACACGTCTATTTTATGGCCGAATGGAAAGTGTTTGTATTTCAAAGTGTCATAACTTGTAGAAATATACACAGCTGCGTAAATTCACAGATGCTGTTAAATATTCTATTCAGAATGGCAGATTGTTAGTTGGAGTGAGCTTTGGCTAGCGTTATGCCAATTGATTTACTGAGGTAGTAACTCAGAAGTGCGTTGAACATAAATGATTATCCAATACAATATTTGCTATGCATGCGAATCTTAGGTAAGATCTTACCTGAACTATACATAAAGCGACATCAACCCAAGACCTCCTTTAAGTTCTTGTTTTTTTGTGTTTTTTTCTTGCGGTGAAGTGTTTTGGTTAGCGCTTCATAAGAAACCATCCGAAATGGACTAAGTTGGAATCCAAATAGAACATCAATCAATAAATTTCGGTTTTTGCGGTTTTTTATCTGGTTAAGAGTTATTAAGTCCGCTTCATTAGAGATTGGTTTGGAATGTTTTAATTTCAGTCTGATCGAATCGTAGCCTCACGCAACGAAAATTCATTGATATCCAATTAGGCCTAAATTACATAGTAAAAAGAGAATCCTAAAATGAAATGCAACAAAAGTCAAATCTCTCTGAAAAGGATTTGTCCAATTAATCACTGCATTTCAGACATCGTTTTTAATATTTCTACATAGTATTCATTTTAGTAACGATGTAACGGAAATTCACTAAATATTGGGACTGCATTTTTCGAGATCAGTGATTTATGTTTCATTTAAATTTAATATTCTCTTTTTACAGTGCATGATTTGTTTTTCTATTTTTATGGTTATTTTTAAAAAATCCTTTGTTTTGTTTCAGGTAAGAATGATCTACGAATTTAGAGATAAAGTGGAGAATTTCAGTAAGTACCAGTTAAAAGATATATTAAAAGCTCTTAAGTTAGGTACCCGGCGCCTCGTTTCGATATTATTCCGTTCTGCTCGATGTCGGCCGACGGGAGCAGGTAGAATACAACCCGTGAAAAATGCATCTTCTGAAGTTTCTAGTGCAGACGATGGTTACAAAAGAAAACTCTTTTTCTCCATCTCCCTTCTTCATTAATATTTATCTCCTTTTGTCTGTTTGTTGTTTTATGTCCTTGTCAACCTGCAGTGTCCTCATGGTAATGTAAAGGTACATGCCCCCAGCTTGTTTGGATGAAGTTGAACCCGCACTTGCACAATTGTGTAATATTTTCTCTCGTCGTTATGTCGACGTCTCTTAATCGGTTTTAGACGTTTCTTATAGCTGTCATTTCTTATTCAAGCGGAGTTGATCGTGTGCCAAACTTCAAAGACGCTCTTGTGCTGTTTGGTGAAATTGATAGGAAGTTCCTTTTGGAGGTTTTCCGATGCAAGTTGACGTCTCAGCTCAACTCAGCTCACATTTTTCAGGAGGTGCATTTTTTTGAGAGAACTTAACCTATAATTAATTCTCTGAGAGTTCAATTTTGGACAACGTCAATTTTAGGATGTATCAAAATACTGTACTGCCATTTTGCAGAAATCTTATTTTGAGTACTTCATAAGTTTTGGAATTTTTTGTTTCGAAGAGCGGTTGTTATGGGCATTTTGCATTGTGGAGAAATCGTATTTGAAAGAAAAACTTTTAGTGTGTAGACTTCATGAAGAACTTTACTATGGATTGAGACCCAGGTGTATAAATTCATTCTTGTGCAGAAGAACATTCGTAAGGAAGAACTTAAACCAACATGAGGTCTCCCCATACTGACGAGATATAGACTCAATTTTAGAGAAGTTAAGATTTTCTTCTGAGAACTTATTGTAAGAGAACTTTCTTTTTAAATAGCAATCTCTAGAGAACTTCTTTGCTGGAGACTCCTCTGCGTTTTCGTTAAACAAACTGATCTCATATGATGCTGAGAGACTCTCGGGACGGTCTGTTTCCCATCCCGGAGATATTGTTCCTACATGTGTCTTTAAGGCTGTGTAGTTAACCCTCTGACGGCCTACTTGACCCCCCCCCCTTTTCCCCGGGGCCCCGATCGGAGCACCTGCTGCGTTAAATGGTACCGATACCGCCCTCCGTCCCTCCCTCTCCGTCGCCCTCCCTTTCCCCTCGGCTTAAGGGAGAGAAACAACGCAGTGTTGCCAGATTTACCTCATGCGACCTGCATCTCTCTTCAACATTGTTGGTTGCTACACATTTAAGTCCACGCAATTTCTTTTAAAAAAATAATACAAAGTAAACTGACAGTCTAGATTAGTTGCAGATATTGCCTCCTCATGAAATGCTATCTGGGACACGAGGAATAGCATTTTCTTGTGATCATTTGGTCGGGAAGAGGAATCGTGTTAAAGATTCACGCTTACTGGCAATAGCATTTGGAATAACATGTGAATTAGGCTCGGAAGTGTTTTTAGATGAGAACCTGCGCAATAGTCTCTGAAATAGATTTTCTTCCCCGGAATATTATAGGAAATGGACCCTCTTTACGGAAATAACCCTTGTGTAAGACTGTGCACCATTCACGGGAATAGCCTTGCATATTCTAGGCATTAGCTGTTCCTCGGAGCACATCAGTTCGAACGTCGAGAGTAACCTTTTACATTTTAAGCCTTTTTGGCTTTCGAGGCATGCCTTAGGGTAGAAAAGGTACCGTTCAAGTATGTTCGATTGAATTCGATGGTAGGCTAACAATAAGCATATTTTTAGGTTAGGACGTACAGTTTGGATTACATCAGTTCAGGCGAGGATGGCTGAGTTTGACAAGGTCATTTTGAAGGGTGTTGCTATTCACCCGACATGCATAACAATGCGAGACTTGAACGCACGAAACCCAACCTATTACATTTTATATGAGAGCAGGTGACTTGAACGCACGGAACCAAACCTAATACATTTTAAATGGGGCAGTTGGGTCAATAGACACCCCATATTTTAAAATAGGTTAGGTTGAGGTACAGGTTAAGTAGCCTGTGCTTCGCTCCGTGGTCGCTCCTCTCGGCGACCAGAGATTGTATATTAGTTCAGAAAATAACCTGTCCCATTTAATTAAAGTGAGTTTGAGCATGAGAGATGTGTATTTTAGCGGAAGGTTTGTGGAATGAACGAAGTAGTGTGGGCGGCACGGTACAATCTCCGTTCGTTTCGCCTTAATGAGCACAAATCTCGGAATGTTTGCTCTTTTTATGACCCGCCTGAAGATCCTATTAGAGTGATCTACGATCAACATTCGATTTTATAGCGTGTGAGTCACGAAATACGCTTTAGTTTCTAGAATAATAAATCCCGGAATACCTCTCACTTGTTCAAATTTGAGCCTTCGCAGTGTAGAGAGATCCATACCCATAAGATTTTTTTCCTTCATCGGAAACCTCATTTCAATGCATGGT
>Ga0058701_10002746_pt1 | contig 13545 bp, 8 predicted proteins | sample AgamicOrMae_FD_97039 | JGI IMG/M metagenome (GOLD analysis project Ga0058701, IMG submission 97039) | Agave microbial communities from Guanajuato, Mexico - Or.Ma.e | ecosystem: Host-associated > Plants > Phyllosphere > Phylloplane/Leaf | place: Guanajuato, Mexico | collected 2012-06-04 | reverse complement strand
TACCACGGTGTACGATTTCAAGAGTCAGCTGAAGACTGGCTCAATGACCTTGTACATGTGGACATACGCGGAGGACATCCAGACAGACTATCTTCTTCACCCTCTGGGAACGGTTGTATCTAACCCGAGTGTGGATACAGCCACTCAGCTCACCCTCACTTTCCACAAGTAAGCTACTCCACACCGGAAATTCCAGAGGTTGGATTTCCCACCTCCGTGTTTCAAGTGAAAGGCGTGAAACGCAACCTTTCTAATTTGCAGTGTTCTTCAGAAGATCGGAGCAACTTAAAAGTCACTTGACCAAGTCTCATAGTTTAAAAAATGTCCCGTTACTAAGTCTCAAGCCACCTAAAATTTTCTGTACGAAGCCACTAAAAATCTCTGTCCAAAGTCGTAGAGCAACAAAAATTCAGCTGTCTTAGAGTCATAAATTAAACTTTAGTATAACTTGAGGCGACAAAATATGGAAAAAAAAGAAAACAAGAAAAAGAAATAAATGAAACCTAGTCGCTTTATTATAGAACCATTCTTGGGATAGTCTCGCGTTAAAACAATCGTTCTTTTGGAGAATCTTGCATTTCGTGCCGTAAGAAATAAAGAGTGTTTCGCGCCTTAAAGTCTGTACTATATTCTTCGGTTTAAAGAATGTTTGTTTAACCCATAACAGCCCAAAGTATTTGGAGTAAAATTTAGCTGAAGAGAAATTCGAACGATTTTCCCCATAAAGTTACGCAATTTTAAGCTTCTGAAAATGCCTTAAATATTAAATTTCAGTTTTCCAGAGGGGTGATATTTTTTAATTTTGATAATATTGAACAAAAAAGATCCTCTAAAATATTTTTTTCTGTTTCCGAACGGTATTGCAGCGCGGTAGTGGGTTAACAGACGGATGGATTGACTTTCAGGTATCACGCAGAACACACGGTGGTGTATCCGTCCTTAGAAAAAGTTTTGGAATACGCGAAAGACTACGGTGATATCGACGGGAAGTTAAAGCAGTACGCTGAAAGCAGTAACATGACTGCGTCGTCCATCAACAAATCAGCACCACATCTAACAAACAAGGCCTACTTGGAGGGTCTCAAGTGAGTAGCGCTCGTCAGCGATCGCTCATTTAAGACCGCGGCCTTCGGAACAACTTCTTCCTGAGTTTTCCGGTTTCAAATATACCTTATTTTGATTGCAGAGCTTCGTCAGAAATCCACGAGCAGGAAAGGGAGAGAATTTGGGAGCTGAGGTACGACTGTATGTTCCAAACACCGAATCAATTACCTATGCTTCTAGAGTGCGTGGAGTGGAACAACCACAAAGAGGTTAGTTACTGAAACAAATACGGCTGCTTGGAATACAATTTCTGATTTGTACTTTATCGTAAATGTTGCATTTTCTACTTTTTCTGTTCTAATTTTCATCGCCGAGCGGGGCGAGGCCCAAAGCACCTAACTGACCCTAACTAAAGCCCTAGATCCAGTTGAAGAGACGCGAATGGATCACGGCCACCTGGAAAATCCAATGCTTCTAAGTGGCTGTGAGCGATAGAATAAATGGCCGCTATACACGGACGGTATAAGAACGGCCACCATTTTTTCTATGCAAGCGAGTATCTCTGTCTCTCTCGTACACACGGCAATTCGTATCATCTACCTCTTTCTGTCGCCGACCAATCAGAGCGCTCAACACCATTCGCGTCTCTTCAACTGGATCTAGGGCATTAACCCTAACCTTTCTTCACCAAGCGATTTAACCGAAGTGAATAGAGTTATTTTTCCTGTTCCTCAGTAAACAAAATGGTGGTTTATTTTTGTAGGTGTCGGAGATGACGGCTTTGCTTCAAGAGTGGCCAAAACTTTCTGTCGAAAAAGCGCTAGAACTTCTAGATTACGCCTACGCTGACCAAGCGGTGCGGAGTTTTGCCGTGAAATGTCTTCATGATGTCAAGTGAGAAGTTTACGTGTCTTTCCTTTGATTATGAGTCAAATGATCTCAGCGTGTGGGTAACGCTTGTCTTTTGTTGCAGTGATGAAGATCTTTCGTTGTATCTACTTCAGCTGGTTCAAGCTCTAAAGCATGAATCCTTCCTGAGTTGTGATCTTGTGGAGTTTCTATTAGTGAGAGCGTTAAATAATCAGAAAATTGGCCATTATTTGTTTTGGCATTTACGGTAAGCACCTTTTTCTTTTAAGATTGCACCGTTCTCGTTTAAGATCGCATGTTATAGGGACGAATTTTCAGATTTGATAACGCGTCAAGCAATTCAAACTGCAAAGCGATCTCGAACTCTTTTAGTAGTCTGATACGCTGTTTTCTTCATCTTGTTCATATTTCTCGCTAGTCCGAATGTTATGAGAAATTCGCCTTGCGAAAAATGATTTGTTCAGCGCGGAAGAAACAGGCCTCGTCGTTATCAAAAAGATTAGAAATTCGTAATCAAAGCGCGTGCGCAATCCAAAATCATTTTATTACTTGTTGAATAATTTTACTTCCGTGTTCATAGAACGAATGGAAGTATTGGAATACCGTAAAAAATTCCAAGTCTTTTATTTATACCGGCTTGTCCGCCGTTTTATTTCCTGGAGAGATTTCGATAGCTCCTTCAAAGATAACGGTTGTTTGTTTATTTTAACAGGTCTGAAATGCAAGTAGCATCGGTATCAGTTCGATTCGGTCTATTATTAGAAGCCTACTGCTGGGGTAGCCAAGAGCACATGAAGCTGCTGACAAAACAAATGGAAAGCCTAGACAAATTAAAAGGAACCAGTGATTTGGTGCGCAGTAAAAAGGACAAAGACAAAGCGAGAGCTTTCTTACACGATTATCTGGCCGAACCTCACTGCCTAGAAGCCTTGGCCGACGTCCTATGCCCCTTGGATCCGAGCTTCCGATGCAAACGAGTCAAGTAAGCCGTTTTTTTTTTAAATTTTGCCAAGACAGGTTACCTTTTGAACGCACCACGTTTCACTTGTTTCTATTATTATTTAAGAATAACTAAATATTTGATTTTCTCTTCCAGGGTGGAAAAATGTAAAGTTATGGACAGCAAGATGAGGCCTCTCTGGATAGTGTTCGAAAACGACGATCCTTACGCGAACGATATTTACGTGATATTCAAGAACGGAGATGACCTTCGACAAGATATGCTAACGTTACAGATGATCCGAATTATGGATAAAATCTGGAAGAAGGAAGGACTAGATCTTCGGTGAGCGCAACTCGAGCTGATTTCACCGTCATTTTCTGATCGCTGTAACTTTATGAGCTGGCTTCTTTTTTCAGGATGAACCCATATGGTTGTATATCTACAGATCACAGAGTGGGACTCATCGAGGTTGTCTTGGACGCTGAAACCATAGCTAACATCCAAAAGGACAAAAGCATGATATCGGCAACATCCGCGTTTCAGAAAGGCTCTCTTTTAGGTAAGATATCCTTCACTCGAAACATATCATTTTAAATTTACATAACCGATTTGTGCTTACACAAACGCTTAAAAAAAAGAACAGCTCTATTCGCACGCCTATGTTAATACAAGGGAGACTTGAACGCACGGAAACCAATCTAATGCATTTTAAATGGGGCAGCGTGTATATAGTCACGTCGAAAAAAAATCGATTTTGAGACATGTGCAATCTCAAAGGAATATCAAAACGATTTGGTGAACTTTAACCCACTACCGCCCAGCGATGCCTTTAGGAAACAGAAAAAGTATTTTAGAGGATCTTTCCAGTTCATTTTTGTCGTAATTAAAAAAATATCACCCCCCTTGAAACCTGAAGTTCAATTTTTTAGGCATTTACCAAACCTTAAAATTGCGTATTTCGATAGGGAAAATCTTTTCAACTTCTCTCAAGCTAAATTTCACTCCAAATACTTTGGACTGTTATGGATTAATAACAACGAACGCCGTTTCCTTTGATTTCAGCTTGGTTGAAAGACCACAACCAAACGGAAGCCAAGCTTAATAAAGCTATCGAGATGTTCACGTTATCGTGCGCCGGGTACTGCGTGGCGACGTATGTGTTAGGGGTTGCGGACCGGCATTCAGATAACATCATGGTCAAGAAGACGGGACAGGTAACTTGCGCGGATTTTTTTCACCGCAATAATTCAGGAGAGAGTTCAGCATTTTATTAATTACTCGTTTTTCAGCTTTTTCACATCGATTTTGGCCACATTTTGGGTCACTTTAAAGAAAAGTTCGGCTTCAGACGAGAGCGGGTACCGTTTGTGTTGACTCATGACTTCGTCCATGTCATCAACAAAGGGCAGGCCAAGAAGGAGAAAGCCTTGGAGTTCCAAATGTTTCAGAACCACTGTGAAAAGGTATTAGCATTGAACAAATGTTGCATGCCTTGTGTTTAGCCTATCGCAAGCCGAGCGGAGCGGTAGTGAAGCGAGGCATGGCGTACCAGAGTGAGCTATCTCCCAGCATGGAATGGATGTTGTCCTAAAAACAACTGTTGTTAACCCAAGTTGTTTTTTTTCCAGGCCTTCAGGATTCTAAGGCGACACGGCGCACTGATTCTCTCATTGTTTGCAATGATGATCTCGACAGGACTTCCAGAACTCAGTTCTGAAAAAGATCTTAACTATTTGCGCGAGACACTGGTAAGTAACGATAGCATGATTCATTAAGCTCTCCGCCCAAAACTTTTCTTGGATCTTAGTTTTCACCTCTCGAAATTGCGTCTTTAATGCTCAAAAGATCCCGTGTAAATCTTTAGCCCCATCGCTTGACGTTTAGAGGTGCCCCACTAAATCAATTATTTTACACGGAAAACGCCATGAGTCAAGGGTACCCATTCTAGTGCAGTTTGCCTGAGCCAGTAGGATCCAATCTCGGCTTAGAAGTTGGAACACCCTTGTCTTGCAATACCTCAACAATGCGTAGACCCGTGTATTTCTTGCATGACTCGTCTATTTATTAATCCATAATAGCCCAACGTATTTGGAGTGAAATTTAGCTTAATTGGAAGGATTTTTTCCATTAAAATACGAAATTTTAAGCTTTAAAAATGCCTTAATTATTAGATTTTAGGTTTCCAGAGGGGTGATATTTTTTAAACTGTGAAAATGCTGGACTGAAAAGATCCTCTAAAATATTTTTTTCTGTTGCCGAACGGCATCGCTGGGCGTAGTGGGTTAAGACAAAATCTAACTCACTAGTAAAATTTACCCTCTTTACGGTTTCCATGTTTAGATGAAAGCAAAAACGCTGCGGGTTAGCCAGTTTTCATTCAGACATGCGTCACATTATTCTACGCAGTTTGGTTGTATCGCAAGGATCACATGATTCTTAACTGTATGTTTTGTTTTAACAGGTTTTGGACTACACGGAACAAGATGCTCTGCAACATTTCCGATCGAAGTTTGATGAGGCGTTATGCAATTCCTGGAAGACGTCATTGAATTGGGCATCTCATAACGTGGCCAAAAATAATAAGCAGTAGCGGCCAGCGAGGTGAGATAAAAGTCCTTTCTCTTTGAGCTAATTGCTCATTCTCTAGGTTATGTCCGAAAACAGTCTCCACTGGTATCTCTGTCCTACATGTTGAGCTCTTACGAGAGGGAAAGAGACTGCGTTATCCGGAGACAGTTTTCGAACGTGGCCCTGGGATTTGGGGACACTTTGCGAGATGCTGTGTTTTTGTCAACAGTGCCTGCGACACTGCACCTCGGTCAGACTTCCTTTGGCCCAGTCACCCCCCTAAAGCCGCTGAGAAGACTGGCTACCCCTAAGGCTGTGATGCTCCGCCATTTTGTGGTAGGGCAATTTAGTTGCTTAGCAGGGAGGCACTATACTGTTCAGCACCTTTTTGTATACGGGACTTTCAGTAGCAGAGGCTAAATACGCTCATTTTTCGAATAAATTAAGACGATCCAGACAAGTTTTACATGTTCTTGTTTTCCAACACGTCTTCGGCCAGAGCCTAAAGTCCCCGCGCTTTCGCCATTTATTCGCACGGAAGTTGGATCACCAATCAGTGGAAGGTGCTACGTACGGAACAGGACGGCCGTTTTCGAGTCGGTGCTGCAATCTAGCGGTTAGCTAAGGTTAACCTAATTTCACCCAACGAAACCTTACCCAACCCCAACCTAACCTCATTCAACCCCACCTACTCCTAACCCCTACCTAACCTATGAAAGCGTTGAGGTAACCTTTGAAAGAGCGTATGCACTTGGCGTTGCGTAAAACGACTGCCCTGCTCCGCCCCACGTTTTTGTACAGCGCTAAAACTGTCCCGTAGAAAAATTTAGTTTTCGATTACCCTAGATTAATTGTCGTCTCCGTGCGCTGTTGACCGATTGAGCTAACTTCCCATCGAGTACATGTCGAAATGCGCTGTGGGTACTATTTTTCGCTCTAGAAGTGCGCGTTTTAAGTATCTTAGTAAATATTGTGTTTAATACTTCGTAGTTTATTTTAATTTTTTTAAAGAAATTTATGTGTATGTACCGATGAGATAGAAAATGATCGCCGCAGTTAAATAGCTCGTCCCACCAGCAGTCAAACCAATTATCAGCTGAAATACTTTTGTGCCATGAACCTAAAAGGGTTACATGTTTCTCGAGTAGTAGAGGGTGGGGCAAAAGAATGGGGTCGAATTGAAAAATCGCCAAACCCTGTTGCGGACGATAGCAACGTAATTTTGTTTGTTTGAATGTTTTTGATACCCCAATCAGTTTGGAGTTTCATGTGATGTATTTATTACCAACCGAAAGCAATACATAACATTGAAAAGTTTGTAAGTTTGGGAACACCCGCCATTTTGGATTTCGTTGAGTCGAATGTCACTCTTTTTCCGCGTTTTTCAATTTCTGAGACCGAACCGATTCTTATTTTCAGTTAATCGCCTTATAGTAGCTTATTACATTCCTTCATTTATTAACCGAACAGTATTTTAGTGATATTTACTAGTTTTCTTTACAGTACACAAAGGTGATCAGGAGGAATGGTTTCGGCATTTCCCTGTTTTTCTGTATCCATTTTTCTTCCTTTGTTCCCAAAATAATTCAGAATACCCGCGTTGTTTTTATTTCCGATACCATGTAATGTGTAAGCTCAGTTTTCGTGAGTTCCATATCGCTGTTATAGTTTTTTTTTTAGGAAAAAGTCCAGAGTTTTGATTGTTTCGAAGCTCCTTCAACATGAATTCAATTTCTGGAGAGCCCTCAAAACGAACGCGTGTATAAACTGCAGGCCAAGTTGATCGAATAGTTTCACACAGCCGCAAAGTTTTTGACAGAATTAATGAGCGGTATAACAGAGCACTGTTACACTTGTATGGTATCATTGGATGAAAGTTCGACTTGTTTTTTTACAGCTGTCTATTGTTTCCTCTTATTGTTTGTCTATGTGTTCGCCTAACGCAAATCTCAATAATCTTGTGCATCGTACTGTGCGCGCCTTGCTGACCCTCTAAACCAGTGTTACCAACTTCGGGGCGGTAGAAGGAAAAGTAGCCTTTGCAGGTCGAAGAGCAACTCCCACTTCAGTGTTACCCCTAAAATCTTTTTGTAACACCGCTGCCAACATGACAGCTACTCCGATGCAGCGGGGATTTAAGGCCGTTTTATCGTTTAGCATACGCTGGCAACATTTGTTTGAAGTGTAAATTTCCAAGACCGTCTGTTCATCTGGTGAGCCCCACCTCCCATTTCCCCTCCCGAACTCGTGATTTGGTGATAGGATAAGACAGGGGGAGATGTCGCAATACAGTCTCAGGACCAAAAATGGATTACAGTTCAAAGTGACGTATTCACATGGAGGACAAGTCTCCTGCTAACAACGCCAACTGTGGCACGGTTTATACTTCCTCTTTTAAGCATGTGTGCTATTGAATGTATTTGCGCTTATGATTTTGTGAGTTCTTCTAAACTATTGTATATCTTAATAAATATAATTATTTTGTAGCATATTTTAATCAAATAATTTTAAAGTTAATTTTTTAAAATCAATTATCGCCCAAAGATGTAGATAAATTGGAGGTTGACATATCTTCAAATGAAGTATTGAAAGACGGCAAAAATGTCTTTTGAGAGACTCTGTACAAAACTTGAAAGCCATCAGTACAATTTTAAGTTCAATTTCTTTCAAGTATTCATAGTTTACGGTGTTACTCGATTTTTACGATTGTTTTGAGTGTGTTCTAACTAACAATACCATAACTAAACTGACCTAGAATTTTCGTATTTGCTGGTGACGACAGAGTAACACAGCGAGAAATCAAGACGAAATTTATCGTTCTTTCGTGGAATTTGTATTCAAAAACGCCAGAACAGACGAGTTTTTCCTCTCCATTTGATTAATAATCTTGAGACAGTCAAACGTCCTCATTTGTCTCCAAAATGACTGACTTCTAAAGTTACCCGCAAAAACATGCTTAACTTGTTGAAACAGTTGCACCACTCTACTAACTTCCAGCAATGTCCACTGTCAAATTTTATTTCGATTCTGAATTCCTACTCTAATAATCGGCAGAGGATGTTGTTTTTTTTTTTCGACTCCAAGCCACCATTCCCATTCGTCAAAAATACTTTGAATTGAATTCAGTCAAAAATCTAATTTTCTCTGAGTTTTGACCTCCCTTATTCCTTCTAGACAAATTGAATCGCTCTGGTTTCTTCTATAACTATCATGGTTCACACACGGAAGCTCTTTAGCTAAATTTCGATAGAAGTTAATGTGAATTCGCGAATTCTTGAGGCTATGCAACCCGCACAACATCCACATTACATAGGCTGCCTAGTGTTAAATGTGTCAATACTGACACGTCGAAAAGCGACTCAAGCTTACTTTTCAATCAATATAAAGTATGTTGTCATTCGTAACATTATTCCTTTTTTTGATCAAATTGCCGATTACGGGAGATACATCTGTTTTATTATTTTTTTCTAATGTTTGTACCCGTGCTATTGTTTGGTGTTAAGCTGAGTATCCCCGTGGTGACAAGCGCTAACAAGTGACATTTGATTTTGACCTTCTGCGATACCGACTAAGCTCTTTGACAATCTTTTACCATATTCATATTGATCAAGTGAAATCGCTGATTCGAGCGAAAGAGTGCAAGTATATGAACCCTGTATGAATTCGAGATAAGTGTTAACCAACATTGCACTGGTTTACTAAAATGCTGTTTGACTTGGCGTCCAAAATTGGTCGTAGTTAACAAAAAAAAAAGATTAGGTAGAAAAAAAAAGGAAAGCGCGCGACAGCGAATTCTGCTTGTCTCAATCAGTAGTTTTTATATTGCACAACTAAAGATGCGTGATTTTAACACCACAGTTTCATGGTTCAATATTTCTTCTCTGCTACTACTTCTCTAACGTCTTCAAAATTTTAGTTTGAGTTAACCAAACAATGCACTCACAAGGTACTTAAAATTTTCTCTGTTTGTACGCACTCTTGAAATATAATTGTATTTGTTCGACTAATCGAAAAATCTGTTAAGATTTCTTTGTGTCCCATGGATGTATAATTTGGGTGATAGAAATCAAGATATGATTTGTACATCCCGATTTATGTGATCGAAAAACTCTTTGTTTAGAGGAAACCGAAAAATTGTAAAGGATACATTAATTGCAGGCGGATGATGTACTTACAAGTTTCGAAATGTAAGAATTGGGTGAGCATACTTGCTGCTTCATCCTCAATAAATGGCAGGATAAGAATACAGTAACAGTGTGTTTTACAGACCATCTCGGTTTGCTTGACTATTTCATACAAAAATTATGATTTCAGGAGACGCGTTTAGAGTCTTTCACTTTAGATTTGAATTTTCTTTCCGAACCTTCAATCTTTCCTTGTTATTTTACACGGAAGGGACATTCCTTTCCGAATCAAATTTTCCGTTCAGTCCACACTTTTTGATATCAAGATAATACCTCTACAGCAGATCAGTTCACTGCCATATGTGGGCCTTCTTTGTATCCTGTAAAGCTAATCGTAATGTGATAAACTATATTTTCCTTGTCTCAGATGATTTTCATTTACAAGATCAGTAAAAATATGCATGCCTTTGAATATTTTGTGTCAGCGATAACATTGTATATACTTGTTGAATTATTTGATTCACCAAAAGATATCTTTTTATTTGTAAATAATCGTTTCATCACAGTTTTAACCTTTAATCAATGTAAATACTGTAATGTATCCTGCGCAAAATATTCATAGACATGGCTAAATATACTTTGTTTGGACGATCGGTGTTTACAATGCAATGATTGTCTACGGAATGTAATGCGAATAGCCCAAGTAGTTGCTGCTTAAGTTCATTTCGCGCTCTAAAACTTTCCAAATTATGTCGCAAGTTATTATTTATTAGCTTTTGAGAATGTCACTACGATTGTTAGTATGGCTCCTCCCTGATATTCTTTCGTGTTTATAAGACGGTTAAAACAAAATTTCAACAAAAACAATCTTTATCTCAATTCTGCGGTACGTCGTTTTCAGTCATGACGTTATTTTACCTGCTCTGTAAAAGGTCTACAAAAGCGAGTTTCATGTTGAGCGTTATTATATAGTAAGGCTGAAAAGCAGTCATATTTTCTGTCAAAATATTTTTAGGTTTGTACTTTCCTTAAATTAAAACTAATTTAAAGTTCATATTGACGAAGCGTCAGTGCATGATGTTTGTGCCAAATAATGCCAAGAAAGAGCGTTTTGGGCTTAAATACCAACTCATAAGATAAGTAAATTTCCCTATGCCAAAATTCGACCAGATTGTTCCTTAACAGTGACCAGTAGTATTTTAGGAAGAAAGCTTTTTCTGAATAACACATTTTCGTTACGAATAACAAATTTTCCTGAACTTCCGGTACGCGTTTGTTTTCGCGTAGTAGGTTGCTCCAGCGTTTTTCGGTTTGTTATGTAGAAAGTCCAAAAGGGGTGGGTGTGTGTCCTCCAACCGGGACAAGTCTTGTTGTAGCCTACATCTAACCCATCGCTAATACGTGTAGTACCAGCTCGTAAACCGAGACATACAATATCGTGTATAAAGGTTCGGGTACATTCTGAGCATTTCATCGAGAGCTAAAAATTCCATACTCAACAACTGTGTGCCTTCTAGAATTTTGAAATGTTCGGAAAAGAAAAGCTTCCCCAATAAATTATCCCTGTCATTGCACGGTATGTTAAGGCTCTCAGGGATTGAAAACAATCTATCTAAAATAATAATTCAAGTGAGGGATTGATGTAAACGATTACCGAAAAAAGGGGTGTAGTGGAAAAATCGCCTGTTTTTACCAAAAGTGCTTATATTCGGGACCATACTTAACGGCACAGAAGAGTTTGAGGAGGCGAATGTTTCGTCTCTTAACTGTACCGCATTATATGCACTCAGCTTGTACATACATACTGTAAATAGTGGAACTTCTGTGATGCATTCTGGTTCGGAAATTTTTGCGGAAACCATCAGACGAAAACAAAAATGATAATAAGACTGTAAATTGACTTCTATATAATGTCCTGGTTGCAAACAGTTACATCGAGGAGCGTTTCAACTTGCAGTGATTAGTGTACTTGTGATCATATTAAACTACTAATATCCTCCTTTGTGAAATTTGAAACTAGCGTTAAGAAAGCGTTAGTTTTGTGCGATACTAGGCATAAGCTTTTGTTAAGCAAGAAATATGTGTATATTACTGTAATACATCTCTTTATATGAGTTTGTTTTTTATTGATAACCACCTTGATTACGGGTAAAATAATGACGGTTTACATCAACAACATGATGATTTAAGAGTTCATCACGATGGATCTAAGTACCCGTACAAAATAAGTCAAAGCCGCCAAGTTTTCAGGCGACCGACGTAATATTGTTTTATCTTATCGAAGCGGTTGAAACACTGATCACAGGATGCGCAATGTTCAGCATTTAAATCGAAAATCGAGGCAATATCGGAAGAAGAGGAAGGAAAACAGGCTAAAAGCCCACAAAATGTTATGTGGAAAACGCTTCGTGAGGTAACTGAACTCGAAGATAGTGGTCGCCTACCCTATGTACTTCTATGGCGGAAAAATGAAAAATAATTTCAAATATTATATGCATATAATGGGCCTATTAGTTCTCGTTCCACTGATTTTGAAGCCTTTACATACGAACACAAAGCTTACCCAGGTCCAAAAATCCGCTAACAAGCAAGCCCATTTCAGCGGCTACGAAACTGACACCTGCGTACCGGATCCGCTAAAAATCTCACCGGATCCTCTAACGTTTTTACCGAATCCGCTCAAAATCCGATAAGAATATAAGCGGATCCGGTAAGAATGAAACCGGATCCGGTGAGATTTTTAGTGGATCCGGTACGTAGGTGTCAGTTCGTAGCCGCTGAGATGGGCTTAGCGGATTTTTGGACCTAGAGGAGTAATTTTTAGGTGAAAAAAACGATTTTTTTTTATATATAAAGAAAAAACTGAGATTTTTAACACCTTAAAGAGCCTGTTTAGAAAAATATAGGCCTACAGCAAAATAGTCTTACTTTAAAAAAGTATATTTTGCAGTAATTTTAGCGAAATATTTTAAATAATTTAAAAAATTTGGGGTAGAAGCAACCAAATCACAAGACTTGCGTCTTATCGAAGCTCGAAGTAGGCTATTCAAAATATGTTTCGTGTAGGCCACTATATGCACGTTCAATACATAGGCGATCCGAATGTATTTTTCGAGAAGTTCATTCAAACTCAGGAATACTGAAAGCGGTAACAGTTTTGTCTTGGCGAGCTTAGCGGCTTTGAGGCACAACTGTTTCGGAAACCTAACGGCAACAAGCAGCACACTTTCAACATCGCCCACGAAACCGGAGTGGCGAAAGAGCGGAGCTGTTCGCGGGGTTGAGGTATGGGGAGCAGCGGAAAACTTGAAAGACAAGTGTCAACAAAACCCGACAAACCCATTCCCGTCGACAAATTAAACAGTTATAAAGAGTTCAGGAATTCGCACTGCAGGAAAACAAGTAAACGAACGTTTTTGTTTTCATACATGGCAAATTTTGAAAGTTATGTATTCTACCTTACGTCGCCAATCCGGGCGGAGCGCGAGGCGTTGGGCTCCAGACAACCAAACCTCTAACCGGATATCGTTTACTCCGCTATGAGCGGAAGGGAAGGGGTACTGAGAACCTTAACCTAATCTATTTAGAGAGCAGAAACTCTTTAAATTTATTCGGTTGTACTTCGTTCATTCTCAAACTGGAATAAAATCTAAACCTAGAATACGAAAGCGGTCGAAAATACAATCATGGAGGAATTGATACAATCATAAAAACTTAATGGTGTAAAATTGAGCAGCGCGTTTCCAAGATTTATTGCTGCATTTCAATAATCTCGTCAACGATACTTAGCCGATGACAGTTTTTTTTCCCCCAAGGGAGCCCTTCTGTGAATTAGAAAGAACGCCTGGGTAATGTTTTGGTTAGCTGCACTTCGTGTAAATAATAATAATTGAAAGTTTAACTTTGGTCCAATAAGTATTATCCTTTCTATAAAATGAAGGCCATTACAGGCTTTTCCGCCGATGTGAACCTTCGCCTTAAGGTGCATACTTAGTT
>Ga0058701_10002745_pt1 | contig 13545 bp, 8 predicted proteins | sample AgamicOrMae_FD_97039 | JGI IMG/M metagenome (GOLD analysis project Ga0058701, IMG submission 97039) | Agave microbial communities from Guanajuato, Mexico - Or.Ma.e | ecosystem: Host-associated > Plants > Phyllosphere > Phylloplane/Leaf | place: Guanajuato, Mexico | collected 2012-06-04 | reverse complement strand
CTCTAAAGGAGGTGTATTTCGTTTTTACTATGATGGTAATGTGTTAGTTAAAAGAAAAGAAAAAAAGTAACTTCGTTGAAAAGAGGTTGGTTTGACGTGACCGACACGGATATATCTTTAAAAAAAGAAAACTTTTAGCAACTGTGGAGGTAGGCAACACGCACTTCATTACTTATCGAACACTCCCCCGACAGTCAAGGATAACTACGCTACTGGTACGAAGAATCGTAATAAAAGAAACTCGGGGCGGTGCGTATACATTAGTTGATAATTTGACGGTCGTCACATAAATATTTCACATTGTTGGCTGTGTTACTTCAGACGTCTTTGATGGATGAGGAAGAAGTTGCCTGGATACTTGTAAAATTTTCAATATCCGTATCATCGGTTAAACTCTCATTAAATATCCTTTTTGATACATGGGCTGCTATGAATATTTTTACGGACATCCGTGGTACTTTGAATATCCGTAGTTTTTTTTTTTTATACCTCTCCGAATTTTTGTGCTTCTCTATCCATTCCGCTGCCGTTGCCTAATTCTTGTAATATCTGCCGGTTTGATTCGAGATACCCTGTCTCAATCAGCATACCCTGTAATGTTGCTTGTTTTCTGCCAGAAGTTGCTATTTTGATTCTATTGTCGGACAGTACGATACAGTAGTTTTGAAGTCTCACGTGAAGTAAGTGATGACTTCCCTTTTTTTTGTTGCCATACGATCTTTATCAATGGCTGCACTTTAGTTTGAGTACAATCGCGAACAAATGTACGGCAAATCATGGCGCCCACTTCAAATTAGAAAAAAATGAGATTTCACTGATTAAAAAAAAATGTCTGTTCTGGGGACGCCCATATCCACTTACGGGAAAACGAGACCAAGTCGTGTTTTCACTAGTTTTCAAGATAGGCTCACGAACAGCCACATAAATGGAGAGCTCTCGCCGAGTCCTTTCCATTATGCCTATTGGGGAACCTTTCTTGGTAGTGAAAGTACGTTTTACTTTCAACCCAAAATGGGCATAGATGTCCTCAAAACAGTTTTAAGAAAATATCAGTGAATTTAACTAATTGAAACAGCGATTTTAAATTCATCAAGTTCAGGAAAAACCTTATTGAACTGAAAATTTGTTTGCATTTTTTATGCTGAAATTTCCACAAAAGAATTCGTAATTTGGATGCATGTGCGTTACGTGACTGAAATCGCCTACTTTGCGTGAAAATACTGTCTCTCGTCTGATTTATTCAGTGCCTTACCGAATTTTAGTGGTGCTTTGTGTTAAACTAATTTCACTGATAATTAGTGAAAAATAACTGATTCAAATTCAGAACTGAAGGCTCCTACGGCATTTCTCTTTGCCCTTATTATTCCTGCAACTAGCATTCGCAATTTAACTTGTACTAGTTAATTCTTTCCACAGATTATTAATTTCTATTCTTTATCAATTTCTAATTTCTAATTTAATTTCTTTAATTAATTTCTTTCTCAATGAATAATTTCTAATCAAGGCTAATTTCATTATCAATGAAATGAAGACTCACAGCTAGGGTGCAAAGTTTTAGTTGTTATAACGTTAGCTTATAAAAGTACTGCACAGATAAAATTTGCATTTCACTCATTTCTCGCAGTAAAAATTCTAGAATTTTCGCTCCAATTTTCAAAAACTATACGTTAAAGGATTTTGGATAAAAGTGCTGCCGTTCACAAAGGAACAATTTATTGACGTGCAGCCTTGTAAAGTCAGAGCGAAAATTCTTTACTCACATCGTAAACTTCATTCCGCATGCTTAGTAAAGGAAGATTGTGAGTTCCAAGCCATAAATGGCTTATCGTCCCTATCACTTACACTTACGAAACTTTAAAGGTTGTGTTTTTGACGTCTTGTGTTCTTCCCTGGCTCGTACTTCCATTTCATTTTGAGGGTAAACCCATAACAGTCCGAAGTATTTGGAGTGAAGTTTAGCTTTAGAGATTTTCGAAGGATTTTTACCATTCTATTACGCAGCTTGAAGGTTTGCAAAATGCCTAAATCATTAAATTTTAAGTTTCCAAAAGGGTGAGGGTTTTTTTTTAATTGTGACGATAGTGAACTAAAAAAAACCTCTAAGATATTTATTTTTTTGTTTCTAAACGGCATCTCTGGGCGGTAGTGTATTAACGTGAAACACCACGTAGGTTGGGTGTCATTTACCTCGCTCCGCCTGGATGTCGTGAAGCCTTATGCCGCTTACAATAACATCACTGAGGTAATTATTGCTGCCAAAATGGAAGCGGCATCAGGCTTAACGACAACTTAAGAGAGGAGGAAATTTTATCTGGGATTTAGGGACCCCGAACTGATAATTGTTCTCGTTCACTTGACTCACTCCATAAATCTTCCTCCAGAATGCTGAAAACTCTATAACAGTTATAAAAATTTGAGAGAGGAATATTTTATATCAATCGCGAATATGTGCGAGATTCCCAAGAAATTTGGAAGCAAATTCTCACTTCCCTGGATCGAGAATCCATAGCAAGTCAATGCACGGATATCCCTAGAAATCCAAGGATATCCAAATTGATATCCATGAAAACATGGATAATTGAAGACTGATATTCATAAAAACATGCATATCCATTCATGGATATTTATTGTTTACTGATACGAATTGCAGAATTTCCTTGCAAAATATCTCTACTTGGATATCAATGTGGATATCAACACATGTATGGTTAATTAAAGACAGACATCCAAAAAATCATGGATATCAATGTTGATATCAGTTGATTTTTGGAAATCCATGTATGGATATGCTATGGATTCTCGGAACAGGGCTAAAATGTGATTTTCCACCTTTCGCTGCCAAGTTAAGCGGAAGCGAAGCTGGAGAGATTTAACCCAACCGAACTAAAGTTAATCTGCCTTAACAGTAATTATGTTGCCGTTTTTCTCAGCGGCAGAAATGTAAGCGACATCAGGCTTGGTGGCAGCCGAGCAGATAAAACCAGGGTGAATCGCAAGTAGGAGAAAATGCCGCCTCTTCCAAGTCTACAGTGAACCACTGCAATGTGGACAAACATGTTTGAAGTGGTTTACCTGGATCTGTAGTGATACGTCCTCAGTCTGAAGGGGATCTGTGACGAATATCTCCTTGACCAGTGTTTTTAAGCCCTTTGGCCGCCCCACTACTTATCATTGATCAACAGGCCAGACTACTTAATTCTATCTCATGAATTCATCAGATTTTTTTTCGGAGCTCGATTGTTGAGCCGCGGTGAATGCTGGTGCTTATGCAATGTCTGTCTCACTTTCGTGGACTGTAAACAATGTTGCCTAAAATGGAACACAAGTCCTCTTTGAGATTACAGGGTGCTCTTGATATGTACACAGGCCTTGCCGATACGAAAAAGAGGGTTGAATTCTCTTTTAAAAGGCGCGGCCTCACTGTTAGATAATTCAATAAATCAGTTGTCAAGTCAACTAGGGAACGATCTAGTTCAATTTGAACGTCTAGCTCGTTTCCTCGGCGTTTAGAGTTAAATAGAGCTAGGTTCCCCCTCCAATCGCACCGTTACCAACCGGACGCCGTTGAAATCCGAGCATGGGTTTTCAAGGCCGCGTCGCTTGTGTCCTTCTTCATAGCGTATGGTTTCCCTCAAACTAAGACAATCGCATTGTAAGAGACTTCCTGCATTAGCTACATTGCCACGTAGCCCATGCCTTTCTTCTTAGCTTATGCGCTTTTCAAACTTGTAAGATACTCGCTTTTCGCTTCCTATATTGACCGCCTTATTCAGGAGTACTCGCTTCTCAGAATAATTTCTACTCGTTTCTCGAAAGATATCATTAAAATGTTGCACTACTTCTTCTCGATTTCATTACTTCCGCGAGTGAATCGTTGTCATGTCGTGGATGGATACTGATTTCCTCGAATTTTTATCGGTTCAGCGTTCGCGTGCTTAATCACGTACTCAATGATAATAAAGTGGAAAACAGTGGGCGTAGATTGTGTTTGGTTTTAGTGGAAGGAATTATCGATTTGTCGTGCAGATCTGTTGGTTTTACCTTACCGCTCCCGTCCTAACCTCGTTTCACACAATGATGTTGATTGTAATCTCACTTAATCAGAAAACTGAGTCAAGGTGTAGCTGGCACATCAGCGGGCCGAATCTAATCAGGTTTGGTACCGACGGGTGCTCCGGGAAACGAAATGCGCGCATGCGCGGATTTCGATGGTGCCAGGCTGGCTTTTGCGGAAGAAGGGGAACTCTGCACTTCCTTTCCTTTTCTCAGCAGGTCGTCTTCCAAGCTCAGCTCTACACTTGTCTTTTGAATAGCTACAGGACCTTTGGTTCTGAAAGTCCCGTACTGTATATTGAACACTGTTCTTCATAGAAAAGGATTGGCTTTGCACCTCTTTTGTTTCACCTTCCGCGCGCCCAATCCAAGCGGAGAGGGGCTTATAAATTTATCTAATTAATTACTTCTGCTTACCCTAAGATTGTCAGCCCGACACCGGCGCCTCCTTCTCGGCGGCAGTAACAGACCAAAACACTAGAGTTTGAAAATTCCACTCCTGTTGATTTTTTGAACTTGTCAATATTGGTGAGAATAATGGTGCTGGTGAGAATGGTTCTCACCTGAATTGAAGAACCCAAAGAATGTTTTATTTGATTTTGTAAAAGCCTTTCAGATGATATTAGAGGTAAACTTCATGAGGACAAAAAAACAAGCGCCGGAAGGATTTAGACAAAGTGCGAACGAACAAGCATGTTGAAGACTTTTGAAAAAAAAAATCTCTACCATTTTTGCTTACTGATTCGATTTGAACAAATTTCAGTTTTTTCACTTACCCGAGCTTAAAACATAAACTAATTACAAAAATTCGTCATTAATCTGTGAGAGTTTATATTTGGTATCCTACATAATATTGAATCCAATAATGTTGCCAGAAAGTGCCGGACAATGTCGCTGTGGAAACCGTTTACATGAATTTCATCTGTGGAGCTCCTAGAACAACGTCAAGAAACTATTCTTTAAGTTAAAATTTGAAATTAGTTTTGTAAATATGTTTTGAACGTTCTTTTTAATATGTTGATGAAATTTTGCGAAAGATTTTTAGGAGAATCATCGATAAATTGAAACTAGGATCGATAGTAATATCAAGGAAATAGTTGGTTGAATCGCAGGGGACCAATTGTCTGCGTCTTCCTCGCCTCCACCAGGTTCATCTGGGTTAACTGGTTTTCCTGTTTCGCCGCTGAGCCAATCGGAAACCTTCAAAGCCAGTCTCCTGTTTCGCTCGACAATGTTCGATCGCTTCTTCAACTCTTTCTTGAGATTTTCCACATTTTTGATCTTATATTTATTGCTTTCAAGCATTGTCTGGACCTGGGAAACGGGTGGAACCGTTAGTATTGGACAGGAATACGGTTACATTGTAAACACGAAGATGGGAAATTCAGCGATTGTCACCACACTGAGCTTACGTTACCCATAATCTTTTCAAATTTAGTCTAGGTAAACAAAACCTAATGGTCACTAAGGCTGTTGGCACTTTTCGGTAGTATTGTTACTTTTCTCGTAGAAATCCGTATGGTTTTGGCGTGATCGTGTCTACCCTCCAAGATCAACTTACGTTTTGGTACTGGATACTAGTGCGAACTTGCTCACAAAGACTGCTCACAATTGTTTCTATACCGTCGTCACCGACTCTGCACAGAGAATAACAGGATCATTAGGCATGAGGTAATCCAGGGGCTATACAATACCTGTACTTACAAGTCTAATATTTTCTGGAAATATGTCTTGATGAAGTCGAATGCGATATTAAACGTTCTGATGGAATTGATCACATATGTAATAGCTGGAATAATTCTTTTTTTGGGGAATGATTCCTCTGTAAGAATCCTTTGAAGATGTCTGCGAACAAAATATGCAACGATTCATCCGTTGCGACAGGTATGTTGTAGTTGAGTTTTTCAGGAAGAGGACATAAATTCAGACAATCGGATAACACGACGCTGCTTAAAAAAATAGTAATAAACACATCTCGACTTTACAGTGATGTGAGTCGGAGATATTTAATCATTCAAGCGAGAAACTTACTGTTTTACGCGATTACCATCCTTGGAGCAGGCTAGCGCCGCCAAGAGTGCGTCGTTTAGAGTGCCCGATGATTTCAAAGCCATTTCTCTGACCTTCCAGAAGAGCTCTTCTTCGCCAGCTTGCACACCACCACACATCACTGCTGTCTCTATGTCAGGATCCAGTCTGTTCCAAATAAAATAATGCTGGTTCAGTGAGGCTCTTCTTTTCTAAATCTTGGGTCTTTTTGTTCATAAAAGAAGATTTTTTTCAGAGGAGAGAGGACCTCATGGAAGTAGCCCAGAGGCAGATGCATGAACTCTTGATTTGGGATGGGGAGCCATGGTTAAATGGGTAGAGAGCGGGAATGGTTCCTGCGTAAACAGGAGCCCTCCCCGGAATAACAGGTATGGAGTATTCCTTAAGAAGCTAACCAACAAACATACTGAGATTTTATGATAGGACTTCCACCTCCGCCATTCACCCTAAATCGTTCATTACATCATGAAGATTGACATCCAGCCGCCTAGGTTGCGTTATAACTATGGATACGATTAAGGCCTCATGCCACTCCGTCGCTCCTCTCAGAAGTGCTTTGTGCCTCGCTCTACAGCCTTTCAATGCCGCTTTCCCCGTTCATTTTTACCCCCAAAACAAATCCCTAAAATTGGTGTCACGTTTTCACTGTGAAGGTGCGGTTAGCCTCGTTGTACCTCAAGTCACCTTTCAAGGTGGAACTCGAGACGAGGAAAATCCTACCTTCCTAGTAAACAGAGCGACCCCTGCTGAAACTCTCACCTTGAACCCTCCAGTATCTTGTTAATTAGAAGTCGGGCATCCTTCAGGCACTCAGTCAACCCAAACGTGCACGCATACGGCGACACGTAGGCCCTAATCAGACCTCCTTCGATATCTTCGGGTTTTCGTTGAGGATTCAAGCCCCGCTTGGCGTATACTTTCGTCAGCATCTTTCGCGCGTACCCCGCGAACGCGTTGTAAGCGGCAGTTGGTCCAACGATATCGTTCAGCTCTCGGAGGACTTTCACTCCACTCATCCACACGACGACATCATCATCCTGCTGCAAGAACCGCGTCACGTTGAGGGCTTGGGCCATGAAGTCTCCGTCGGCCAAAGCCAGGTGCAGAACGTCGTGAAGAATCTGTGCTCGGTTTTCCGTCGGAATTGCTGACGGGTTCTTCAGCAAGTCCTCAGCGAGAAGTTGCCAGTTTTGGTTGTCGTAATGGACTCGGTAGTAACCTAGTAAATAGACGCCAATGTCACTATAAAGTCTGAAGCTCATTTTTTAAATGACTGAATTGTCTTCTCTTGTACGCCGCCATTTCTCGTTTGGGGAGTGGAGCCAAACATGATACAACGCATCACACCCAAAAGAGGCAAGAACTTTCTCTATCAGGTGTATCTACGGTGATAGATTGTTTTCTCAATTCCTCTAAACTCGCTTTCTCCATGATCATCCCATCAACTTACCGACTGATTTGAAGTTGGCCAGAATCCACTGATCTGATCCCACGCCGGGATTGAAGTTCACGGTCTCAATATTCTTATCGCCATGCAACCAGACGATCGGATTCCTCTGGGGCTCCTTGTCTCCTTGGAAGGTCCACTTGATCGGAATCCACCACTGGCCCTCCTTGCATTGGTCGGCGCCCTCCCCGGAGCAGAAGCGGCCTTGCGTCAAAGTCACCTCCCCGTTCTGGTAGTTTCGACTGACCCTGACCAGAGGCAGTCCTGCTTGTGTGGTCCAGCTGTCCCCGAATCCAAGCCAATCGACTTCCTTCGGCAGCGGGATTTTACTTTTGTTCGACACCTTTTGGAATTCCTCGAAGAGATGCTTAGGCTCGGCGGACAAGTATGCCCTAAAATTATTAGAGCAGTGAATGTTACGAGTGTTGTAAAAGATCTTAATCCGGAGTGCACTGTAAGTTTTAGAAGTGGTGTGGATCTGTCTCTGTCCACTAAATCGGCTTGGTGAAGAAAGGTGAAACTCAAGAGTTGGAAAATGGCACCTTTCAGATTTACAGAGTGATGATGATCTAGCTTTTACGAGGTTGATTTCTACATGAACATATCAATAGCCTTTCACGTTTTAATGCTAGTAGACTCCAAAAATATAGGTAACTTAACTGCAAGTTTGGGGTTAATCCTTCCATTTATTATTTCTAAAGACAATGTCATTCGAAAAATACCCGTCGCCTAACCTAATGAAAATTAATATAAGCATACTGAGCCTGATAAAAGTATTGCATCGATTTTTGAGAGGTTGCAGCAGAGTTAACCACGTCTATTAAAACTGCAATCTTTTTCTACCCGTCAGCAATGCATAGTGCTGATATCACCCCAATCTAACCGAGGTTAGTGGCCTGAATACTTGCTATTGTGTTAGCATCCAGGCAACAGGGGTAACTTTAGATCGCAACATAGGTTCGAAATGCCATTTAACTTGGATTCACGGTTACTCAGGACACAACTGCCTTTATTTTCTTGATATCTGTAAATCTTTTAAGGATTTTATCAATGGGGTTGATGTGAATGCAAATTTCATGTTAATTCTATAAACTTTCCCTTTCACGTACCTTTTCAGTAAGTAATTAATAAGTGCCTCTCTGAATTGCGATTCTCCTAATATGTCCTCGAACATTTTCAAAACGGACGCACCTGCACAATAATGAATTTTTACATCAGTGATAATGATGTAAATTTTCTTAAGGGTATTCATCATTCATAAAATTTATAGTGAAGATTCGCTGTAGGAGAGCTCTTACTCCTAAAGCAATTTTGATCTACTGTTTTTTTGGTGTGTAGCAGGTAATGTAATATATTCAAATGTGGTAAAAATTAGAAGGGAGACAAAGCCACACAAAATAAATCGCTTTTTAAAAAACCAATGATACGTCGGCACCGATATTTCGAACAATTCGAACACGTACTTCCCAAGATACGTTCAAAACCTGCACAGGATCTTGTTGACTGCTTGATTCATGCCGATGTCTTCAGATTTCAGATATTACTGAACTGAGCCGTCAAAAGTTTTGATGAAACAGAAAAATGTTTGTATGCGTAAGAGCTCTGATGAAAATATGGGCCGTTTGCTTTCTAACTGCATTACACGAGGGCATATTATAGTGTGTATTCTTATTTTATTTACCTTTGGAATAAGAAATCGGGTCAAATTTGCTAGGGATCTCCGCAGGACTCTCGACTGGACTGGTCATTGGTAGACTTGTCGCTGGATTTTGGTCCCTTTCCATTCCTGCTTGGTACTTTGCAGGGATGAACTGCTCCCTTAATCGCCACACTTTGTCCTGAAACAATTTAGCTGACTAGTATCGTCTCCTTGATGCCTTCCTTCCAGCTTTAATCTTCGTTTTTTTCCGTCAACCGATCATAGAGGAAAGTCATCACTTTCTCATACCTCTATTTTCCGTGTCTATCACGAGCCATGCCTCAGTTCCCCCTTTCCCGGTGCCTCACAACCCGCCCCAACCGAGCTCCGCAACAATCGCTTCTCGCGTTGCTTCCCCCACCACCAGCCATGCCTCGCTTTCCCCCTTCCCGGTATCTCGCAACCCGCCCCAACCGAACTCCTAAACAACCGCTTCTCGCGTTGCTTCCCCCACTACCAGCCATGCCTCGTTTTCTCCGCCCCCTCGTCGCTTCTAGATTTCGCCTACTTCCACGACTAAAAACTGCCCAATCACGACGTGCTTGATTCATTTTGTTTCTTTGCCCACCCAAGGTTGATTCCTGTAAGCTTTTAATCCGATCTGCTACCTTATCTTCCCGAATCATTACTATTATGTATAAGATAGCTTACCTCTCCAGGAAGATGATAAGCCATGAAGGTGGCAAAAGCTTCATTCAGCCAAGTATAAGACCACCAATCCAACGTCACTAAATTTCCAAACCATTGATGAGCCAACTCATGAGCAATTACCGTGACTGTGTACACTCGCGTTGTTGTTTTTGTTGTGTTATCTTGTAGGCTCAGGTTCGGCTCCCTGAAAGGAAAAAAAATGTAAGTCCCTGAACTTCCGATTTGTAAGTCAAGAGTTCCTTACTTGTAAGTAATGAGGCCGTAATTTTCCATGGCTCCAGAATCGAAATGAGGAACTGCGACGTGATCCATTTTATACATTGCGTAAGTAATATTCAGGTACTTCTCTAGTCGCACGATAGCGTCAGCTGCCAGTTCCTGACTTGAAACAAATCATCAAAAAAATGAAACCATTGTAAACATTGTTCCGTCTTTATAAAAAAAAAATGGTTCCCAGTTTTTTTTGTCTGTTTCTGATCGTTTGGTAACCTTTCTTCGAAGTCCACTGATGTGAACACATTAGTATTACCATTTCATTTTAATGAGACATCAGTCTCTGTCACCTATTTTCTTCCTCTCCAGTTTGTGCCGGTTACTGACCTGTATTTGGCCCCGGAGATGTAATCCGGCCGACACCATATGTTCGCGTAGTTGTTTCCATTGCTGTAGTTCTTGTATTGCGACACCACTAAAGCTAACAGATAAGTCGACATTTCGACAGTTTCTTTGAAGGATGAGATGGTCATGTTGGAGGTTGGAGTTTCACTGAAATCACATTCATCGACATCCACAAACTTAGCGTTAAAGAAAAGGATCACTTCTGATTATCCTATATAAACGCCGAGGAATTTCATACCCAACGTTCGAGCCTCGGCTACTTACATCTCTTGTTTGCTCCGGAGAGGAGCATTTGATAGAGCATTGTATTCTCTGGGGTGGATTATAGTTACGTTGAAGAACGCTTTCAAGTTAGGCTCGTCGAAACATGGGAACATCCTTCGAGCATGAGTGGGCTCGAAGTGAGTGACTGCTAGCCATCTGGAGCAATTAGAAAAAGAAGGAATTTAGAGGGGAAGATGCACGCACACCCGGCCGCGGGATCTCTCACACACGGAAAAAGTGCGTTTAGTCAACTAAAAATTAGTCAAAAAAAGTGACTGACAACTCGGCTAGTAATCGTTACTTGTGTAACGGTAACGTTTACTCGCAAACCTGTTAGTGTTTACCAGCCAAGTTTGTCTGTCGCACTTTTTAGTTATTTTTACTAATTTTTAGAACGATTTACTAACCCACTTTTCACAGTAAACCGACCATCCCCTTCGGCAACCTCCCCTCCAAAAGCAAGTCAAAGAGGGGAAGGTGTGCAGCCTCAGGGGATTGGCATTGCACCTTCCCCTCTGAAAAGGGGCGGGGCCATGCGGGTACTACATGGCAAAGCACCTTCCCCTCCAAGGATAGAGCTAAAAGGAGGGGAAGAGTGGTGCCAAAGCCCCTCCCCTCTCAGGTTCAAGCTCTGGAGGGGTAGCACAGCTAGCCGCAGCGGCTGATTACACCGCCGGCCGAACGCCTTACTTTTTTTCTCCATTTTCCATGTAGTGTGAGCGATAGAGTCCTCGGTTGCCTTCGACGAAGTTTCCTGTGAACTCGATGTCCACATAGTAAGCATTCCCTTCTTCGAGATCGTGATCCAGGCTTAAAGTAAGCGTCTGATGCTCCTTGTCTGGTTTCAGAAGCCCATCATGGGACTGGCTCGGATCGTATACGTTATAGACTTTAGGGAAATCACGGGGAATGTCAAGATCAAGAACGTGCAAAGTGACGCTTCTTGTTTTCTTGACGCAGTAGAAGGTGATTCTCACGTTCCCGGAGAAACTTGTTATGTTAGGGTCCACATGGAGCGTCAGCTGAAACATAACAGTGCCTCACAAATCAACTCATACGTGAGATTTTTAAATGAAGCTGTACTAGTTGAAAATGCTGTTTCAAAACTGTATGCAATTTACTGTATAAGCATAGGAATTGGTACATTCTTGAACGAGCATTTTCAACTAGTACCCACAGGTTCATTTAAAGCTGTCGATTTCAATAAAGGCGTGGAGAAACTGTTGAATCCCAAACAAGGAAAAGTACCCAAGTCCAAAACTTGCTGCCGGAATTCATTCTTTACTACTTTAAAAATAGCTTTGAAAATTCACGAATAAATAGAAAAATACGTAGAAAAAAGTGTATCTTAAAAACGGCTGAAAATGACGCAAAATCCTCTATATTCAAGCATTCAAAATTATGGTGTTCAAGGCATGATAATTTTGTTTAAAATTATTTCGAAAAAAAATGTTTTTGTTGTTCAATTTCGGACGCTACTTTTAAGGGAGCAAAAATTTTCGGCGGCCATTTTTGGGTTGGAGTATTTCTTCATGCGGTACAGTTATTTTAAAGGGGATTATGCCACTTGCGCGACTTTTTCCTTACGCGACATCCCATCTGCGCGACATATTTTTGCCTAAAGTCTTGAAAGTTTTCAGAAATTCGGGCGCGGACACTTGTGGTACTCCTCCTCTTAGGTTAGGTAAAATGCATTGTGTCTCGGTCTGCACGGCTTGGTAATGAAAATTGGTAGACGAGCGGTAGAAAACCCATAACCTGACCAATTCACATTGAAAGAAAGTGGGGCGAATTCGATCAATACGTAATGTTTCGGATCTCTTATCAAGCCATACGAAACGATTTTCGCGCTAACAACCTTTATCTTATAAGCATACCACTTAACGTTATACCCACTCGTTCGACTCTAGAGAACGGAGTGTCAACCCGAAGCGTGTTCCGACCTTGGCCTTTGAGCATTGAAAGGTGGAGTATTATGCGTGTTTCACCTCCTATCGTCAAGTAAACCAAAGTAAGATTAAAGTACCCTGTTCGTTGCTTTTCCTTCGCTGTTACTTTTTGTCGACAGTAACTCCCACCGAGATATTAATATCATCAAGCTAGGCAACCGTACACCTAGAAGAAGTTAGGTTACGTGCCTTTTGCCGCGTTCCGCCGGGCATACAGTAAAAACTGACCCTTGTTTTAGTTATGAGGGTAAAATAGAGAATGAGCGTATAATTTCGTTATTTTTAAAGATACCCCTGAATAACCATATCAATCGAGAGCTCTCGACGAGACCTTTTCAGTGATATGGTTTTTGATAAATTTACACAGTAAAAACCAAACCCCCGTTTTGAGGAACGCTATACCTGTTTTAAGTGTAAAACCAAAACGGGGTTTGTGAATATTTTGGAATTTTTTCAAGATAGACCTTTGCTCAGCCCTATCAAGGGAAAGCTCTCGCCGAGACCCTTTGAATGATGTGGATAACATAGGTCTATCTTGAAAAATGACCAAAGTAAGTACCGGTACCACCCCCGTTGTGTCACACCCAAAAACAGGTATGGTATTTCCCAAAACGGTTTTTTGTGTATCTTCAAAAATTACCAAATTACGCTCTTTCCCTAACTTCATATCCAAAACAGGTGTGGGGCCACCTAAAACCGGGCCTGAAGCAGGCCAATACTTCCATGTCCGTCCCCCCATTGGATTATATAAATGGGCTATAAAACACAAGAGGAATAGGAAAACCACAGAAAAACAAGCGCGATCAAATCCGTAT
>Ga0058701_10002744_pt1 | contig 13546 bp, 10 predicted proteins | sample AgamicOrMae_FD_97039 | JGI IMG/M metagenome (GOLD analysis project Ga0058701, IMG submission 97039) | Agave microbial communities from Guanajuato, Mexico - Or.Ma.e | ecosystem: Host-associated > Plants > Phyllosphere > Phylloplane/Leaf | place: Guanajuato, Mexico | collected 2012-06-04 | reverse complement strand
TGTTTATTGTCGGTGATCCGTGGAGGCCACGGCCGTTGAAGTGATTCCCGGAACTCGCGTCGCTCATTCCGTATCACCAAACCGTAGAAAAGGAGAATCGGCTCGTTAGCCCGATGAACGTGTTCAAAAGTAAAATACCCGTGGGATTCGGATACGAATTACCGATACAAGCTGCTCTTTTGAGACCCCGCGTGAAATGAAAGTGAAGGTACTTCGTCTTGGTGACACAGTAGCTGTAAATAGTAGTGACGTATCCATTTTATCCGGACTATCCTCCCTCCTTATGTTTTGTAAATATTCTGTCCCAGAAAGCATCCCGAAGGGTGCATATGTGACGGGTGTCGTGTTGTCGTCGTGGTTTCCGTGTGGCAGTGAAGAAAGTTAGCGGGCGAGCGAAAAGTTAGCTTCGCACTTCGGTGTCAATTATCCGCTTGTTGCGCTGAAAATGCTTGTCTCGAGAAACGAGTGAGTCCGAATCTTTGAAAAGATCGAAAGAGGACGCAAACGGCTTGAACAAGCGGACGCCAGCGCCTCTCAAAGATGATGCACCATTTGGTTGCGCGCTGTGACAACCCTGAAAGCGGTGGTTCTCGAAACTGTGGAAAAGGTGGTTGTTGAGTGACAAGTGGTGCACATTTTATTGCAAACGGTTTTGGCTTATGTTGGCGCTTCCTGTGATGAACGTGCAGGTGAACGTGGAAGATCTCTTGGCTTACCACGAGGTTTTCGGCAAGCTGCAAAATGACATGGCGGCGAATCCGAGCAACCCCGGGGCGGTGATCGCGCCCCCCCAGGTCGGGGCCGTCGTGGCCGCGGCCAGTAGGCAAGGTGCGCATTCCTAGCATTGAATTGTGGCAAGTCTCAGCCGTGAGCGGCGTGGCCTAGCCCTGGGCACTCGTCTCATATTGCTTCTCCTGCTGTACAGCTGTTCTGCAAAACGGCGCTATAGTAAAAACGATAAGTGAACCGGGAGAGGGCGTGTCCGGCAGCACCTCCCCGTCGGCCCTCGCGACCGTCACCACCCACGTTTGTGATGTTTGCGGAAAAATGTTCCCCTTCAGGTACCAGCTCATAGTCCATAGGCGCTACCACACGGAGCGGAAGCCCTTCACCTGTCAGGTGAGTGAGTGCGTGCGCTTTAGCTGCCCGCCGAACGTCGCCGGATCCGCTCCGGCCTCGGCGGCGGGCGAGCCTTCATCCGTGCGGACTAAAGAGAGAGAGCCTGAGTGTTCCTTTTGTGAGCGCAGGTGTGTGGGAAGGCGTTTACATGTGCGGCTGAGCTCAATAGGCACGGCAAGTGCCGCCTGGGCGGCAGCATGTACACGTGTTCAGTGTGTTTCCACGTGTTTGCCAATGCACCCTCGTTAGAGCGGCACATGAAGAGGCATTCGACCGAAAAACCGTATGCATGCCCCGTGTGCGGCAAGTCTTTCGCCAGGAAAGAGCACCTAGACAACCACACCCGCTGCCATACAGGTTTGTCCCTTTGCTCGCCGTTGTACAGTACTGTACATTCTCACTCGCACGTTGGGAGACTGCATTTTCCGCCTCCGCTATCCCACCGTTAGCCTGGAAGTCCCGAGGCTCTGCCTCCGGAGAGTGCAAGGCGTCAAGCCTAGCGGCAGCCGAGCGAAGCGGAAGCGGAGCGAGGCACAAGCTATTTAAGCCACTGTAGACCTTTAGGTCGACTCAACCTTGATTAACCAGACCTTGTTTATGTAACCGAGGTTAAGTTGAGTGCCAATGAAAGGTTGAAGCGGGGTGGGACCCACGAGGTAGGAAATGCAACCTGCCAACTTAACCGAGTGTGGCTATCTGTCGCGTTAATCCGAGTTATCTGTTTGCTTTCTCCAGGCGAGACTCCGTACCGCTGCAATTATTGCGCCAAGTCTTTCACCCGCAAGGAACACATGGTGAACCATGTTCGAAAGCATACAGGAGAGACCCCGCATCGCTGCGATATTTGCAAAAAGTCTTTCACCCGGAAAGAGCATTTTATGAACCATGTTATGTGGCACACGGGCGAAACACCTCATGCTTGCCAGGTTCGCACATGCATTTGCCTTCCTCTTATTCCTCCTACGAAACCGAGCAGAATGGTCCGCCTCCTCACTTACTGAGACGGTAACTCGCTCAATTTCGAAGGCGGATTTTTCCACCGCTTGTGTTCCACAATTCGTCAACGACCACAGCGGATTGGCAGTGGAGCGAGGCAGAAGGCATAACTGTAAGGCTGACCTGTCAAAATGAACACCAAACGTTATGCCGCTTACTTCTCGGCGGCACTTACTGCCGAAGAGTGCAGCGAGAGTGGAACGCAAGCTGTTGAAAATTCTACCTCTCGAATTTACTGTGCGTGAACCACACGGAAAATTGACGACAAACAGTTTTTCTCCTGCTTTCATTCATTTACCCTTCCTGTTTATAGCGGGACTTTGAGGTTAACCTCAACAATAATGCTATTTGCTAGTTAAGTTCGAACTCACCGAACGCAGGTTTCGGCTTAAAACAAGTTGGAATGATTCTTAATTTGACCTTTGTAGAAACTCGCACAAGCTTTACAGTCGACCCAGATAAATGATTTGCCCCGGTGCGAAGTTAATTTTTGGATTTTTTGGACTCGTCAGGAAGACTGCCATACTAAGGCAGTATGTTTTGGATACTTCCTGCAAATCGGGAAAGCTGAGCAAACTGGTTGTCTGTCCGTGTTCCGTGTGTCACTTCTTGATATTCCTCTGAGATAGGTGGAAAAATTTCCTGGAGAAATAACAAGAAAACCGCGAAGATTTTTTATTTTTTTTTAGCGTTAGATGTGAATGGGTCGTCGCTTATTGTCTCCTTCCGCTTGAATTGTTTTAGTGAAATATAGAACTTTGTCAAATGAAATTTTTAGGTTAAGTACCAATTTTCCCTATTTCCTGTTGTCCGACCAATCCTTATTACAGTCTCTTCCCTGACCATAATATACCTTTCCTATTCTCTCCAGGGTTGCACTTGAAAATTGTAGGCCTTCTTGAATATCTTAAAAACAATATTTCATTCAAATGTTTGCCCGCTTGCTGTTTTCAAGTGCGTTTTGTTGAACTATGTACAGTCGACAACAAAAGTCCGTGTGCAAATATCCGTTCACAATGACTTTGATCTCGGCTGTTCTTTGAGAGCAATAGATCAGCTCAGTGGTTCCTATACCACGGTTTCTCGACAAAAAAAGAAGAGAAAAAAATGTCTGATCGATTTCTCTCAACGTTTGTTTCTATCGGGGAAATTTTGTAATCGTCTAAGTGGCATGCCAAGACTGTATTTTTATCTGGAGAGATAGTTTGTGAAGTGTTTCTTTGGAGGTATTTTGTTGTTGAACTGTTGTTGTGTAGTAGTGGTTGTGGACAGCGACAACTGAGGCGAGCGTTTGATTCGGTTTCAATGTGACTCCTTAAAAGCGACTAAAACAGCTGTGGGAAATATTATTCCTAGCAGTGCTGTTGCAGCTAATCTTCCCAGAGTAGACTTTTTCGTTCTCAAACCTAGTATTTAGCTTAAAACGGTGAGGTGAAAGGGCGGGGGTGAAAAGGGGCGATCGAAATTTCGTGATTGGTGCATCTGTGCTCAAGCACAAGTGCATTTAGGTGTGTGTCTGTGTGTGTGTTTGGTGTGAATGGATTTGGAGTGTCAGAAGAGGAGCTTCGTGCCGTAAAAAATACAAGTCCAAGAAGATCGGCTTGTTATTATTTTTTTCCGGTTACTACAGATCTTTCGATAATTTCAGCCCGCAGAACATTTTGTTTTCTGTGCGGCGATGAAAATAAACATGTTTATAAAAGTCTCGTCGATTCTGATGGAAATAATTCCATGTCACTCAAAAGTGTTGCAAGCCATTCTTTGACTTTTTTTGTTTTAATATAAGAATACTTCGACGGAAAAATCACTTCCTACATCCGTACAAAAGAAACGCATTCACGCGGCATCGGAAAGCTTTCTTCGATGAAAAAAATATTTCGATCGCGGAAGAGCGTCCTTAGAGCTCTGTGCATTCCGAGGAAATGTAGAAAATAAAATAGTGACAAGATGGCACGAGTCCTGTGACAGTGAATCGTAAAAGTTATCTTCTCATAACTATTCCTCTGAAAATCTATTGAATCTAGCAAATTATTTCCTTAAAATACAGTAATGTTAACCGCATTTTTGTTGAAGAAAAGAATGTCTTCTGTTTGCCTTTTTAGGTTAGAAATTTTTTAAATGCTTGCAAATGCTTAGTAGAATTTTCATCTCGCTACGCATTGTTTTTTTCTTTAGTCTCTACATAACTTTTAAATGTAAGATCTTGTTTATTTTCCGAAAATCATGATTGTCGTCTTGCTGTTTAAAATTAAGCTGTAATTCATATTTAGCGTCAGTCCACAAAATACTCCCTCTAAGGCCTACCGCCTACAAGATCAGTTTAAACACACACATGAAGTCGAAACTAGGGAAATCCGCTGAGTTGACAAAATGTATGTCTTTCCTGTGTGAAGTGGTTCGTCCTGCGAAGAGGTGTGAATGGGGATGGCTGAAGACAAGAGTCTGTGTGCACCAAGTAAGAGCTGCTGTTTTTTTGGTTCATTAGGTTTGTGGTAAGAAGTTCATTCGGAAAGAGCACCTGAATAATCACATGATTTCACACACACATGAGACGCCTTTTCGGTGTGAAATCTGCAACAAGCAATTCTCTAGGAAGGAGCACTTCACAAACCACATCATGTGGCATTCTGGTATGTATAATCGCCTCCTTATTATCTTTCTTTTTTTCTTTTTATCGCGGTTAGGTCTGTGAGAAGAAGTTCACTCGGAAGGAACATCTAGTTAATCACATGTGCTCGCATACAAACGAGTCACCGTTTCGCTGTGAAACGTGTGGCAAGACTTTTGCACGGAAAGAGCACTTTTCGAGTCACGTTATGTGGCACACAGGTATGTAACCGTGGCAGGGTGCCACAGCATGCCACAGCATGCCACAGCATGCCACAGCAGGAAAGCGCTCTACAATGTCGGCAATGGGTAGCCAGATGATCGCTGTTTTAGGGAATGATTTAACTTTGTTAGCTAAAACCGTAGCAAGATGAAATTCTCATCTGACCCGGTGAGAATACAGCCGCTGTTAATCCACTATCATAGTCTAGAATCCGAATGAGTCACAAGATATACCCAACCCTTACGCGAATTTTGTGCTCGTAGGAAGGCTGCACTCAAAGATAGTGTCACATCGTTTTGCGGTTCCCGGATGTTGCCGTCGAACCGCTAGTTTTCCTATCTTGTCTACGTAAATTAGTAGTGTTCGCATAATCCGCACAGAAAGGGGAATTTCCGTAGGCAAACAGGACTTCAACTATAATAAAAAGTCCATCTTAGCCTAGGTTTTGAAGCCTTGCTGCGGGATAACCGAGGCTAATTGTTTTATTAGCCGCTTTTAAGTTTGCCAATAGCTGCCGTCGTTTATCACAAAATTACTAAAGCGATCACTGTGCTAATACCAAGTCTCTTTTTCTGTCGCTTAGTTAAGTAAAGCCGAGTCGCACGTTAAGTTAAAATATTTGAATTTTGAACGCCTTATTAGAAAAGTGGGTCAAATCAGTTGACGGAATGCTGTCTCGCTTTCCAAGCCGATGTTTGTGAACGCTTCCCTCACGGTACAAGTGAGCTATGAAGACTTAAAGTTCCGCATCTCGACATTTTTAAATTTATTTAAACTAGGTTAAGCCGCTCTTTCGCCATTTGGACTTGGATTCTCCCCGCCTCTGTCAGACTCAGTATCTCTTTTCAAGCTTTGCTTAACGCTTTTCCTTATCCAAGCATGATCACTAATATGGTTGGCCCGGCCTACTCGCTAAAAAAAAACAAAATGGCCGTTTATTTTTCCTTCCTTTTCTTTCTCTAGTGATTTCCCCGCAAGAATTTTCTTTTCTTTTTCTTACTCGCATGCCTTCAACTTGTTAGGTAACGCCGAACCGAATCTGCATCTTCAGGAAATAGGCTAGTAAGGAGGAGAGCACTCGGGGGTCAAATTGATTAGGGTGATAAAAAGAAATCTTGTCTGAAGTAAAGGAAGCGAGACGCCACATCAGTACGATGTGTGTGGGGAAAAGGTCCTTTAACGGGGTGAAATCTCCTTAACCTTGTCTCATTTCAAACGGAATCTTGCCCGAAATGTTAGGCATTAGATTGATTCCAGTTTTGAAGAGGTGAGACCGCATCAATACGATGTGTGGGAAAATAAAGCTCCCTTGACGGGTTGAAATTACTAGAATCTTGTCTGAAGTTTTAAAAAAATAATTGAAATTAGACTGATCCCATTCGTTGTACTTTATAGGTGAGACGCCGCATCAATGCGATCTGTGTGGGAAAAAGTTTACCCGTAAGGAGCATCTGTTGAATCACGTACGCCAACACACAGGTAAATTGAACCCACTAAATCGTTTGTTTATTCATTTTTATTTTTTTTAAAAAAAAAGAGGAAAAAAGAGAGAGAGAGAAAATTCGGTCGTGGTGGTGGTTTTGCTGTGCCGTATTGGCGGTTGATGGTTTTTTCGCGGTCTCTTTTTAAATCTCAACTTTGAAAGCTAACTTTTTTCTGTTGAGGGAGTTGTGTAAATGTTGCCGTAGCGAGTATGTCCCGAACGGTCTCATTATGATGTGCTTGCACACACGCAGAGTAGAGCCTCGGATTGCTAGAAATTTAAGAGGTGTTTTCTTGGGACAGTATTTTCAGCGTAAAAGTTTCGTAAAGTGAAGGGCAGGTTTTGTTTGCCCTTTTAGTAAACGAAAGATACGTCGAAACTACAGTAAAACCGCCTTGAACCAACATCCTTGAAGAGCCTCGGTATACGGTACTTTGCTTTCTTCTTAATCTACGGAGAGTAACCCTCAAGTTCTTCAACACTGTAAATTGCGTTTGAAATTCCAATCAGTTCAGGACCAAGTTTTCACTTCAAGCGTGATTATCTATTTCTTTTTCTCGATAAGACTGAATGAATCTCCAAAGTGGGGAATGCGTAACCTGGAAGGGAGAAGTTCCGTGCCATGCGTGGAACACGCTTAGGGGCGCGATTGGCTAAAGGTTGGTGTCGACTAACACTGGTGCGTGGTGCTGCGTAGGTGAAATGCCGCACCACTGCGAGTACTGCCCCAAGAAATTCACTCGTAAGGAACACCTAGTTATTCACACGCGACAGCACACAGGTAACCCTCCCTCCCGTTTTTCTATTCTATTCCGTGTGCCTCTTGGTTTTCTATTCGCGAGGCTCTATTTTGTGGCGAGGCCGCCTGAAGCCGCTCGGAACGGAAACTCACACAAGGAATTCAAGCTCTGAGGTTCAAATTGGAACCTTTGATGAGATCGAAGCCCGCCTGCAACTTTGCCTGGACTTGCTGTCTTTCCCCGTCCAAACTAAATGAACGAACGCCTCAGTGCCTATTCGCACGAAGGCGCTTTTGCAAGGTGAACTCACCTTAATGTACAGCCGCTACTCAAAAGCTAGCGATGCTTGCGATATCTTCGAACTCGCTTATTTGAAAGCGGTTTCGATCAGTTTTGTTATCAACGGGTTACCAGCAAGATTTTTTTGGTACCTAAAGAACTAAGTGCTCAAGTTTGGTCAGTTCATGTTGGGTATGCGTGCGCAAGCCAAGGCTAAGTTGAGCCGGCGGGAGCTGTGGGTATTAGCGTAGTTGTTTGGGGTGTGTTAGCTAAAGAAACTGATGTTAAAGAGAGGCTCGAGAGCAGATTTGTAATTGTGGCTAAATGTTGCGTAGGTGAAATGCCTCATCAGTGTGAATACTGCCCCAAGAAATTCTCCCGAAAGGAGCACCTAGTTATTCACACAAGACAACATACAGGTAAACGTTGCCTAACCGCCTTTACCGGAAACAATTGTCTAAAGAGAGTTTTGTGCTGGTGGTTGGTTTGTCACTTTTTCCCGGACTGTATCTTTTCCATGGAGTGTGGTTTTTCCGGCGTAGTAGTAGAGGTACCTCTAGATGGAAGACTGAGGGGAGGGTTGTGTCCGCTGGCCTGGTAACTGCTCTGATGCTTGATGGTCCTCTTGTGTAGGAGAGATGCCCCATCAGTGCGAATACTGTCCCAAGAAATTTTCGCGTAAGGACCATCTTACTATTCACACGCGACAGCACACAGGTAAATGCTGGCTGTTACGGTATTTCACACTCTGTAGTCAGTATCCGTGGGGTGGGGAACACCGGCGGAGACGAACTTCCTCTCTGGAAGCGCGGATTTCGAAAAGCGCTGGAGCGTTGCACCCGTCGTAGGCAAGCAACTCTAGTCATTGTAACCTAACGGTCGTGGAACGTGGTGTCGACAAGTTAGAGGCTTGGCGGACACCGAGCGGAGAGGGATGATAGCGAATAAGACACCAAGTTGAACTGCGACAAGCGACTCTTGTGTCGTCCAGCGTGTGGAACGTAACGGGTGGGAAATGCAACCTTTTACTCTGAGGGTGTATGAAAAATCTCGCGTTCAAATTCGACCGCTGGATTTTTTATACTTAGCCGGACCGTAAGGCGAATTCGAAGAGCCTCGAAGAGTGGCGCTATCCGAAATCGGCAACCGGATTGGAGTGAATCTCGGCTGCGGTGTGAGCGTTTTGTACTAAAACTTCTTTGCTGATTTCCATTATTTTTTTGGGGCTAGTTGGTGTAAATAAGAAGTTTTGATACAAAACAAACTTGTGGAGGTGAAATGCCGCACGAATGCGGATGCCGCACGAATGCGGCGTGTGTTCCAAGCAATTCGTAAGGAACACCTCACTATCCACGTCCGCCTTCACACAGGTAACTTGTGTCGTGTCCGTAGAGATTGCCGCGTGCGAATAACCATCCAGGCAAGTGTCTGGAAAGGGCGCGGGGGCGCGAGTTTAGCTTGAGCGGGTGATAGGAGGTGACTCCTTGTAGGCGACTGGGTGAAAGCTGAACGGAGAGGGTGCGATGTGGATGGACTTGGAGTGAGAGAGCGCGACTTATTGGACCGTACCCTCAGTCTCGCCGTGTATGAAACAATCGAGTTTCTTGAGCATGCTAGTTCGTATCCTGTGAGCAGCGCGGCTGGTACTCTTTTGGGGTTGGCAACTCGACTCCTCTCTGGAGGTCACGCCCGGGAAGACAGCCGTGCTCGCTTCTCAGCCATAAGATACCGATCCCGGTTGTCGATACGAATCGGTACCCGGAATCGGTGTCTTCTGGTTAACACATATAGAGTTTGTACTTTTAAGTGATACCAAGACTCTTCATTCGCTTAATGAAGCGTGTTGGTTGTTTCGGAGGTCCGCGTCCTACGTCAGTCATCACTTAAATTTTGCGTCTTGTTCCACTTTTCTTTCCTCTTGGTTAGTTGTACGAAAGGGCTGCATGCTCCGCCCTTGTCTTTGCCCTGCTTGCCCTGCTTCTTTCTCCTCTCAATCTTTTTTCTGTCTTTCTCTTTGAATCTGACAAGAGATGGGGATTACTTGTGGTCTGATTGGCTCCAAGAGTCTGCCGCCCGCCAATGGCGAGCCGCGGTTGTTTCGAAAGCGATTCCTGATTGGCTGTTTCAACGTCCAAGTCTGCAGTATGAAGTGATCCTCATTGGCTCACTGGACTAAAAATATTTTAAAATTTTTCGCACTATTCTTATACTTAAAGCTAGCGTTGTCACCTTTGTGGTGTTTATAGGTTCAAGTAAAAGGCTTATGTTTAAGTTTGTTGTTGTTCATTTTTCTTTTATCGTCGATTGAGGCGAAAGATTGTTTGTATTGGATAGAGCCTGGAAATAATCTTCTTTGCTGGTAACATATTATTATGCTTCTGTTCCGAATTGCGAAATTTCTGTATCGACCGAGAAATTCCCGCGAAAATCAAGCAGATGACGCTGTGCTTCAAGCAAATCAGGAGTTGCTATTCTGAGAAAGTAAATACTTTCCAACGAACCATGTGGTGAACAGGGCAGTGAAGCCCTATGAGAAAATTCGCGTTCAGATGAATCCTAAGATACGATTGAACGCCTAGTTTGTCATACTCTAAACTCTGCTACTGTTGGATGCCCCGAATCAGCAGAAGTGTTGTAGGTCTCGGGGTAACGTCCAGTGCTTGTTGATTCTTTGTCAAAGCCAATTTCACCCGTCAAAGGAATGATGGTCCATGATTATCACTGATTCCTGAGAAAAGTGGTTGAAATGCTTTCGACAAAGATCGCACCTTCGATGACGTTTTCTCAGGACAAACAAAAAACAAACCCTACTAGATTGTTGCTGTTTCGAGGTACCCAGCTGTAACTGTTCAACCACCCAGTCAAGAAATAAAATAGCATCTCTAGTGTATTAAGTACTGATTATTCGTGACAACAAACGTCCTATTTCTTGAGGCTGATTTTTTGAAAAATTGTGTTTTAAAAGTAATCCTACTCATATCGGGCGGAAATGAATTTGTACCCATTTTCGATGTTAGTTTGACCCGGTAGGAATATAGGGAAGTTGTTGGACGTTTGTCGCTCGAAGCTGTTTGTTTTTGTCGGAGCGAGCGCAGGACGGATAATGAATGGTTTGGGCCCGAGATGGTCCCCCTCTCTTGAGTGATGCTGACGTTGGACTCGGGCTGGCTACGAAGCAGTGTCCCGTTGCCTCTCGTGGTTCGCACATGTCCTTGCCTTTCCAAGGACCTCACCTGACCTCGGAATGGATTATTAATTATCCGTCCCACGCGCGCTCCGCGTGAGCAAGTTGGTAAGATCGCTGGTTAAGTGGTGGCGTTCTCCCACAGGGGAAACCCCGCACCGCTGCGAGTTTTGCTCTAAGGCGTTCACCCGCAAGGAGCACCTCTTGAACCACGTAAGGCAGCACACGGGCGAATCGCCGCACCGCTGTGGCTACTGCTCCAAAACGTTCACCCGAAAGGAGCATTTGATAAACCATGTCCGGCAACATACAGGCGAGACGCCGTTCCGGTGCCAGTACTGCCCCAAGGCCTTCACCCGCAAGGACCACCTGGTGAACCACGTGCGCCAACACACCGGCGAAACGCCGCACAAGTGCCAGTAAGTAACCTGCTTCCTACCGTTATTCGCCCGCCGTGAGGCGCTCTTTCCTACACTACTGTCAGTGATAGCCTCAGTAGGCCTAGATGTTTGCCCTGCCCACGAGAAGCAGTTGTCTCGGCGTTTGCGACTAACTTGCTTTTGTACCCTTTTAAGCTCTTGGCTAGTTTGGCTAGTCTACGTAGACTAGATTAAAGTAGGTATTCAAGCCGCGATCTTAAGGTTGCATTTTGTACCTTTTCAGTCCTACGCAGGCGCAACTTTTCATTTTGAGGATTAACGTTCTAATACCTTGCAAGTAAATTTGCCTTGTACTCGGCGAGCGCCATGCCTGATGCCCCTTCTCGTGGCGTTTGAGAAGTAAGCGGCATCAGGCTTAGCGGCGACTAGTTGTTAGATGCCCCACGACTCGCCTCGCTGTCCCTCGATGTCTGATTTGACAACGTGAGGTAAAAAGTGCAACCTTAAAAGAAGTAGAACGCAGATTTGGTATTTTGGCGCCTTCCATGCCCTTAGCGAGTTGTTTCTGCAAACGTCGGGGATGGCTATTTAGTGGTAAGCTCCGTGTTTAAATCTTAATATCTGATTTGGGCCCCATAAAGTCGAGCGGCCGTAAGACGGCGAAAGTTGCTGCAAGTGTTAAATAATTGTTGCAATTGCTGAGCAAATCCTATCAGCCTTTGCCCTTCCTCCCTCCTTTCCCTTTCTCCTCACTCGTGGCCTTAAATTCGGTAAGTTGAGGCGAGAATGGTGTGAGTGATGTGTGCATTCCGTTTGTTCCTCCCGCGAGGCAGTTTTTTTCTGGGCATGTGGTTGGTGCTCTCCGAACCACGCGGGTGATAGGAAACTTTCAAGTGTTGCTATCCCTCGATGTCTGAAACGGGTCGCGGGCTTTTCCGATGCGCGCTGGTCTGTATGAGAAATTGGGCGTCCAAACGAATCGCGATCCGCGTGTAAGTCGGGCGCTCAAGTCGAAGTGGTCAATTTGAATGCCGAATTTTTAGTACTTATGACGCATCGTTGTTTGGACGCCTGGGCAGTCAGGTCAGAGAATCCAGTCAATAATGTGAAAGCAACAAAGAAAATAATTGAAAAATGAGCCAAAATGTTTGGGAAAAGAGATCGAATCGGAAAAGATTCCGTAGGACCTTGTTTAAAACTAATTTGTGTTTGAGCAATGGTCGGTTTCGGTGCTGACGTGATGTGAACGCACACTCGCACCAACCGTGCTGCAACATCGTTGATCAGCTCTGGTAAATTGTCTGCAGGGTGTCTACTTTCGATAAAATACTATTTAGCGGAACCCGAGTTACACATATTTCACGGGTGTAAACCAGTTCCGGTTAAAAAAGGCTGAAATGAAAAACAAAAAAAATAAATAAATCTGGGTTGCAAGTCTTTTCAAGCGACCGGGAAAATATTGGCATTTGATTCAGAAACGGTCTTTCGTGTACCTTGTCGGGATCAGTGACAACCTAACGTTTAATGTGTATCCAAGCTTCGACTGTAAAGAAAAATGCAATCTCTTTTGAAATTGTGGTGAAAGTTTTAATTCGAGAGAAATTTGTGAAAGTAGACACAATGCGTGTGTTGAAAATTTTCTCCCCAATGACAATGCACTGAACTGCGAACTGTTTGGCATTTTGTGAGGGGTGAGTCGTTGGTGAGGAGGTTAGCTGGGTCCTTCCCCTTGTCTGTATCCTGTTGCACGGTACTGTACGCTAGTTTTAATTGGACGGGAAAACCTCCTTAATCCGCCTTGATTTTTTTCTTTTTTAATTGACCAAAGAAAATGCAAGATCGATGGAGCAGCTGGTGCATGAATTGGGGAGAAAGTTTTTTAACGGGTTAATGAGGTTTTCTTGGTCACGCTAGGGAGCCGGGGTGCGGAAAGTCCTTCTCCCGCAAGGAGCATCTGGTGATACACATTCGCTCTCACACCGGAGAGACGCCGTACCGATGTCAGTACTGTCCGAAGGCGTTCGCGAGAAAGGATCATCTCACCAACCACACCCGACAGCATACGGGCGAGACGCCGCATAAGTGCCAGTAAGCCTACCTACCGCCTATAACCCCTAACTTCGCTACTTCTGCAACCCTTCCAAAGCTACCTGTCGCTCACTTCGATATGTCCCACCCACAAACACAGCGTTGAAAGTTGCAGCTTTTCCACAGGTGGGAAATTGACAGCTTTAACCGTGGATCTCTCGGAATTCGGCAGGTGACCGCCAGTCAGGCCGATGATTCCAATTTTTGAAATGCTTTTCAGAAAGCTTATCGGAGGCCAGTCAACTCATTTTCATATTAATCGACGGGTTATTTAAAAATGTTAAAAAAAGCCGCATATCTAAATTTTATGACGAAAAAAAAAGAAAGAAAAGAAAGTGGGGGAAAAACGTTTTCTGCCGTGAAAATACTTTCTAACTAACTGAAACTTTTTGAAACTAATTCAAAAACTAAAAAACCCAATGCTCAACTTTTGATCTCTGAAATTTT